>OGCI01001477.1_pt1 | contig 19408 bp, 22 predicted proteins | sample 1570021 | NCBI WGS metagenome assembly OGCI01 (sample SAMN06264664, study PRJEB24512) | hot springs metagenome | isolation source: Hot spring water | place: South Africa: Tshipise | collected 2015-06-21 | reverse complement strand
CGGTACCACCCTTATTGACTATGTACAATAGTCCACTCGACATTCGTAACGGGAATGACGCGCCGTGGCCTACTCGTCTTCGGCACGGAACTCCGGGGTGATCTTCATTCTTTCGCTTATGCCGAGCTTCCACCGCCCTCGGCTCGCTGAAATAAGCTGATGAAAGAACTACTGTCCCCTTCATCGTTTTTCCATGTATAACTGTACTCGATATTATAGGCAATAACGATGCCGCTCGTCAAGACTCCGTTATTTCTTGTATCGCTTCATCGTCGAGCTTGTAGTCTAATAAATGATCCCAGTCACCGCTGTTTAACATATCGAGCTGCGCTTCAATTAACATTTTGAAGCGGTTGCGAAACACTTTCGCTTGTCGCTTTAACTCTTCGACTTCCATTGAAATTTTCCGTGTTTTCGCGAGCGCTTCGCTAATGATGCGATCGGCGTTTTTCTCGGCTTCTTTAATGATGAGCTTCGCCTCTTTTTGCGCGTTTCGCTTTACTTCTTCCGCTGTTTCCTGCGCGATTAAAATCGATTTATTCAACGTCTCTTCAATATTTGTAAAGTAGTTCAGTTTTTCTGTTAGCTCCTTTACCTTCTCCTCGAGCTGTTTTTTTTCGCGTAACACCATTTCATAGTCTTTAATGACTTGATCTAAAAATTCATTTACCTCATCTTCATCATATCCACGAAAGCCCCGGCTAAATTCTTTATTATGAATATCTAACGGCGTCAACGGCATGTGGTCCACCTCCATCTTATGTACGTACCGTGTTATTCGACATGTTTTGCGAAAATCCTGCTTTTATTTCGTTTTTTCGACAACGATGCGCCACTTTTCTTTTTTCGTTTGCCCTGCAATCGTCTTTAGCCGGCATCGTCCATGTTGCCGAAGCGATAATAAATCGCCTTCCCGACATTCAGCAGACGGTTCATCGACAACTTTCCAGTTCAATTTTGCCCATCCTTGTTCGATAAGCGTCTGCACTTTTTGACGTGACAGACGGAACGCTTGTGCGAGCACGGCGTCGAGGCGAAGAGAAGACACGGTAATCGTCTCTTCCTCCCACGTTTCAGCCACGACGCGCATCTCCGACAACGGACGTTGTTGCAACGAAACAGAAGCATTGCGAATCGACGTCATATTCATCTGAACAAACGAAGCGATGTCGGAAGCGACAACAAACTGAACGACGTCATCGGCAATGACAATATCGCCAAACTTCTCGCGTTTCACACCGAGCGATAAAAGCGCACCAAGTACGTCGCGATGTTCAATCGTCACAAATTTTTTCGGATAACGCACAGAAAATAATGTCAGTTCAAAATCATCTTCTGTTGGCTCAATATACGGCGGATATAAAAGCGCTCGCTTCCGTTCAGCAAGAGGACACCCGCCAATAAACGATACGTTCACGTCATCGTGATGTCCGACGACGGTGCGAACGATTTGTTGCTCGCGCGGATCTAAAAACGGGGTAAGTTTTAGACGATATTGCATAGTCACGAGCCGTTTCCATTCGCACACAAGGTCAATGAAATGATGCTCTTCTTTACGGAAATGTTGGTAAATGTTCATTACAATCCTCTGCTGATCATATCTAATAACCCATAAACGCCTGCTGTCGCAAAACGCAACACAAGCAAGGCGACAATTGGGGAAATGTCGATCATCCCAATGGGCGGAATAAAGCGGCGAAACGGCTCTAAATACGGTTCACAAATGGTGGCGAAAAACTGCCCGACCTTTGTGTCGCGCGCATTTGGAAACCAAGACATTAAAATGTAAACAATAATCGCATACGAATATACTTGAATGATTGTCGCAATAATATTTGCAATATGATACATTTTACCACCTCTTTATCGTTGAGTCATCGTCGGACATGACCGAAATTGAACCGCTCACATCGACGTTATCTGGCGTGCATAAAAAAATGGTCGAGCCGACTTGCTGAATGTCTCCGCCAATCGCATATACTGTCCCGCTTAAAAAGTCAACGATGCGGCGCGCTTGATCGCGGTCGACACGATGAACGTTGACGACAACGGCACGGCGATTTTTTAAATGGTCGGCAATTTCTTGCACTTCCGCATACACGCGCGGCTCAAATAAAACGACTTTTGAAGATTTTTGCACGCTTTGTAAACTGACGACATTTTGTTTTTGCTCAGCTTTCGGTTGTTGCACGACTTCTTCTTGTTCGTATTCATCATCTTCCCATTTTTCTTCATCTAAATCAAAAAAGTCACGAATTTTTTTTACAAATCCCATTTACTCCACCTCCTCTTCGCCTACAAGGCATGTACCAAGACGGACGAACGTTGCCCCTTCTTCGACTGCAATGACGTAATCGTTTGACATTCCCATCGATAACTCTGTGCAAGGAGCATGCGGCCATTGTTTTTCTTGCACACGCTCTTTTAGTTCACGCAACTTTCGGAAACAGCGGCGAATCGTCGCCTCATCGTCCGTATATGGCGCCATCGTCATCAGTCCAACGACTTCAATACGTGGAAAAGCCGATAATGTTTCAATAAACGGCAATACGTCTTCCGGCGCTAGTCCATGTTTCGACTGCTCACCGGAAACATTTGCCTGCACAAAACATTTGACCGGCCGTTTTGCGCGCTTATCGATTTCTTCCGCTAGCGAAAGACGGTCAAGCGAATGAATGTAATCGACGTAATCAATGATTTGCTTCACTTTTCTTGATTGCAGCGTGCCGATGAAGTGCCACGTCGCTTGCTTTCCAATCGCTTCATACTTGTGCAAAAAGCCGTCCGCACGACTTTCGCCTAAGTGAACAACCCCAACTTCCACCGCTTCTTTTGCACGCGCGACGCTCACGTACTTCGTCACCGCCACAATTTGAACGTCGAATACGTTTCGCCCTGTTTTTTCACACGCTTCGGCGATGTTGTATTGAATTGTTTGTAAGTTATGTTTGACAGACATATGATCACCTCCAGCCAATAAGCGCCATCATTCTTCCTGTTTTTCCACCGTCGCGACGATGGGAGAAAAATAATGATCGCTCACAGCTTGTGCAATACGATGAAACAGCTATTTGTGGGATCGGTACTCCTGCTTCTTGCAACAGTTGCTTGTTCATTTCTTTTAAATCTAGGGCGTACTGTCCCTTACTTGTTTCATTATAAAGAGATGAAGTGGAATTGGCTAGCGCCTTTTGGACGAATGTGATGACGCGATCATCGACAACGTAACAACATCGGCCGATCGATGGACCGATCACGACGTGAATGTCTTGTACAGCGACCCCTTCCCTCGTCCACCGTTTCACCATTTGTCCAGCGATATTATGGACCGTTCCTTTCCAGCCAGCGTGGGCTACCCCAATGAGCTGCTTGCTTGGCGCAAAAAAGTAAAGCGGAACACAATCCGCAAAACAAAGCGCTAAAGTTAGCTGCCGCTCATTTGTATATAGCCCGTCTGTATGCGGCAACGCAGTGTCGTACGTGCGCACTCCTTTACCGGCATGCGCTTTCGTCACTTTTTCTACATGTACACCGTGCACTTGATCCGCGCATACCCATCGTTCTACTGAGAGACCGAGCTTTTCCGCGACGATTGTTCGGTTTTTATATACAGCATCGCAATGATCTTGCACATGCATACCTACATTTAACGTAGCAAACGGTTCATGGCTCACCCCGCCTTGCCTCGTCGTAAACGCAACGATGACATGTTCCCATCCATCAAACAAAAGCAATTGTTCGCTCACTTGGCGAAATATTTCATTCATCGTTCGACATCCTTTGTACAATTTTATCACTTTTTTTCCTATTTTATCACACCTTGCCGAAAACGTGAATTATTCATCGCCATCTAGTCGAACGAGAATGACATCTGCACCAACTTTTACAATGTCGCGCCACGGAATAATCATTTCATCTGCCCGTCCAAATAAGCCGAGCACCTTTCCTGTCCCGATAATAATAATCGCCTCAATTTGGCCGGTCGTTAAGTTAATATCAATATCCCCTATATTCCCAAGCCGTTTTCCGTTCGCAACATTGACGACATCTTTTTGTTGTAGTTCAGAAATTTTTACCATGTTTCTCCGCCCCTTTCTTTTTTCTATCTACTATATGTATGCGCAAGCTGTTCGTTGTAGTCATATGCGCAAAAAAGCCCCCATCTGTTTTCGATGGGGGCGTCCATTACGATTGAATGTTTTTGTTCATTTGCTTAATCGCAGCTTTCTCTAAACGGGATACTTGCGCTTGGGAAATCCCGATTTCCTCAGCCACTTCCATTTGCGTTTTTCCTTGAAAAAATCGTTTACGAATAATCATTTTTTCCCGTTCGTTTAAGCGGCGTAACCCTTCTTTTAAAGCAATTTCTTCAATCCAATGGGTATCGCGGTTTTTTTCGTCGCTCAGTTGATCCATGACATAAATCGGATCGCCGCCATCGTTGTAAATCGGTTCGAATAACGAAACGGGATCTTGAATCGCATCGAGGGCAAACACAATGTCTTCGTGCGGAACGTCTAAAATTTTGGCGATCTCTTCTGCCGTCGGCTCTTTTGCTGTTTCAGTCATGATTTTCTCTCGAACTTGAAGCGCTTTGTACGCAATATCGCGCAACGAGCGAGAAACACGAATCGGGTTATTATCACGTAAATATCGGCGAATTTCACCGATAATCATCGGAACCGCGTATGTGGAAAATTTTACATTTTGACTTAAGTCAAAGTTATCAATTGATTTCATAAGTCCGATACAGCCTACTTGAAACAAATCGTCGACATATTCACCACGATTGTTAAATCGCTGAATGACGCTTAATACGAGACGTAAATTCCCATTGATCAGCTTTTCGCGTGCGGATACATCCCCCGCTTGCATTTGCCGAAATAATTCACGCATTTCTTCGTTTTTTAATACAGGGAGTTTCGATGTATCAACGCCACAAATTTCAACTTTGTTTCTTGTCATGTCTTTCCCTCCTTGCAGGAGATGCTGTCAGCTTTCAGTATCTCCTTTGAAGGGAAAAATATGCATTACATCATTTTGTTAAACTCTTTTCGCAATCGTTTAATAATTCGCTTTTCTAAACGGGAAATGTACGATTGGGAAATGCCTAGTAAATCGGCAACGTCTTTTTGCGTTTTTTCTTCACCTCCACTTAATCCGAAGCGAAGTTCCATAATTTGTTTTTCGCGTTCACTTAATTGATCGAGAGCGCGAAACAGTAGGTTACGATCAATATTTGCCTCTAAATCTTTCGTAATGACGTCATCTTCTGTCCCTAATACATCGGATAATAACAATTCGTTTCCATCCCAATCGATGTTCAGCGGCTCATCAAATGATACTTCAGAGCGCACTTTATTGTTTCGTCGTAAATACATTAAAATTTCATTTTCAATACAGCGCGACGCATATGTAGCGAGTTTAATTTTTTTCTCTGGATTAAACGTATTGACGGCTTTAATTAATCCGATCGTGCCGATGCTAATTAAATCTTCGATGTTAATGCCCGTATTTTCAAATTTTCGAGCAATATATACGACGAGGCGAAGATTGCGTTCAATTAATAGCGAACGTGCCGTTTCATCTCCGAAAGGAAGTTTTTTTAACAATAGTTCTTCTTCTTCTTTTGTCAACGGTGGCGGGAGCGCTTCACTTCCGCCGATGTAATAAATTTCATCCGCTTTTAGCCCTAATTTTCTCAACAGTTTGTACCATACATACATGAGGCGTAATTTGAACAGTTTCATAAAAAACCTCCTTCTATTTCGGCGCATGCGGCCGTATGATAATAATAATTACGAAGCTTGCGACATGACGATATGTGGGTGAACGATGCATTTATATTCTCCATCGGCGGAAAGCGTCGCTGGAGAAAAACCGATGAGCGCTTTATTGACGGACATCCATCGCTTATCGTCCAACCATTGCACATCGTCTGGCTTGATCGCAACTAACAGCTGCTGCTCGACGCCGACGGCACGATATGGAATAAAACGCATGCGGCTAACCCATTCGCTCGGTATGTCGTCTGTGTACACGCACTTATGAATCATTTGTAAAACAGCAGCAGGCAACATATGTGCGAACGGTTGCCATTCGACGATCATGACTGGGGTGTTTGTGAGCGGATCGCGCAGCTGATTTCCGCTATCGACTAATCCTTTTAATAATACCGTTTGTCCAAAGCATGTCACACGCACGTCAATGATGTGTTCAAACCGCAATTTTTTTTCGCGAATCGTTCCCATTTGCGCTTTCGATAACATCCATAAAACAGGAAACATCACGACGACAAACAACCAGCTAATCGAAGTCGAATGCGAAATCCAGCCGGATCGATACATTGTCAGTTCACTTTGCAGTAAAAAGTGAAACGCAACCATACCTCCCCCCATCACAAACGTGGCAAAATAAAAAGCAAGCACATTTTCAATAAAAAAACGAAAGCGAGAAAAGCCAAAACAAATCCAAACGATGAAAAAAGAAATGATGAGCTTTGTTACGATATGAGACATCATATAGGCAAAAGGAGTGAAAACGAGCAAGACGAGCAGCGAGCCGAATAACGCCGCAAGCATAAGCCGCCATAAACGAACGCGACGTTTTAACATGATTGCTGCAAGCCATAGCAACATCGCGTCAAAACAAAAATTTAATAACCATACAAGATCGGCATAAATCAGCGGCATCCCCTCCTTATCTTGAAACTAGTATATAGCACTTCTAATAGGAAAGTGTGTCAAACGATGACGTCATTTCTTTGGAGATTTTGTCACATCATAGAGGAAATAAAAAAACGCCCACGAGTCGTGAGCGTTTTTTTAACGGCGACGATTACGGTTGCGCAAAAAAGCTGGAATGTCGAGCGGATCTTCTACTTGTTGACTCCGTGTTGGCGAGTAGTCGATCGGCTCTTCCTTTTTCTCGCGTTTGGCGCTAACATTCGGTTTGACAACCGCTTGCCGCGTTGCTTTCGCTTGGTTCATTTCTTCGTTAAATCCCGTCGCAATGACAGTGACGATAATTTCATCTTTTAAGTTTTCGTTAATGACCGAACCGAAAATCATATTGACATCTTGGTCTGCCGCTGATGCGACGATATCGGCTGCTTCCTGCACTTCATACAAGCTTAAGTTCGTTCCGCCTGTAATGTTCATTAACACCCCTTGAGCTCCGTCAATAGACGTTTCTAATAGCGGGCTTGAAATCGCCTTTTTCGCCGCTTCGGCAGCGCGATTTTCGCCCGTCGCTACGCCGATTCCCATGAGAGCTGAACCTTTATTTGACATGATCGTCTTCACATCTGCAAAATCTAAGTTAATTAATCCCGGTACAGCAATCAAATCGGAAATGCCTTGGACACCTTGGCGAAGTACGTTGTCTGCTTCACGGAACGCTTCTAACATCGGCGTGTTTTTATCAACGATTTCCAACAAACGATCGTTTGGAATGACAATAAGCGTATCAACTGCTTCTTTCATCGCTGCAATGCCGCTTGCCGCTTGCATCGCGCGCTTTCTTCCTTCAAACGTAAACGGACGTGTAACGACACCGACTGTGAGCGCACCTAAATCGCGCGCAATTTGTGCGATGACCGGAGCAGCACCTGTTCCTGTTCCTCCACCCATACCGGCTGTGACGAATACCATATCTGCGCCTTTTAGCGCTTCTTCAATTTGTTCTTTACTTTCTTCCGCTGCTTTTTTTCCTACCTCTGGATTTGCCCCAGCACCTAACCCGCGCGTCAATTTTGCTCCAATTTGGAGCTTAATTGGCGCCTTCGATAAGTTTAATGCTTGGGCGTCCGTATTGACTGCAATAAATTCAACACCTTGCACCCCATGTTCGATCATGCGGTTTACAGCGTTGTTTCCTCCGCCGCCGACACCGATTACTTTAATTGTTGCTAACTGATCAACAGTCGTGTCAAACTCCAACATGACATAATCCTCCTAGCCATTCAAATTGTCATTCAAAAAAGTACCCGAAAAATTTCTTTACTTTATGACCTAAATGTTGTTCTTTTTGTTTCGTTTTCGCTGGCGCTTTTTGCACTTTCCTCTCCGCTTGGAAATCGCTTGCCGCTCCGGAAGAAAGAACAGGTATTTGCTTTCCTTGCAGTTTTGCATTTTTATAAGCAAATTGAATAAATCCGACACCGTTTGTATATTGTGGATCACGCACACCAATGTAGTCCGGCATCGCCACACGAACCGTATTTTCAAATATCGCCTCCGCAAGTTCTAATACACCCGGCATATTGACAGTACCGCCTGTCAGCACGTACCCGCCCGGCAAATCGCGAAATCCGCGTTTTCGAATTTCCGTTTGTGCCATATGCAAAATTTCTTCGACACGCGCTTCAATGATGTCAGCAATTTCTAATTGACTAAACTGTTGCTGCTGGTCGGTGCCAATGATCGGAACGCTAAACACTTCCTCATCGGAAGCAAGATCGTAAAAGGCATGTCCGTGTTTTAGTTTAATGCGTTCTGCATCTTCTGTCGACGTGCGCATACCAATCGATAAATCTTTTGTAATATGTTCTCCGCCGATCGGGAGCACGGTCGTCGCCTGCAAAAATCCTTGGTCAAACACAGCAACAGTCGTTGAACCGCCACCGATGTCAATGAGCGCAACCCCTAAGTTTTTTTCGTCTTTCGACAGCGCGATAGACGCCGCTGCAAGCGGTTGTAAGCAGACGTCAAGCACTTGCAATCCGGCGCGTTCAACACAGCGGAGCACGTTATGTAATGCCGTTTTCGATGCGGTAATCATAATGCCTTCCATTTCTAATCGAACGCCTAACATGCCGCGCGGATCGTTAATGCCATCTAGCCCATCGACGATAAATTGTTTCGGAATGACGTCGATAATTTCGCGCTCTGGGGGAATGGAAACGACTTGCGCTGCTTCAATGACGCGCGTAACATCTTCGTTTGTAATTTCTTTATTTTCGCTTGATACAGCGACAATCCCATGACACGGCTGAAGCTGAATATGATTGCCGTTTATTCCGACAATCGCGCCTTTAATCGTTACACCAACCATTCGTTCCGCTTGATCAACCGCACGTTTAATGGATTGCACTGTTTCATCTATATCAATAATTGAGCCTTTTTTCAGCCCTTGCGATTTCACATTGCCGACACCGATAATGTTTAGCTGATCGTTCATCATTTCACCAATGATCACTTTGACGCTGGATGTACCGATGTCAAGACTAACATAAAAATCATTGCTGTTCATTTTATTGGCACCCCCTTTACAAAATGAACGTTGCTATGTATATCAACACTATATTCCACATTTGAACAGCATTCCCTTTTTTACAAACGATTTTTTTGGCGGCTTTCTAACCATTTCGTTAACAAAATTCGGCGGATGACAGCGATGTTTTGAAACAGGCGCACACCGAACGCAAATACAGCTGCTAAATACAAGTCTACACCAAGATGCACACCGAGAAAAGCTAAACTTGTTGCTAAAATAATATTAAAAAAAAATCCAGATACAAATACGTGCTCATCGTAAATGTTTTGTAAATGGGCGCGAATGCCGCCAATCAGCGTATCAAACGCCGCGAGCACCGCAATCGATAAGTAGTTGGAATATTCGCTCGGAATGCGCCAATCTGTCAACAATCCGAGCAATATGCCGAGCACCAAAGCGAGCAATGGAAGCCACATCATGTTCACCTCCTACCGTCTTCGACCGCCTCCATATACTTCACACGCACCGTTCCATCGTACGGAGGAATAACCACCCGTTTTTGCGGTTCTGAAATAGTAAATAGTAAATTTTCAAGCGCAAAGTCATCGGCAATCGTCGATGCTTTTAATCGATTGTACAACTTCTCGGCATTCGTGGCGATGACTTTCACTTCAATCGGGAATGTTCGAAGCGGATATGTATCGATTTTTGTGACGCCGTTAATATCGCGAATCACAGTTGTATTGACGATACGTTGTCCGGCGATGCTCATTTGTTCTGCTCCGTACATATTGAGTTCATTAAGGAGTCGGCGAAGCAAATCGGCAGACACCGTATCATGGACAGGACCGACGTATGACTCATCATACATTTGCTCGATATAAAGCACAACGCCCTCGCCAATGACTTCTGTTAATCCCGCCTCTTTTTTTAATTCCTCCAACGTTTGTCGAAGAACAGCTCCCTTGCTTTCTGAACGTTGCTGCTCATATTTTTCAATCGTTTCTTCGTATTTTCGTATTTCGGTTAATAGTTGCTCATGTAGTTCTTGTTCTTTTTTTAAATCTTGCCGTATTTCCCATATGTCACGTGTATCGCGTACGTCTGGTTCATGGCTCGTTTGAAACTGGATCGCCAACATAAGCCCGATAACGAACGATACAAGCGTAAAATGCCATGTTGTTTTCCGCGCCAACCTCGCCCCCTCCTTTTTATTTTTGCATGAGCGGCTCCATTGTAATTTCCGATTTTTCCACAATGTCAACAACAATATGATCGCCCGTCAGTTGATCTTTCACGCCGCCAGCGATCGTTAACGCTGGAATTAATACGTTCGGATCTCCAATCGCTTGAATGACAAATGGGGCTGGATGTTGCGTACCATCAATTTCAATGACCGGACCGTTACAAACGATATATGAACGATGCGACAACCGTTGGCCATTAATGGAGATAGCGGATGCACCGGCAATCCATAGTTCGTTGACAACTTGAAATACGTGTTGCTCATGGACAATATAATTGGTCGCGTTTGCTTCGGAAGGAATGTATGAAGCGTCAGCTAGCGTCACTTCTACCCCTTTTCCTTTCACTTTTACTTTTCCAAGATACATGCGCAACCGTTCCGCATCTTCTACGAGATTAAAATAAACTTGCTCTTCGCTCGCCAACTCTTTTTCGATGGCGCGAACGCGCTGTTGCTTAGCGAACAATTGAGCTTGCAATTTTCGGTTTTGTTCTTGTTGTTCAATGAGCTGTCGTCGATATTCGTATTCTTTATTCCATTGCCTTTCAAGCTGACGGTTGGCTGTTTCTTTTTTCGTCATTTGATAAGAGAACGCCAGCATGAACCCTAAAACTAAACAGACGAACGATAAAACGACGTGGCTACCGTTCATTTTCATCGTTGTTTTCATTCCCTTCATCCGTTTCGTATGGCTTGAAATATGTGCTCATCCCTAGATGAAGAACACCTTTGATCCCCGGCTGCAACTGACGAACGATCGAAGGATAATGAGCGATTTTTTCCGCGAAACGATCGACGGTAGCACTGACTTCTATGCCGTCATTCATATAGACGGTAATATGCCTTGGATCAGATGGGCTTGGGGTATGATGAATTTCCGAGATGAGGCTTAAAATCGAATTTGGCGTGTTGGCCAGCTGGGAAGCTATATCTTGGATAGCCTCTCCTTCTTTCCATCCGATTAAAATCGGTGCATCGCTCGGAACGGCTTGCTTGACATGCGTCAGCACTTTTCCATTATCTAAAATCGGCAAAAATGAACGGTTGTCCAAAATGTAAGCGATGCGCTTTCGTTCAACGACAGCGATGTCGATGCGATTCGGGATTCGTTTTTTTACACTCACTTCTTTCACTTCTGGATGTTGCTTTACTCGCTGCTCAATCTCATCTTTTTTCACTTTCCAAAAGCTCGTGTTTGTCGTCACACCGCTCAATTCAATAATGTCTTCAGAAGAAACGTGGTTGTTTCCTTCGACGTGGATAACCGAGACGTTGCTAAGCGGCGATTGAGCATAAATGACACCTAACAAAAGCATAAAAAATAAAGAAATGTATATGATTAGTAGGCGATTCGCACGTTGCCTTCGCTGCTCTTTTAGTTTTGGTACACGTTCCTCAAGAACGACAACTTTTCCTTTTTCCATGTCCTCCACCTCGGTCGATGGACCAAATCAAAATAACAAGAAAACTAACGGCGCACGATCGCAACCGTTAGTTCATTGTTTTCACTTCCATTATAGCATAATATAGAAAAAATTAGGATGGGGAAAATGTATTACTTCCGTCCGATTATTTCAACTTCTGTTTCTAATGAAACGCCGTATAAGTCATCAATCGTCTTTTTTACGTAATCAATGAGCTGAAGGACGTCGCTTGCCGTTGCTCCGCCGGCATTGACGATAAAATTCGCATGTTGTTCGGAAATTTTCGCCCCGCCAATCGCATACCCTTTTAATCCTGCCTTTTCAATTAACTGCCCGGCGTAATGCGGCAACGGGTTGCGAAAAATACTTCCCGCACACGGATAGTTCCACGGTTGTGTTTCGCGGCGGTAATCTTTATTTTTTTGCATCGCTGCGACAATTTCGTCGCGGTTGCCTTTTTTCATCTCAAGCGTTGCAGCCACGCAAATACCTTTTCGCTTTTTTTGTAAAACGGACGTACGGTACGAAAATTCCATTTGCTCATTCGTTAGCCATTCGATCGTTCCGTCTTCAAATAAAATTTGCGCTTTTTTCACGATGCGCGACATATCTGAACCGTGAGCGCCCGCATTCATATATACCGCCCCGCCGACCGTTCCCGGAATCCCCCCTGCAAACTCAAGTCCAGACAATCCTTGTTTACTAATGACTGTCGCGAGCTTAATGAGCGAATAACCGCCACCGACAGTCACTTCTGTATCATCAATGTGTAAATCATCTAACCCTTCACCAAGCTTGATGACGACCCCTTCAATTCCGCCGTCTAATACAAGCAAGTTCGAACCGCGACCGATCGCGCGCCACGGTACGTTATATTTTCGCACGATGTCGATCGTCTTTTTTAACCCATCTATATGTTTCGGTTCAACAAAAAGGTCAGCAGGGCCGCCGATTTTCATTGTCGTATGGCTCGCCATTCGCTCGTTCTCTTTCACCGTTCCAACATTCGCTTGTTGTAGCTCTTCACGTAGTTTTTCCAATGGGTTACCTCCTCTACCTGTTTCATATATCGTATGCAAACTATGAAATCGTCTCCACCATGACGCGATATAAACGTTGTGCTGCATCGCGAATGCCTAATTGAAACGTCGCTTCTTTCATGCTCGCTAACGTTTGTTCATCTAATAAAATGCGGTCGATATCTTCAAGTAAACGCGCACCTGTCAATTCATGTTCTAAGCGAACGATGGCCGCTCCTCTTTTTTCTAGTGCTCGCGCATTTTTTTCTTGATGGTTGTTCGTCACATATGGGCTCGGAATTAAAATGCTTGGAATGCCTAACGCTGTAATTTCTGCAAGCGTCGTTGCCCCCGCACGAGCCACGATCACATCTACCCCTGCCAATACTTCTGGCATGTTATGAATGAAGGGACGAATGATGACGTTCGCCGGGTTCCCGACATCGCTTACCGCTTTTATTACTTTATCATAATGAACGTCACCTGTAACATATAAAAATTGGTATGGCTTTTGTTCTGCTTCGCGGAGCACTTGTAAAAATGCTTCGTTAATCGGACGTGCCCCTCGGCTTCCTCCGACAATTAACACCGTTTTTTTCTGCTCCGCTAATCCAAGCGACCGTTTCGCTTCCCGCCCGTCTTTCCCTACGACTTCTGATGCGCGCGGGTTCCCTGTTAACACTACTTTTTCTTGTGGAAAATATTGCTTCGCTTCTTCAAAACAAATAGCTACTTTATTCGCATAGCGGCTTAAAAATTTGTTCGTCAGCCCAGGAATGCTATTTTGTTCATGAATGATCGTCGGTATATCTAATTGCGCTGCCGCATAGACGACAGGGCCGCATACGTAACCCCCTGTACCGAGCACGACGTCCGGTTTATATTGTTTCAATAATTTTTTGCATGTTCGCACACTCTTTACAAATTGAACGATCGTTTTCACATTTTCAAATGAAACGCTTCGCTTTAATCCGCTAATGTCAATCGCGTAAAACGGAATGTTTTCCCTTGGAACAATTGTACTTTCTAATCCTTTTTTTGTCCCGATATATAATACATCCACGTCGGGATGTTGCTTTCTTACTTCATGAATAAAAGAAAGTGCAGGATAAATGTGACCCCCTGTACCGCCACCACTCACTACAATTTTCATCGGTTTTCCCCCTCTCGAAAGTAACAGAAGAAGCTGACTTCCATGAAGTCAGCCTTTAATATCGTGCGTAACGACTAATGTTCAACAGCACGCCAATCGCCATTAACATAAGCGTCAGCGACGATCCGCCGTAGCTTAAAAATGGCAGCGTAATGCCTGTGACCGGCATGAGCCCTGTCACTACCCCAATATTAATCATCACTTGAATCGCAATCATCGCAATAATGCCGACAGCTAAAAAGCTGCCGTATAAATCAGGCGCCCCTAAAGCGATGCGAATGCCGCGCCAAAGCAATAAGCTAAAAAGAAGCAAAACGAGCGAACCGCCAATAAACCCAAGCTCTTCAGCTAAAATAGCGAAAATAAAGTCTGTTTGTGGCTCCGGTAAGTAGAAAAACTTTTGACGGCTTTGACCTAACCCGAGACCGAACAATCCGCCCGGACCGATCGCATAAAGCGATTGGATGATTTGAAAGCCGCTCCCTAGCGGATCTTCCCACGGGTTTAAAAATGACGTGATGCGCTTAATACGATACGGAGCGGATAAAACGAGCCCTGCGAACCCTACCAATCCAAGCAGGCCAAGAAGCACAAAGTGGCTTATGCGCGCTCCAGCGACAAAAATCATGACGACGCACGTGCCGACCATCACCGTTCCCGTTCCTAAATCCGGCTGCAACATAATCATGCCAAAAGCAATAAATACGAGCAACAACGATGGCAACAACCCTTGCTTAAAGGACGCAATTTTTTTTTGATTTTCAGATAAATATTTCGCTAAAAAAGCAATCATCGCCATTTTCATAAATTCCGACGGTTGAATGGAAAACGCGCCGACACCGATCCAGCTGCGCGACCCGTTGCGCACCATGCCAACGCCTGGAATTAAGACGAGGACGAGAAGAATGAAGCAAACGATGAGCAATACTTTCGCCCACGTTCGCCACGTCCAATAGTCGATGTTCATGAAAAAAAACATCGCAACGATACCAACCGCCGCAAATAGCAGCTGACGCTTCGCAAAGAAAAACGAATCGTGAAACTTGTAGTCAGCCCAAATCGCGCTTGCACTATACACCATAATAAGCCCAATTGCCAACAACGAAAACGTGATGATCATTAATAAAAAATCAGGTGCAGACTTTTTTCCATGCAATGCGGAACACCTCAATTTACTTAAATTTCGTCTTATTTAAGCTTATGCACCGCATGTACAAACATGTCCCCACGCTGTTCGAAAGTTTTATATTGATCCCAACTTGCACAAGCTGGGGATAATAAGATGACATCGCCCGGCGACGACCATTCATATGCGGCAAAAGCTGCTTGTTCCACATTATCGACACGTTTCACTTGCTGTATTCCTGCTTCGCGCGCCACACGTTCAATTTTTGGCGCCGTTTGTCCGAACGTAATGACAGCTTTTACATGATTGAGATATGGCAATAGTTCATCAAACTCGTTGCCGCGATCTAAGCCGCCGGCAAGTAAAATCACAGGCTCGTGAAATGCGCTTAACGCCTTTTGGGTAGCTAACACGTTCGTCGCTTTCGAATCGTTATAAAACTTTCTTCCGTTTATTTCAGCGACAAACTGCAAGCGATGTTGAACGCCTGTAAACGTCGTTAAAACGCGGCGAATCGAATCATTGTCTGCACCTGCTAGCTTCGCTGCCGCAACAGCTGCTAATATATTTTCGATGTTATGTGCTCCTCGTAACGCCACATCTCGGACATCGATCATTCGCTCATCATGAAAATAAATCGCCCCTTCTTTAACTGACGCCCCATACGATAATGGCGCTGTCGCAGAAAACGGAACTTTACGTGCTCGGCTTTTTTCAGCTAAACGCATAACGATCGGATCATCGGCATTGACGACAGCATAGTCCGTTTCCGTTTGGTTTTTAAAAATGTTTCCTTTCGCTTCCGCATACGCCTCTTTCGTTCCGTGATAGTCTAAGTGGGCGTCAAAAATGTTTAACAACACGGCAATGTGCGGACGAAAATGAATCGTCCCAAGCAGTTGAAATGAAGATAATTCCATGACGATGACATCGTCTTTTGTCGCTTGCTTGGCGACTTCGCACGCTACCGTTCCGATATTTCCCGCGATGAGCGGACGGCGTTTTGCTTCTTGCAACATATGAAAAATAAGCGTCGTCGTCGTTGTTTTTCCGTTTGAACCGGTAATGCCGATAATTGGCGCTTCTGTCGTTTCATACGCAATTTCTACTTCTGTGATGATCGGCAACTGCTTTTCAATCGCCTTTTGAACAAGCACGTTCGTATATGGAATGCCGGGATTTTTCACGACAAAATCAAATGGCTCGTCAAGCAATTCGAGCGGATGCCCTCCACATATGAGACGAATGCCGAGCGATTGTAGTTCACGTTTTTCTTGTTCACTCGGTTCATTTCGATCGTTAACGACAACATCCGCCCCGAGCTCACGTAGACGTTTCGCTGCTGCTAATCCGCTTTTTGCTAAACCTAAAACGAATACTTTTTTTCCGTTATACATTATAGCGACACCTCAATGTAAATTCCTAATATAGCAAACAATAATCCAACTGCCCAAAACGTCACGACAACGCGCCATTCAGACCAACCGATCAACTCGTAATGGTGGTGTAACGGACTCATGCGAAACACGCGTTTCCCTGTCGTTTTGAAGGAAATGACTTGAATGATGACAGACAACGTTTCGATAACGAACACGCCGCCGATAATAGCTAACAATATTTCGAGCTTTGTTAAAATCGCAACGGCTACAATTGCCCCTCCAAGCGCAAGCGAGCCGGTATCGCCCATAAACACTTTCGCGGGGTGGGCGTTAAATACGAGAAATCCGAGCACCGCACCGACGACAGCGACGCTAAAAATAGCAACATCGTATTGCCCTTGATTCCATGCTAATACAGCATACGCCCCAAACGCGATCGCCGCCGTTCCAGCAAGCAGGCCATCTAATCCGTCTGTTAAGTTGACCGCATTCGAACCGCCGACAAGCATAAAAATGATTAACAAAATGTAGGCAACCCCTAAGTCGAACGAATAATCTGTTCCTGGAATCGCCACGACGGTTGAAATGCCATGACGTTGAAAGAAAAAGTAAAATACGAGCGCGATAAGCAATTGCCCAGCTAGTTTTTGTTTGCTCGTCAAACCGAGATTGCGCTTCATAACGACTTTAATGAAATCATCAATAAAGCCGAGCAAACCGTAGCCAACCGTCACAAACAGCAGCAAATACGTTTGCGCCGTCCGCTCAAAAAAGATGTCGCTCATAACGAGCGTAGCAACAGAAAGTGAAATTAAAATCATTAATCCGCCCATCGTCGGTGTACCTGATTTTTTTTGATGAGATTTCGGCCCTTCTTCGCGAATGCTTTGCCCAAATTTTAATCGTCTTAAAAACGGAATGAAAATTGGCGATAGCACAACCGTAATGATAAAGGCAAGCCCCGCCGTGAATAAAATGACTTTCTCGTTCATGATCGTTGCACCCTTCCTCATCTCCTATTTATCTTTTCTTCGTTGAATAGCTTCACGTGCGACGACACGATCATCAAAGTATAACACGTTTTTACCGATGATTTGATACGTCTCATGTCCTTTTCCTGCAATTAAAACGACATCGCCTTCTTCGGCTTGCTCTATCGCATATGTAATCGCTTCTTTTCGATCGACAATACATACGACATCTTCTGTTACTCCTTGTTTCATGTCGTTTAAAATAGCGATTGGATCTTCAGAGCGCGGGTTGTCAGATGTAAAAATAGGCACATCGCTATATTGAACAGCGACTTGCGCCATCAATGGCCGTTTCGTCCGATCGCGATCCCCACCGCAACCAACAACGACAAATATGCGCTTTTTCGCGAATGGGCGAATCGTTTGGAGCACATTTTGTAAACTATCTGGCGTGTGGGCATAGTCGACGATAACCGTAAACGGTTGACCCGCATCAACGACTTCAAAGCGACCCGGAACGCCTTCCATGTCGGCGATCGCCTCAACAATCGTCGCAAGCGGAATGTTTGAGACGAGACACGCCCCCACCGCAGCTAATAAATTATATACATTAAACATGCCGATAAGCTTTGTTGTTACTCGTACCGTTTCCATCGGCGTGACAAGCTGAAACGTCGTACCGTTTGTCGTCATTTCAATTTGTTTCGCCATAATATCACTTTTTTGATGAATCCCATACGTCACAACAGTAGCGGCTGTGCTTTTTTTATATTCTTCGGATGCCGCATCGTCGGCGTTCAATACTGCAAACTTTGGACGGCTATGATCGAAACGGTTGCCAAGTTGGGCGAACAACAGCCCTTTCGACCAACGATAGTGATCCATCGTTTGATGGTAGTCTAAATGATCTTGCGTTAAGTTAGTAAACACAGCGACATCAAAATCGCAGCCGTGCACTCTGCCCATATGTAGCGCATGCGATGATACTTCCATGGCAACGATGTCGACATCGGCATCAACCATTTTACGAAACATTTTTTGCAAAACGAGCGATTCAGGTGTTGTATTCTTTACATCATACGTTTCATCGCCAATTTTCATGTTAATCGTACCGATGAGCCCGATTTTTTTTCGAGCGTGACGACATATACGTTCAATGAAATGCGTCGTCGACGTTTTTCCGTTCGTCCCTGTCACGCCGATTAAATGAAGTTGATGCGTCGGCTGACCGTAAAACGCATCGGCGAGCACCGCTAATGCTCGGCGGCTATCGTTTACATAAATAACCGGAACAGGCAATGTGAGCGGTCTTTCTGCCACGACAGCAACCGCTCCGCGCGCGACAGCTTGCTCAGCAAAGTCGTGACCGTCTACTGTAAATCCTTTGATGCATACAAATAATGAACCTTGTTTCACTTCTCGTGAATCCATTTCGATCGATGTAATCGTCGGATTTTCATTCGTATGCGGGGTAAAGCGATGTAAATAACGAAGCAATGTTTGTAACTTCATGCCGATCGTCCCTTTCTTTTTTCTTACTGTAGATGAGCAATTTTTATAACAATAATTACCATAAAAAGAGACAAACAGGGTATCCCTTATGCCACATGGAGCTGTTTTTTGACAACATCAATGGGAATATCTTGCTTCGCTGCATGGTAAATGAACTCGACGAGACGATGCCTTTTCTTCGTTCGGAGAAGATCAAGCCCGGTAGAGAAATCATGGTTGGACTCGACTATACTGTACACATAAGCGAGCTGCACCAAAATCCAATACCGTTTCACCGCCCGAACATGACGAACACGGTACCCATCGAGCTTCAGCTGATCTTTCGCTTGTCGAAAAAAGCATTCGATCGACCAGCGTTGGGC
>OGCI01001474.1_pt1 | contig 19444 bp, 19 predicted proteins | sample 1570021 | NCBI WGS metagenome assembly OGCI01 (sample SAMN06264664, study PRJEB24512) | hot springs metagenome | isolation source: Hot spring water | place: South Africa: Tshipise | collected 2015-06-21 | reverse complement strand
GGACTTTTCGTGAAAAAATGGCTGAGTGTCGTGCGGTGATTCGGATGAAAGCTCCCATGATGAAGATCGGTCAATGTGCCCGAAAAGCCCTTCGTGATCATCGCATCCACGATATGAGCGAGATGCTTCATAACGGGTTTTGAAAAATAAAGGGACAACCCCAACATCGTGAAAAACTTGTGAATTTCTTGATGATGTGCTAATCTATTCATGAGACATGAACCTCCTTGTGAATGGTTTGTTAGCACATCTATTCTAACCAAGGAATCGGGTTCATGTCTCCTTTTTTGTTTAGTTGTAAATTTATGTTAGTAGATTTGCTCAACTACAGTTATATAGTAAAACGTATAAATAGAAAAAATAAGCGAGCTTGAGCCCGCTTATTTTTTTATTAACTGTCCTCGTGTAACTCCAAGTTGATTGATGGCTTTTAATGTTCGCCATACACTTGTGCCACTCCGCTTGCCCTCGAGCGCCTCTCGATATAATGTGATGACCTCTTTCACTTTTTCGGCGGGCTCTTCTAAAAATTCAACACGATATGAATGAACACCAAGGGATAAAAAATTCGGAATGTATTCCGCCCCCGATTGTTCGATGGCATTGTACACTGTATTTCGGCAACCAATATCAACGCGGACAGGATGAAGCATGCCAATTCGATCACGTAAAGATACACGATGCTTCTCGCACGGGCGACCACAGTTTGTAAAATCAGTTCCTTCGCTTAAAAATGTACAATATACACAATGTTCAGTATGAAACATTGGTAAATGTTGATGAATGACAATTTCGATATGTTCTGTTGGTGCCGCCTCAAGTAAATCAATCATCTGTTGAATGTTTAAATCGTATGAAGGTGTAATTCGATCGAGTCCTCGCTCTAGAAACAATCGTGCAGATAGATGGTTTGAAATGTTAAGCGAAAAATCTCCAATTAGCTGTTGTTGCACCGATTGACTTGTATAATACTGTACTGCACCTAAACTACGAACTAAAATAGCGTCCGGTTCAGCCTTTAAAATCCCTCTCAAAATTCCATTTTCTCCAGGCATATGAATACGTGGGGTAGCTAGGGCAATTGGTTTATTTGCCGACCGTGCTATCTCGACAGCTTTCGGATAGTCGGTTGTGAACTCAAAATCTGCATATACCATGTCGACATCTGTATGACATGCAACTTCTACCTGCTCGATTGTACGGCAAAGAGCCATCAAGGCAGGGGTTGTAGTTCGTTGCTTTTGTCGATAAGGGGATGTCAAATCCACTGTTTGCTTTATATACAACCGTGGTTGTTGACGTTTCTTAATGAGCTGTTCAACCGCTTTTCTTCTCATTTGGTTTAATTCTTTCACAGGGAGGATGACGTCTCCTTGAAGATGCATATAAACGTCAGCTAACTCAAAAATCGTGCCGCCTAATCGTCCGAATTGTTCTTTAAGAAAATCTAACGTTAGCGGCCGTTTTCGAGCAACTTCTAACACCTCCTCTGATTGAACAGCTACTTCATTTCCTGTTGTTTCGTCGCGCCATATCGAAATGAGCGATTTGCCTGCTTTACCGTATACATGCACAGTCACCGGAAATAAGCGATATGGCCGCTCTGTTTCAAATGTTTTACGCAAGCGGCGATCAAGCTCTTGGTCACTCGTTTTCCAAATGCGATCTCCGACATGTACACGTGTTAAATTGACATCATGTCGGCCGGGGATGATTTCAACAAGACCGTTTTCTACTTCCCCTTCAACTTTTTTACCATGTTTCCGCAAGTCGTACACTCGTCCGCCTTCTTCTTTTTCTTCTGGACGTCCTGCGTCGAATACAATTCCATCACCGCGCTTTAATGGAGCTTGTAAATCGCATAACACCCCATCTTTTAATACTTTTTTGACCGTCCCTAGAAATACACCTCGGCTTTTTGGGAAAGTGCCATCAACGAGTTGTTTATTGTTCGTTCCTTTTAAAAATCCGTGTGTAAATCCACGGCTAAAGCTTTGTTGAAGCTCACGTATTTCTTCTTTTGAAGGGGTGTAATAACGTCCTGCTAAATATTCATCAATTGCTTTTCGATATTTGCTCACGACGTTAGCTACATATTCTGGTGATTTTAATCGCCCTTCAATTTTAAACGTATTTACACCAGCCTCGATAAGTTCTGGAACAAGATCAAGTGCTGCTAAATCTTTTGGAGAAAGTAAGTAAGCGACGTTTCCCATTTCTTTTTGTTCGCCGTCAACGATTAAATCATATGGAAGACGGCATGCTTGTGCACACTCGCCGCGGTTAGCCGAACGTCCTCCCCACATTTCTGACGTTAAACATTGTCCGGAATACGATACGCAAAGTGCCCCGTGGACGAACACTTCTAATGGCACGTTTGTTTTCTCAGCAATTTTTTGAATATGAGATAAATTATTTTCCCGACCAAGAACAACAACTTCCAAGTGATAAGGCTTTAAAAATTCAACCGCTTCCGGCGATGTAACTGTCATTTGTGTCGATCCGTGAATCGGAAAGTCGGGTGATATGTCCCGAATAAGTTTGACAAGACCTAAATCTTGTACAATGAGCGCATCCACCCCGGCATTTATACATGCTTCAACTAACTGTTTTGCTTCTTGTAATTCATTTTCAAACACTAAAATATTAAAAGTGACATATCCGCGAACATTGTATTTATGCAAATAAGCCATGACATCGTTTAACTCTTCCATACGGAAATTTTTCGCCCGTACACGCGCATTATATTTATCGACACCAAAATAAACCGCATCTGCTCCGTTTGCGACAGCTGCACGAAGACAGTCCCAATCTCCTGCTGGCGCTAATAATTCAATTTGTCTCACAACTAGTCAACCTCTCTATTTTTTATCATGGACAACAATATATTACCGAATATACGTGGCTTTTGCCAACAACGAAAAAAAGACCTGAGCACTCAGGTCTTCAATGAAGGAATGGAGGGATAAAATGTTTAGTAAATATTAAACTTTTTCATCAATTCCTCTTTAAATTTATAATTCTTTTCTCCATGAGGCACACCAACTTTTTCGCCATCATTACCAGGAATATCAATGTTGTGTTTACCCTCATTGACACCAGAAATTACGTACAGATCATCGTATTTAAAATCAGGCACAAGAAGCAGCAGGTAGCTATGGTTTTTATCCATATTTTGGTAGTTGTTAATTGAAAATTTAGTCTTTCCTGGCATAATACCATTATCGTAAATGTAGCTTGGTTCAGCTACCTTGATAATATCTCCAGCTTTATAATCGTATGTAGTTTTATTTTCAAGAACCTTGTTTATTTTAAACTGAGTAATTGTATACGCATCTACTGTAAACCCTCTCTCATCGAATGTTACGAAGTTCTCACTTTCAAGTGGTTTTCCAGTGACAACAAGTTGAGAAAAGTTAATTATTTCATCTACTGTGTTAAAGGATACCTGTTTAGCATGAATAATTGATAAACTTACTTTTTTATCAGCCGACATATACCATAGACTCAAGACGAGAGAAATAAAACCTGACAGAGCTACTGAAGCAATGATAATCTTGTTTCTTTTCATATTCGTAATATCCCCGCTTATCTATTAATTTCCCCATTTTTGTTTTAAATGGTCTTTATCCGTTTGTTGAGGCGATCCGTATGTTGTTAGTTCATACTCCTTCATTACAGATGCACCTGAATCGTCATTATGTCTCAAGCTTAGTGCGTGTCCAAATTCGTGAATAATAACGTCAGTTGATTCAGCAGAAGTTAGTGTATTCATTTGAGGTGTGTTGAGTCGGATTCTTGAACGATCCCTTGCATCCCCCGGATTTACTTGACTCCATCCGAAAAAGCCATACGTCCAATAATCTGCGACCGCATAAACGGTTGAGCCGGAGATAGTTCCTGCATAAACAACAATGCTATAATATGTAGACTCAGAAGTGACTCGTGAAATAGCAACCTTTGAAGAAATGTTATTCCAAGTTGCATATGCGGTGTCTGCACGGTTATGATAACCTGTACTGGAAACGCTAGCATCACGCCAATACTTAAGATTTTGTGCCCCAGCATATCCATTAGGATTATAGTGATCTGAGTGGGCACTAACTAGGATGGTTGGTAGTAAAAAAGCTAGCGAGGGAATAAGTAATAAAATTCTTTTTACATTCATAATTTTCTCTCTCCCTAAAATATTCATTTCACGGATACCGTTCTCCATTCATTCTCTTAATTCCTTCTCTTTTCAAAAATATTTCACCACGAGCGAAGAAATATGTAATAATTGTGAATTGTCATTCTTGAGAATTCTATATTCATTAAGCACTACAACATGGCCATCCGTTGTCACGATCGATTCTTCAAGCCATGATACGTGGCTTTTGCCAACAATGAAAAAAAGACCTGAGCACTCAGGTCTTCAATTAAGGAATGGAGGGATAAAATGTTTAGCAAATGACTGTATGTCGGCATATCCACTTTTATAGTAGGTAACGACAATATAATCCGCACGTTCATCCCAACCAGCCATTTGCATACATTGTTCTATTTTTGTTTTATCTTTTACGACGATTCCCTCGGCTCGTTCAATCATGTCATCTGTCCACTCATATGTCTTCAACCGTCTTGTGTTTTTAATTATTTTCACTTCGCTCACGTCTTCTACTGTCGCCCGTGCTTGCTGCAATAAACCGCGCTGCTGCAACCATTCATCGACGAGATGATACGACTTTTTCCACTTGATCATAGTTTCCTCGGTTATTCCTTTTTGTTTTTCATACGTGACGGTAATTGCTCCCCATTCTCGATTCCATGCGATTGGATCAAATGTTTCATCTACCAACTGACGCTGTAGTATGTGTAAAAACGATTCGATCTCCTCACGATCACGCAATCGAACGGCTTTCCCTCCTAAATTAGAATCTATTCGTACTTGTAAAACGTTTTTGAAATCATTTATACGTAAAATTAGATAGTGATTTTTCTTAAACTCAAGCGAATGAAAAATAGGTTTGTAAAACTGATTGTATACCTCTAATGGTACAGCATATTGACGAACAATCCGTTTTCCGTTTTTCAAGTCGTAACCAATGACAACATGTTTGGTATTTTCAGTTTGCAATTTTTGCTGCTTCATTAACTGCTGATGGAACAAATAAATGTGCTCGATGTTGTCTCTTTCGTAGAAAAACGCATTCTCCCCGTTTTCATTATCATTTTCAAAATAGTATATATGATCACCAAAATATGCTCGTTCAATATCATTTAACGGGGGTTGGTATTTCCCAAAACCAAATAAGTCAAATGCAAATAATAAACTGACAACGGCAATAAAACCTATATATTGAACGTATGCTTTCCAATGCGTGAACACGCGCCATGTTTTTTCTAAAATGATACGGGCAATGAAGTAGCCGATCAATGAAGCAAATACATATCCAAAAATGATCCAAGTTATTCGTTGTTGCATCTCCCCGAAATATGCTCCACCGACAAGCATGACACAAAATGTAAAACCATATGTGAATACGGGGCGGAGCGGACGAAAAGCGATCGCATCTGTTGCTGCTTCAACATGTCGTTTTTTGTATAGCCATACACTCAATACATAAAATATAAAAGCGAGCACAATATATATACATATTTCGATTGGTTGAATAGGTTTTGATTCCCAGTTCAATGCCCGAATAAAAGGCACGATTTTGTCAATGTTATAGGATAAATAATATTCATATGCAAAACCGTGTAAAAAATATTTCAAGTTAAACATAAGTAAAACGAATATTCCTGCTGGGAAGAAAAACAGAACATAAGCAAACACGCCTTGTAGCATGGACATGCCAGTAAACATCCCAACAAACACCGTTCCAGAAAATAATAATACATTCATTGCCACCGTACCTGTAAACCAAATCGCTATATGCTTCAGTGAATATAGCGAAACAGGAAGAAGCGGTTTCATGATTATTAAACATCCCGCAATCATTGCGACGGGTGCGATAAGAACGGTCATTCCAGCAACTATATGCTGAAGAAACAGTGCCTCACGTTTAACTGGCAGACTATGAATGTAATCTGCAGACAATCTCACTTGCATATAGCGAAATAAAAAGATGGCAAGCAACACAGGAAGTGTGAACATAAGGGAAAACTGAATTATACTTCCGATATCAAATATGCGCCCCGTCTGATGATGCATAAGCCAATTTTCATCTTCAGTCATCATAAAAATATGGATAGGTAGTGCAAAAAGAAGGCCGACGAAATAAACAAGTGCAACCCATCCGACGTTGCGAACAATTTGACTAAAAATTCCCCGATTAAACAAGAATGTTTTCAATGGCATATCCTCTTTCCCCCAGTTCATAAATAAAAATTTCTTCTAACGTTAGCGGCAATAAATCAAATAAAATGGGCTCATACTTGTGAATATGCGCGCTGATTTGTTCCTCTTCTCCACGAATGATACAAAGAAGGACGCTACCGCGACGTTCTTGATAAACAACATCCAAATGTTGAAGGAAAATAGAAGGAGGTTGACCGTGAAACGCCACTTGCACTTTATGGATGTTTGTTTTCAAATTGTCTAATTCTTTTTCGATAATGAGTGAGCCATTATGCAAAATGCCGATACGGTCACACAAATCTTCTACTTCAAATAAGTTATGCGAAGAAATAATGACGGTCATTTCTCTATCTGCTACGTCTTGAAATAAAATGTTTTTCACTTTTTGCCTCATGACAGCATCTAGTCCGTCGAGCGGCTCGTCTAAAACGAGTACATCAGGCATCGCCGAAAATGTTAACCAAAAGGCGACTTGGCGCTGCATCCCTTTGGACATACGGTGTATTTTTTGGTTTATGTCAATAGGAAATAGCTCTTTCATTTCGTGAAAACGTTTTTCGTTCCATTTTGGATATATATGACGATAAAAATCGGCCATTTGTCGGATTGTTGTATGCGGAAAAAAATAAAGTGCATCAGGTAAAAAAATGAGCCGTTCTTTCTGTTTGATGTTTTCAAAAATCGGTTCACCATCAATGGTGATTGACCCTCTGTCTTGTTTATAAATACCTGCTATCATTTTCATTAGTGTTGTTTTTCCAGCACCATTTGATCCGAGTAACCCATATATTGATCCTTTTGGGACGGAAAATGTCACATCTTTGATCGCCTCTAACTCCCCAAACCGCTTGCTTACATGATTAATTTGAATCATGTTCCTCTCCTCCTCGTATCGCACGTTCTGCGCGTTCAACAATTGAAAAAATTTGTTCTTTTTTTAATCCGATATAGAATGCTTCTTGACATAGTTTCAACATATTTTCTTCTAGTTGTTTGACTTTTTCACTGTAAACAGCCTCTTTTTTATTAGCAACAAAACTTCCTTTCCCTGGAATAGAGTAAATATACCCTTCTCTTTCTAATTCTCGATACGCCTTTTGAATTGTATTTGGGTTAATCGTTAACTGTTTAGCTAGCAAGCGAACAGATGGTAGTTGCTCGTTCGGTTTCAGCACACCATGAATAATCATTTCTTTCATTTTCTCGATAAGCTGCTCATAAATTGGTTTTCGACTTCGTAAATCCAGATCAAACATGACGCCCCCCCTTCCTTTCCTGTACTAACTGTTATATCTGTATTATATTATATAATACGGTTGGTGTAAATATTTCTAAAAAAATAAAAAAAGCCGCCAAAATGGCAGGCTTTTTAGTTATGGCTATGTCCATTTTGATGACTATCTTGTTGCATGTTATCGTTATGACCATGACCTTGTCCATCTTCTTTGTTTTGCATCATCTGTTTCTTTTTCATATAACGTTCGTGGGCGACCTTATCAACATCTTCCCATGATACGATCATCGCGCCCGGTTGTTCACTTACAAACTTGTCAGCATCTTCTTTTTTGGCAAAAAACGCATATCCATAGTTCATTGGTGTTTTAATATCAGCTTTCACAACTGTCGCGTTTTGTAATTCAATCCATTCTAACGTATTGTAGTCGCGTACATATTTTTTTGCAGCTTCACCGTGGTCTCTTTCATAGTTGAATAAACATCCGATATCATCAAAAAACAAGACGTCACCGTTTTCAGTTGCTGATTTGGCTGTAAATTTACCGAGCTCATGTTCTTTTGGATATACTTTCATGTTGCAAAATACACACACTGTATTTTCGTCTGGTTCTGCCATCGCGGCTTTCATAAACACGTCTTCTTGCGCGGTCTTTTCTACTTCTTTGTTTTGCTTAACTTGTTTCGTCTCTTCTTGATTATCCCCTGCTTGATTGTTGTTGCATCCTGTCAATGCGAAAATAAAGAGCACCACCAATAAAGTCATCCATTTTTTCATTGAAAAAAATCCCCCTTTTCATTCAATCCGTAGTTCAATGTACTATATATTTGTGAAGTTTGTTTGAAACAAATGTGTTAAAAATGAAAAAAAGCGGTGCTATACCGCTTTTTCTGTAAAATAGTGCTTGTAGTATCCGCCAACTTTTCCATGGTTATCAATAATGAAATAAAAATCGTCTGTTTCGTTTTTTACTTCATATTCTTTACCTGGGGTTAATACGTTGTGAACAATGTATTTTTCAGCGTTCGTATGATTACATACAACTGTTTTTATCGTTGGACGTTCATGCCAGCTCAAATGAATCATGAGCGATGCCTCCTTCAAGAACCTTTATATTTATTTAAAAATTTAGCGAGTTCATGTAGTGCTTGCAATACTGCAAAATGTTTATCGTTCCCGCTTGCCTGCGCAGTGGCCACATCCTTAAATTTAGCGTGCGCTTCATACGTCCCATTTTTTTTGTATACATCTACTCGTACAGTTCCCCTTGGGTGCGGAACGATAAAAAACTCCATTCGTTTCATTTTCTCTCCCCACCTTTAACATCAAACGTGTATTTAATTTAATAATAGTAGAAAATGTATACGTTTAAAAGCATTATTTCATACAAAAAACTACCTTTTAATCAAGACGGCGAATTGTATACCCAGACTCGGTGAGAACTCGTTGAATTTGATAAATATGATCGCTATTTTTTGTTTCAAGCGAGAAGCGAATTTCGGCTTGACCCGGGAGAACGTTCGTACCCATCCGCTGATGGTCAATGGACATTACATTGGCTTCTAGATCAGCAATAATTCGAAGCAACTTATTTAATTGACCAGGTTTGTCTGAAATGACTGTTGAAAATGTAACAAAGCGTCCAGATTCAACAAGCCCCCGTTCGATAATGCGTGAAATGAGCGTTACATCGACATTCCCCCCGCTTAAAATGGCTACAATGTTTTTTCCTTCAAGCGGAATTTTTTTGTACAATAAAGCAGCTAATGAGCAAGCCGCTGATCCTTCAACGAGCAATTTATTTCGCTCGAGTAAATATAACATCGTTCGTGAAATATCTGTTTCTTCCACACAAACAATATCATCCACATATTTTTGTATGTATGAGAACGTTAAATCTCCAATTCGTTTAACAGCGATCCCGTCTGCAATTGTATTTGATGGAGTAATCATAACGGGTTGATTATATTGTTTAGCCGCTGTGGTGCTTGCACAAGCAGCAGATTCAACGCCATATATGCGGATAGTAGGCTTTTTTTGTTTCATAGCAATAGCTAATCCTGCAAGTAACCCACCACCACCAACAGGGCAAACGACTGCATCAATATGGTCAAGCTGGTCAAATAATTCTAAACCAATTGTACCTTGTCCAGCAATAACGGCTGGGTCATCAAATGGATGAACGAATGTTGCACCTGTTTCTTGCTGAAGCTTTCGGGCATATTCTAACGATTCGTCAAATACATCACCGTGTAGAATAACGTTTGCGCCATAACTTTGTGTCGCTTGAATTTTACTTAATGGCGCCCCCTTCGGCATGACGATGGTACATGGTATTCCGATCATGCTGCTAGAATAAGCTACCCCTTGTGCATGATTGCCTGCTGAAGCTGCAATTACCCCACGCCTTTTCTCTTCTTCGCTCAATGAAATGATTTTATTGTACGATCCTCGAACTTTAAATGAACCTGTTTTCTGTAAGTTTTCTAATTTCATGTACACTCGATTATTTGATAGTCGACTAAACGTTTGTGAAAATTCAAGAGGAGTTTTGTGAACAACTGTTTTCATTCGTTGTTGCGCTTCGTATATGTGTTGTAGCGTGATCAATTCATCTCATCCTCCTTTGCGTCTTTTTCATTATATGTTATTTGATCATAAACAAGCAATTGCCTATTGTTTTTCTTTGATTTTAATTGATTATTTAGAACATAGTTCTATTATTCAAATTCGGGAAGAAAAAAAGCTATGCGTATTGCACAGCTCACAACCCCGCTGATTGTTGAAGACGTCTTGCAATTTCGAGAAAATCCTCGTATGAAATTCCTGGGGCAAATGTTTCCTCGACCGATTCCAAATCGGGGATCGGCGCTCCCGCTGGTGTTCCTTGAATCACTTCAAGCTGCCCTCCATCAAGCGGATGCGTTCCTTTCCAAATTTGCTTTACGTCTTGATAATCATGTTCACTAAATGTGTACAACTTCCGATGCCATCCTTGCTGTTCGTATTTACGTGCTGCATCAAATTTATCATTGCTTAAGTTAGGGATTGGCAACATTTTTGTCACATCAACACCTGTGACAATTTGAAGTGCTTTCGCATAAGCGATAATGTGCACTCCTCCACGCACAAGTAAATAACCGATCATTTCTCTTGCGACAGGATGATCGGTCATCTCATATACTCTCATTTTATGTGTACGAGCACCACATTCTAAGAAAAAATTGTGCAGCAAATCTAAAACTAAGTTCCCGCTGTTGAAGACGTAATCCCCTGACCACGATTTCCCCATTGAATCCCCTGGTAAAGCGGTTTGTGCTGTCGCGACAAAATGGTACGTATTTCGTTTATCTACCCCGCTTTGCATCGGAGTAACATCCGGATCCCCTTCAAACGTTGTTCCCGTCAAACATAGATTAATCGCCGTTGTAACAAGTTCGACATGACCTAATTCCTCTGCTGTAATACTTGCAACTAAATCATAAAAAGGTTTTAATTTTTTCCTTTCACGAAAGTTGAACGACTGAAACAAATAATTATTTAACGTTGACATTTCCCCGAATCTTCCGCCGAGCAACTCCTGTACTGCTGCTGCGGCATTTGCATCCGCGTACGTAGATTTCGGCAATTCAATTTGCAGTTTGTTCACTCTTGTAAACATTGCACTCCCCCTCTTATTTTGGCATAATCCAAATGATTTGCTGAATGCGAACAAAAAAGAGGGTATCGCTACTTTTTAATACAATGTGATCTGGTTTTACATCTTGAATTATGCCTTGCATATTTCCACGCACCGTTTCGATTACTACTTCCCTTCCTTTAATCGTTTGTAACGTTTGATAAACATAAGGGTCGATGAAAGCCATAAATTGCGGTGTCATTTTCCTCCCCCTTTCTAGCTTTTCTTTTCCAGTTTATTCACTCGTATTTGTGTTTATTACATTTTTTCATTTAGAACATAGTTTTATAAAAAATAAAATACATACTAGCCGATTTATTTGTTTTACGATAAACTTCAACATAGAAATAGTGAAACGAGGAGTTAGAACGATGGAAACTCATGAGCAATTAAAACGAAAAATAAACGCTCTTGAAGAAGAAGTGAAATTATATAAACGTTTTATCGAACACATTCCTTTTCCTTTTTCGTACGTCGATCACGAGGTAGGAAAGATGTTGAAAAAGGAAAATGATATATCTCCCCCGATCGTTGAAAAAGTGGAAAAAAATGAGCGGCAAAAACCAATAATACAATGGAAAATGGATTTACAAAAAGATTATCCGTTTGAACAAGTTGAACAGTTTTTAGCGCCTATTTTTGATCTTGTTTCCCATCATATCGTTTTTGTTGATGCGGACGGAATCATTACATTATGTAACTTACAGGCAGCGAACGACGTTGGCGTCAATCGGGATGAAATCATTGGAAAACATATTCGGGAGTTGTTAAACATTCCTGACGAACAGATTATGACGCTAAAAACATTGCGGACAAAACAACCGCTTTACAATTGTGAAGTGCTCGATCGGTACTATGGCATTATTAATACACGTATTTTATACAATGAAGATGGATCAATTAAACGCGTCATTAGTATGTTTCAATCGCTTAATCAAATGAAAGAAGCTGAAAAATTAGCGATCGCTGGGCGAATTGCTGCCGGGATTGCGCATGAAATTCGAAATCCGTTAACTACCGTGAGAGGATATTTACAGTTTTTGAAAGAGCAACTGCCTGAACATATTGTCACACTTATCGAACAACTGTTGATTCCCGAACTCGATCGAGCAAACGATATTATTACAGACTTTTTAAACATTGCAAAACCAAACGAAATGAAAGCAGAGTGGATTGGTATAAACGAATTTATTCAAAACGATTTAAATCTTTTATTACGAAGCGAAGCCCTTCTTCACAATGTAGAGCTTTCATACGATCTAGATGAAAAACTACAACATCATGGTGTTTATATTGACAAAAATCAACTGATGCAGGTGTTTATTAACTTATTGCGCAATGCGATTGAAGCAAAAACAGAAAAATCATTGAATGTACACATTCAAACAGCTTTGCACAATGACCTTGTTCAAATTTACGTTCACGACAATGGACCTGGCATCCCTCCTACAATTATCCATCACATCTTTGATCCGTTTTTTTCGACGAAACAAACGGGAACAGGTCTCGGCCTATCTTTGTCGCGAAAAATTATTGAACTTCATAAAGGTTCGATGCGTGTGCAAAGCGAATTCGGACATGGCACATGCTTTATTATCGAACTGCCCGTTTGTTTAAAAAAATGAGGCTGCTTCATCGCAGCCTCATTTTTACGCTTCTTTTTTCTTCTCTACTTGTTCCTCTTTCCAGCATTCTACTTGGTGCTCTACACCTATATGACGTGCGTAAAATACCGGATTTTTTCCTTGTTTTCGTTGTGTTGTATAGTCTTGTAAGGCAGCAAAGGCAACACGACCGAGCAAGAAAATCGAAATTAAGTTTACAACCACCATAAACGCCATGAATAAATCAGCTAAATCCCATACGATTTGGATGCTCGATACAGATCCCCAAATAACCATGAATAATACAGCTAGACGATAGATCAATAATGACGTTTTACTCGAACGAATGAATTCAATATTTGTTTCACCGTAATAATAGTTTCCAATAATCGAACTGTATGCAAATAAAAATACGCTGACTGCCACAAATCCTTTTGCCCACTCGCCAATGTGTGTGCTTAATGCCGTTTGTGTTAACGTAATCCCATCAAGTCCTTCCTTCATGTAGTCGCCCGATAATAAGATCATGAACGCTGTTGCGCTACAAACAACTAACGTATCTACAAATACACCTAATGTTTGAATTAAACCTTGCTTTACCGGATGGGAAACTTCTGCTGTCGCCGCTGCGTTCGGCGCGCTTCCCATGCCGGCTTCGTTAGAGAATAAACCTCGTTTAATCCCCATCATAATTGCTGCACCAAATCCTCCACCTACAGCTTGTTCAACACCAAATGCGTTTTTCAAGATCAAAGCAAATACAGATGGTAATTCAGCAATGTTTGTCAACACGACATAAAACGCAATCAATAAGTATAAACCGGCCATAACGGGAACGATGATCGACGATGCTTTCGCAACACGATGCACACCACCGAAAATAATAAATGCCGTCAGAACAGTAAGTAAAATACCGATGACGATCCGATCCATTTGAAATGCATGCTCAAACGCAAACGTAATCGTATTCGCCTGAACAGAGTTAAAGACAAGACCAAATGCAAATGTAATTAAAACCGCGAATAATACACCTAGCCAACGCTTTTTTAGCCCCTGTTCAATATAATAAGCAGGTCCACCACGATATCCATTTTTATCTTTTACTTTATAAACTTGAGCAAGCGTGCTTTCCACAAAGCTCGATGCACCACCAATTAAAGCGATAAGCCACATCCAAAATACCGCCCCAGGTCCACCGACGGAGATGGCCAACGCTACGCCCGCTAAGTTCCCTGTACCTACACGAGACGCTGTGCTCATGAAAAATGCTTGTAGCGATGAAATGGCACCTTTTTTTTCTGGCGTCTCCGTAATGACACGAACCATTTCACCAAAATAGCGAAACTGAACAAACTTCGTACGGAATGTAAAGTACAATCCTAAAATAATTAAAAGGGCAATGAGAACATACGACCATAAAATGTTGTTCAAAAATGATACAATCGTTTGTAATACTTGCATATCCGTCACCTCACATGATGTTCATAATAAAAACGACTTTTTTAATGTAACAAAACTTAACATGAAAAGCAAGAGGGGTTCTCTATGAATATACAAAAATGATATGTTATAATGTCATCTGTCTACATTTTTCACATGTATTTGGAGGAACATATGAAAGAAACATATACGTTAAAAGAAAAAATAAAACAGTTTTCATATATTTTATTTCCTATTTTTCTTACCCAAATCAGTCTGTATATGATGAATTTTTTTGATGTCATGATGACGGGAAAATATCGCGCAATTGATTTAGCTGGTGTAGCCATTGGTTCAAACATTTGGGTTGCTCTATTCACAGGAATTGGAGGGGTGTTAACTGGTTTAACTCCAATCGTCGCCCAAGCATTCGGGGCAAAAGACAGTGAACGCATTACTCGAACGGTAGAACAAGCAATATACTTAGCAATCACCTTTGCCTGCTTTGTACTTGTAATCATTTATTATCTCGTTCCTTTTTTACTGCAACATATGCCGATCGAACATGATGTGCAAGTTGTTGCTTATGAATATTTGAAAGCATTATGTATTGGTATTGTCCCTATTTTTATTTATCACGTACTTCGTTCTTTCATAGATGCCCTCGGGCGAACGAATGTTACAATGATGCTAACACTATGTTCATTACCTTTGAATATTTTACTGAACTACGTATTCATTTTTGGACGATGGGGTATACCGGCATTCGGCGGAGTAGGCGCAGGGTACGCAACAAGCATCACATATTGGTGCTTATTGTTATGTGTGTTTTTACTCATTCGTTTCCGTAAGCCTTTTTCAACATATCATGTGTTAAAAAAGGTGCGTCCAATCTCGTTTCCCGTGTGGAAACAATTATTTTCAATCGGTACACCGATTGGATTAGCTATCTTTTTTGAGACAAGTATTTTTTCTGCTGTCACGTTGTTGATGAGTCAATTCGGAACAGCAACGATCGCGGCACATCAAGCTGCACTAAACTTCGGTTCACTTTTGTATATGGTTCCACTAAGCGTTTCTCTCACTTTAACCATTATTGTCGGATTTGAAGTCGGAGCAAAGCGGTTAGAGCATGCGAAGCGTTACTGTATTATCGGCATTTCGGCAGCTGTTATGATGGCTGTCGTTGCCTCTATCATCCTATTATTGTTTCGTGAAACAATTGCTTCGCTATACACGAATGACGATCTTGTTTTGCGATGGACGAAGCAGTTCTTGTTATATGTTTTATTTTTTCAATTCTCAGATGCCGTTGCCGCTCCGATCCAAGGAGCGTTACGTGGTTATAAAGATGTTCGCTTCCCATTTTTCATTGCGCTCGTGTCGTATTGGTTAGTCGGTTTACCTGTTGGATATGTATTCGCACATTACACAACCGCTGGACCGTTCGGGTATTGGCTTGGTCTTATTGTCGGTTTAGCTTCAGGGGCTATTTTACTATGGATGCGCTTAATGCAAAAATGGAAAAATTAAAAAGCAAGAGGTGATGTCCCTCTTGCTTTTATCTTTAGCACCAAGCCGCACCAACAATGATGAGTAAGATAAAGAGCACAACGATGAGCACAAATGTTTTTCCGTATCCTGGGTATCCATATCCATATCCACAGCCATATCCGTACATGACGTTTCCCCCTTTATTGTTTCATTAATATCCCCAGCCACTCATATAAGCACTACCAACAATGATCAACAAAATAAACAATACAACGATTAACGCAAATCCCCCGCCGTGATGATGTCCTCCACTCATCTTTTGACACCTCCTTCTTGTACTAACAACCTATTCAATTGTTAGGAAAAAGGTTAGGGTTTTTAAAAAAAATGGGTGAAAAACATCTTCTTCGCAAGCAGCCCTTTACATGTTTAATGACCTTTCCCTTCGTTTTTCCCATGTACTAGAAAGTGAAAATAAAAGCAAGGCAGTCCAAATACAGCTAAATGCATATACATGGGCATTTGTAAACGGCTCATGAAACAAAAACACACCAAGAAGTAAACTTAACGTTGGTGAGATATATTGTAAAAATCCTAAAAGAGTTAATGAAATGTGCTGAGCCCCCTTAGCAAAATATAAAAGGGGCAATGCGGTTGCAGGCCCAGCCCCTACGAGCAATAATATCGTTGTAGGCGAAAAAGAAGCATCGTGCAGCTGCCCAAACGAACGCATAATAAATATGAGCGCCAAAGGGGTCACAAGCATTGTCTCAACAGTCAAACCAATTGTTGCATCAACCGAGATCACCTTTTTCACAAGACTATATAACGCAAAGCTACAAGCAAGCGAAAGTGCAACCCATGGAATTTTTCCATATTCAATCGTCATAAGCACAACCCCGACAGTTGCTAAAACAAAAGAAAATAATTGCCATTTGTAAAGACGCTCTTTTAATACAACGACACCTAACAATACGTTTAACAATGGATTCATATAATATCCTAAACTTGCTTCAACCATATGATTATGGTTGACAGCCCATATGTAAATAAACCAATTAACGCTAATAAGTAGCGATGCAACGATTAAAGCGATGGCACGCTTTTTTTCTCGCCACAACAATCGACATGTATGAAAAAATGTAGACCAACTTTTTTGAATGAGCAATAACGCGATCATAAACAGAAAAGAAGCGACAATGCGATAAGACAAAATTTCCTTTGCTCCGATATGTTCGAGCAATTTCCAATATAAAGGCAATACTCCCCACAATACGTAAGCGAGCAAGGCATAGATCGTGCCAAGTTTTTTATTTTCCATTTTGCAGCTCCTTCCTTCATCTCAATCCTCATATTCATACGGCTCAATATGCACATGAGCATAAACAACGCCATATTTTTGTTCAAGCAAACGCTCAACTTGATCCGCAATGTCGTGACTTGTCACAACATTTAAATGTGGGGCAACACAAATGGTAACATCTATGAACACATCATTGCCATACATTCTCCCCTTGATATCTATCACTTGCTCTACACCGTCAATATGCTCAATGTCATGTTTATACTTTTGTAGCGTTTCGTCATCAAACCCATCCGTCAACGTATGAGACGCCTCTTTAAAAATGCCCCATGCGGTCTTACAAATGATAAATCCAATAACAAAAGCGGTGACAGGGTCAAGCCAACGCATATGTAATTGAGCACCTATCACACCAACGATGGTTCCTACACTAACAAGTACATCGGACAAATGATCTTTGGCAGCAGCAGCAAGCGCCTGGCTATTTGTGGCGATCGCTAAACGTTTATTAAACATATATACAGCAAACATAAATACGGCTGAAGCGCCAGCTGTCCATACTGCTACGAAATCCGGCTTTACATACTCCCCTTCCTTCAACATTTGCACGGCGTTCACTAATACGTCTAATCCGATCGACATCATAATAAACGCTGCGATTAAGGAAGAAATATGTTCTGCACGCGAATGGCCATACGGATGGTTATCATCACGAGGTTTTTTTGCGATGAGTAATCCAATTAAAATGGCAGTAGAAGCAAGAATATCAGTGAAATTATTCCACCCATCTGCTTTCAATGCTTCAGAACTTGACATATATCCGACGTACAACTTAGTTAAAGATAAAACAATATAAGCACCAATGCTTACCCATGCCCCCATTTCGGGCTTCATTTGTGTCATATGCTCCACCAACTTCTCAATCATTTTTGCGTTAACATTGTACCAAGCGTACATCGTGTGGGTCTATAGCAACAAAATTGGTTCATTGAAGAACAATAGCAAACATGCAATAACATTGCCCTTGACCAATTTTATTATTGACGACCGATCCGTATATATGATAGATTGTTTAATGTTTCATCACTCTACCAATTTATCAAACTAAAGTATTTATGGAGGTCACGATTATGAACGCTGTTATCGTCTCAGTACTCGTCATGCTTATTCTTAGCTTAATGCGAATGAATGTTGTGCTTTCTTTACTCATCGCATCGTTAGTAGGAGGATGGCTCGGCAAGCTCGGCCTTTCTAAAACGGTGGAAGTGTTTTCAGAAGGATTAGGAAATAGCGCCGAAGTGGCGTTAAGTTATGCCTTGTTAGGCGGTTTTGCCATCGCTATCTCGAAAACCGGCTTACCGAACGCTATAGTTCATATCATTATAAAAACGGTTGGAAGACAAGGGGAAGGAAAAAGAAAACAATATTCCAAAGCGCTTGTTCTTCTCGTTATTTTACTCATGTCCTGTTTTTCACAAAATTTAATTCCAATCCATATTGCGTTTATTCCTATTTTAATTCCATCACTTTTGCACGTTTTAAACGAACTGCATGTGGATCGTCGGTTAGTCGCATCAATTATCACATTTGGTTTAATTACCCCATATATGTGGTTACCTACTGGGTTTGGGGCGATCTTTCATGATATTGTACAAACAAATATGGCTCAAGGTGGCCTAGTCGTTACAAAGTCGGATATCCCAAAGGCGATGTTTTTACCTTCGCTCGGAATGATTACTGGTTTACTTATCGCTTTTTTTACGTACCGAAAACCGCGTGTATATAGACAAGTAAAACTAGAAAGTGAAGACACGCAATCGTTTCAACAACGTGGGGTGTGGTTTGCGATCGTTGCTGTCTTTGTCGCCTTAACTGTTCAACTTCTGCTCGATTCCATGATTTTCGGCGCATTCGCGGGGATCGTCGTCATCTACTTCAGTGGATGTATTCGTTTAGCAGAAAGCGATCGTTTATTAACAGACGGGATGCGAATGATGGCATTTATTGGATTTGTTATGTTAAGCGCTTCAGGCTTTGCTAACGTATTGAAACAAACCGGACATATTGAGAAACTCGTTGAACAAGCAGCTTCTCTTATTGGTCATAACATAGCGCTTGGTGCACTACTTATGTTAATTGTCGGACTGTTCATTACGATGGGAATTGGTTCTTCCTTTTCTACCGTCCCAATTATCGCGACCATTTTTGTTCCGCTTTGTATGAAACTTGGACTTAGCCCAATGGCAACCATTGCGATTATTGGGGCTGCTGGCGCGCTTGGTGATGCAGGATCACCCGCCTCAGATAGCACGCTCGGTCCAACATCCGGTTTAAATGTTGATGGTCAACATCACCATATTTGGGATACATG
>OGCI01001472.1_pt1 | contig 19461 bp, 19 predicted proteins | sample 1570021 | NCBI WGS metagenome assembly OGCI01 (sample SAMN06264664, study PRJEB24512) | hot springs metagenome | isolation source: Hot spring water | place: South Africa: Tshipise | collected 2015-06-21 | reverse complement strand
CAACCGAGCGTGCCGAACATAGCGCATCAGCAGGCACACCCGAATGTGCGCTCTCATCACCCTAAGCCACTTTCCCCGATACCATTCCAGGAGTTGGCTCTTGGCGCGATAGGCCAACCCACTCGTGTCAAGCACCCACAACGCCCCCTCTTCCTGGGGCAGCAGGGGGGCCAGTTGTCGTTTCAGCTGCTGGAACAGGCGTCGCAGCAACGGCCAAGACGCCTTATTCTGCAGAAACCAATGCAGGGCAGGAAAACTGGGACAGACTAGTTCCGGAAAGAGGTCCTGGATCATCGGCCGAACGGCTCGATAGGGGAGCGAAAAATACACCCGAAACAGCAACAGGGCCACATCCAGACGTTTCGGGTAAATCGGCGGCCTTCCCCTGCTTTTCCGCTTCTCTCGACCGATCTGGCCGGCCAGTCTCAGGCTTGCTATCTTACAACGAAGAGGCTTATTGAACAAGGCCATACCATCTTGACGTCCACGCCATATATGCTTAAAATGTCGATTGCAAGTGCCTCTGTAGCTCAGTGGACAGAGCGTTTGGTTGCGGACCAAAAGGTCGCGTGTTCGAGTCACGCCAGAGGCGCTATTCGAGGAGCGGAGAACCGCTCCTTTTTTCTTGGAATGGCCTATGAAAAAACGACAAATCCTCCTCACCAATGATGATGGAATCCGTTCCCCCGGCCTATGGGCTGCTGCCGAAGCGCTAGCTCCCCTAGGATACATCACCGTAGCCGCCCCGCGCGAACAATCGTCTGGCATGGGACGTAGCTTGCCAATCACCTCCAGCGGCATCATCACCCCAGAGACCCTGATCGTTCACGGCCAAGAATGGACGGTTTATGCCGTCAGCGGCAGTCCGGCTCAGGCTGTGCTATACGCTGTGCTCGAGATCATGCCCCAGCCACCCGATCTGGTGGTCTCCGGCATCAACTACGGCGAAAATGTTGGCCTATCAGTCACGGTCTCTGGCACGGTAGGGGCTGCCATGGAGGCTGCTGCTCTCGGTTTCCCCGCCCTTGCCGTCTCTCTGGAGACCGACCAAAAATATCACCTCTCCTATTCACTCGACATAGACTTCTCGGCGGCAGCTGCCTTTACCGTCTATTTTGCCCGCCAACTGCTCGAAAAGCGCTTTCCCGACGATGTCTACCTGCTCAAAGTGGACATCCCTGCTAATGCTACCCCAACCACCCCTTGGGAGATCACTCGCCTAGCCCTTCAACGCTACTACGAGCCCGTCCCGCCAAATCGGCCTTCCTGGGACGTGCCAGCCCCAGTGGGTTACCGAGAGGCCGCCCGCCTCACCGCCGAGCCCGAAGATACCGATGTCTTCGTCCTACGCAGGAAGCGTCGTGTCGCCGTCACCCCTCTCAGCCTTGATCTGACCTCTCGTGTTGACCTGCGCGCCCTAGAAACCTTGTTGCGCCAAGAGAAAGCATGACAGAAACCTTCCGCTACGACGAACTCACCTGGCCTGAAGTAGAAGCGCTGCCCCGAGATGTTCCCCTGCTCCTGCCGCTCGCTTCCTCCTTCGACTCGGCGCGGGGCGCGGCCGCCCTGGGCTATCCTCCCCGCCTGGGCGTCCTCCCTTCCTTCCCCTTTGGCTGGTGCGGCAGCGGTTTGGCTGTCTCGCCCTCCTTGCTCTCGCCTTGCCTCACCAACCTGCTGGACGGCCTGCACCAAGATGGATTCACCCGCCTCTACGTCTTTGCCCCTGCCGAGGCCGGCCTCGACATTCCTTACCCCATCTTGAACGACGAAAGCCTGCTTCCCTCCATGGCGCCTTTGCCCCCCGACTCTGCACAAGACAAGGTGATTCTCATCCCCATCGGCCACACCGAACAACACGGCCTCCACTTGCCGCTCTTGGTGGACACCATCATCATCGAGGCCATCGCCCAAGGGACGGTTGCCCGCCTTCCTCGCCTGGCGTATGCCTTGCCCGTCATGCCCTACGGCGTGAGCACCCATCGTACCTCCTTCTCCGGCACACTCAACGTCGGCGGACGAGCGTTTGAAGACTTCTGGCTGGGAGTGATAGAGGCTCTGGTGGAGCGTGGGTTTGACCGCTTCTACTTCTTGAGCGGTCATGGCGGCAACATGTCCTTCCTGGTCAACGTCGTCAAATATGCCGGCGAACGTCACCGGCGTATCTTCTGTGCCACGGCGTTCCTCCACACCGCCGGCCGGCTCGGCGCGGCTGCGCTCGAGCGCTACCGCACCTCTCCCATCGGCGGCATGGGCCATGCCGGTGAATTGGAGACCTCCTACCTGCTTTACCTGCGGCCCGATCTTTGTCATATGGAGCGCGTGGTGGATGAAATGGACTTCATTTCCACTCCTGACTACTACATGGACTGGATCGAGGGCGGCAGCCTGATCGCCAATCCCCCCTGGGAGGACGATACGCGCAGCGGCGCATACGGGGCCGGCAGCCATGCCGCTGCCGAAAAAGGCCGCCTCTGGCTTGAAGTTGCCATTGAAGAAAAAGTAGACCACGTCCTACAAATTCACGAGCAGCACCGTCGTCGCGAAGAACGCCGTCGCTCCGGTTGGGGACGATGGGAGAAACGGCTATAATTAAAACATGTCCACTTTCCACTTCTACCACCCCATCGAGATCCGCTACGGGGACCTTGATCCCCAAGGGCACCTCAACAATGCTGCCTATCTGACCCTGTTTGAGCAAGCGCGCATCTGCTACCTGCGGCGCCTTGGCCTATTTCGAGAGGGGCAATTCTTCCTCGATATCGGCGTCATCCTGGCCGATGTACACATCGCCTTCAAGAAGCCGGTGGAATGGGGCATGCCGGTTCGAGTAGGAGTGCATATCGTCAAGATCGGCAACAAGTCCATCACCGTCGAGCAAAACATCGTCCATGCCGAGACTGGCGAAGTGTTCGCCGCTGGCGAAGTGGTGATGGTCACGTATGATTACCGCACCGGCCGATCGATACCGGTCCCGCCTGAATGGCGAGAGATTATCCAACGCTTCGAGGACCTATGAAACTAGATGCTGCCCTCCCTCCCATCCACCTAAGCCATGTGTCGACCATCGCCCAAGCGGCCGAAACCATTGGCTTCGACGCCTTGTGGACCCAAGAAACCCAACACGATCCCTTTCTGCCCTGCGCCCTGATTGCCGAACACACCCGCCGCCTGCAGATCGGCACCGCCATTGCTGTCTCATTCGCTCGCTCGCCTGCCACCCTGGCCTACACCGCCTGGGACCTGGCTGCCCTTTCCGGCGGACGTTTCATCCTCGGTCTGGGCACCCAGGTGAAAGCCCACATCGAACGCCGTTTCGGCATGCCCTGGCCCGATTCGGTCACCGGCAAACTGCGCGAACAGATTCAAGCCATCCGCGCCTTTTGGGACTGTTGGCAGAACGGCACCAAGCTGGATGTGCGCGGAACATATTACAAAATCACCTTGATGTCGCCCTTTTTCAACCCAGGGCCGCTTCCTTCCTCATGCCTGACCAACTCAAGTGGACTGGGGCCTATTCCCATCTACATCGCTGGTGTAAATACCGGCCTGGCCAAGCTGGCTGGAGAGCTATGCGAAGGCTTCCACGTCCATCCTTTCCACAGCGTTCGCTACCTGCGAGAAGTTATCCTGCCGGCGATCCGTCAAGGGGAACAACAGGCAGGGCGCGCTAGCCCCTCGGTGACCATCTCCGTGACTGCTTTTGTAGCCACCTCCCCAGAGGAAGTAACCTTTGCCCGATCGCAAATCGCCTTCTATGCTTCTACCCCCTCCTATCGGGCCGTGATGGATCTTCACGGTTGGGGCGAAATCGCTGCTCAACTTTCTGCACGCGCCGCTCGCAGCCAATGGGCCGAGATGCCCAGCTTGATCGCTGACGAGATGCTCGACGCATTCTGCCTGCGAACCACGCCCGAGCGCCTCGCCGCTGACCTCGAGGCCCGCTACCAAGGTCTGGCAGACCGCCTGACGCTATATACTCCCTTCCAGCCGGGCGAACGAGATGCTTGGTGGCGAGAACTCATCCGAGCGTTTCACGACCAAGCATTCGATCCCCTTCTGAACCTATGACTGACCGACGAACGTCCTCCCCTCCTAGCGAGAAAACGGTGACCGGGGCCGTCTGGGAAGAGATGTCGTTCCAAAGCACTACACCTTCTCCTGCCAACCGGAGGAAGATCGCCTTTGGCGGCGCAGGGGACGGGCCGGCGGCGTTTCAACGTGCTTTTCCAGAACACCGTTGCTCTCTGAAAATCGGATGTTCTAGGTAAGAGTTTTGGTATACTTTGGCGCAGAAGGAGAACAGGCGATGAAAGTGAATGTATATGCCACACTGCGCAGCATTGTCGGTAAAAAGACCATAGAGATCGATTATCAGCCGAACATGACGGCCATGGATGTTGTGCACAAAGTAGTGGAGCTTTACCCAGCTCTGGCGAACGAACTGTTTGATCCGGAAAATCGCTTCCAGCGCCACATGAAATTTTTCATTAATGGTCGAGAAGCGGAATGGATGGATAGCAAAATGAGTACCGTGATCCAGCCAGAAGACAAGATTGACATCTTTCCACCGGTCGGCGGTGGCTCACGCTAATGATCACGGTTGTCCGCGAAATACGCAGTATCCCCCCATTCCTGTTGAGAGAATATCTCCAGGAATTGGGTGGTGTCCTTTTTTCTGAGGACCAGGTTCAAGGTCCGGGTTGGAGCGTGCGCCTGGAGCCAATGGAACCATTTCGCCTAGGATCGCTGGAAGTGGGTCAGACGCGCCTGATCATGGAGTTTGCAGGAGACGACATCGCCCAGGGCTTCTTAGAGCGGTTTGCGATCAAAACCCTACGGGGCGGCGGTTAAGAAACACTGCGCGCCCAAGACGGGCGCGCAGGAACACATGATGATGGGGGGGAACGCCGAGATCAGATGATCTCTAGCTCTTTGAGTTTCTCCTCCGGCACCACACCGTTGACCCAGCCGCGCTTGGCGTAGTACTCCTCGAGCATCTTATCCAGCTCGCAGACGTGCCCTTCCGAGCCGGCCATGGTGGAGGGCTCTTCGAGGAAGCGCTTGGGCAGGTAGTCGCTGCCTTCGCGGAAGCCGGCCAGGTTGTTGTAATAGCGCTCTAGGTTGTAGATGCGCTCGCCGGTCTTCAACACGTCCTCCGCTGTGAAGGGGATGCCGACGATCGCCGAGTATTGCGCAGCATATTCCTCTGGACCTTCGGCGAAAGCGCTGAACTTGCACAGATCCAGGCTGTCAGAGAAGGCATGGACGTTTTGGAAGACCACCGTCAATTCACCTTTTCCTTTCCACTCGAGCGGATCTACCTTGAGCGAGTTGAACGGCATCACACCCAGTTCGGCGGCCGGGGTGTAGGCGCGCAGGTGGCAAGCGCCGCGGTTGGAGGTGGCGTAAGCAATGCCCATACCCTTCAGGCCGCGCGGATCGTACGCTGGGATGGCCATGCCTTTCACCGTCATGGCAATCTCTGGGTGCCCGAAGGCTTTCGCGGCGCGCTCTGTACCCTCGGCCAAAATGTCGCCTACGCCTTCACGGGCAGCGATCTTGTCGATCAGGGCTACCATGCCGGCCGCGTCGCCCCATTCAAGCTTGTTGCCGTTGGCGTATCCGCGCTGGCAGGCTTCCATATACACGGCGATCACGTTGCCCATCTCAATCGTATCGAAGCCGTAGTCATTGCACTGATCGATCATCTTGGCAATCGCATTAACATCGCTGTTGTCGCAATTGGCGCCCAACGCCCAGGCCGACTCATACTCGACGGACTCCATCCGCAACCCTTTCCACGGCCCTTCTTTGACTTCCACTTCCTTCTTGCAAGCCACTGGGCATGCGTGACAGGTGGGATCGTTCACCAGAATGTGCTCTTTGACGTATTCGCCGCTGATCTTCTCGGCAAACTCGCCAAAGGAAGTGACTTGAGCGTTGCGGGTGGGCAGAGCGCCGATGCCGCTAGTGATGTTCATCAACACGTTGGTGCCATACACCGAGAGGCCACCCTTGCGCGGGCTGGTGATGTTTTGCTCGGCCATGATGGTGTAGAGAGCGCGTTCGTGGGCCTTCTTCCAAGCCTCGCGATCGGTTGCCTTGGGGATTTGCTTCTCCTGCTTGATCACGACCGCCTTCAACAGTTTCGAACCGCCCACACAACCCGTGCCACCGCGACCGCTGGCGCGATCGTTCTCGTTCACCCAGCATGCGAAGCGCGCCAACTTCTCGCCGGCCTGGCCGATGGCGATCACCGAGAGATCCTTCTCCCCATATTTCTCCTGGAAGTACTTCACCGTCTCATGAACGCCCTTTCCCCACACTTCTGAAGCATCCAGCAGCTCCACCTGGCCGTTGTGCACGAAGGCATAGGTAGGCTTATCGGCCTTGCCCTTGAAGATCAGGCCATCAAAGCCGGCCCAGCGCAGGCGTGCCGCCGACCAGCCGCCATGGTGCGAGTCGACCACCGTACCCGTGAGGGGCGATTTGGTCACAATCGCCATGCGCCCGCTCATGTTGGCTTCCGAGCCAGTGAGGGGTCCATTCATAAAGCAGAGAATGTTGTCGGGGGAAAGCGGATCTACTTGGGGGCCGTTATCGAAGACAAACTTTACGCCTAACCCACGTCCACCAATATACTTGCGCGCTAAATCTTCCGGTAGGGGCTTGTATTCGACGGTGCCTGTGGTTAGATCCACCCATGCAATCCGATTTGCATAACCACCGAGAGCCATGGTTCTTCTCCTTTCTTGTAGACCATACGAGATGCCCAGGATACAGGGTCAATCCAGATAACATCTAAGTCTTGTAGACCATACGAGATGCCTGAGATACAGAGTCAATCCAGACAACATCTAAGAGATACTATCGGCTTCGCTGTTAGCGCATCACCTCCTTTCTGAACTCGATCAAAAAGCAGACTGACCACTTGTCCTCAATTGCTATTCCACTCTTGTCTGTTCAACCAGGCGCACCCTGCCTTGAAAGATGCCCCCTTCTTGCCCACAAAGGCGGTTATGCTGCGGCCGGCCCAGAATAGCAACTGGACAGATATTATAGAGATAGGCTCTTCGTGAAAGCCTTCTCTGCCATGTATTCGGTGGTTGTTGCAAGGACAATTTGTTGTATTATAGCTAGTTTTGCAATGAATGCAAGAGAAAATTTAATTTTTGGAACAATTCCTCGCCGAACTGGCGAAACTTCTACCCTAAAACTCTTTCAAACGAAGCAAAACCTCCTCATCATCCCAGCCTTCGACCTGCGGGGAATGGCTAAATTGTGGGTTGATAAACTGAAACACATGAGCGGGATAGTTCGGAAAACGCTGCTTGCGCCATGGACGGCAGTGGAAGCAGTACAGAAAAATCTTCCAGGCTGCCTTCCAGGCTTCTGGACCACGCGAAAAACCGCGCGAGCGTTGCGCCAGGCGAGCGAGATCCTGGCCTAACTCGGCGTTCTTCCTTCGGGGTCGGCCTGTGCTTGGGATTCGGCCTCCACCCTGCCGTGCAACGTGAGTCGCATGGGAACACAACGCGTAGACCACAGAGCCTCCCCGTGTCTTTGTGTCTCTGTGTGAAAAAATCCCCCTTTTATCCACTCCCGGCCTGCGATCATCCTTGCTGGAATGCGGTCTTTATGCTAGACTGTGCCATAACAGGAAGGTATGGCCGAAAAAATCTTGATCATCGACGATGATTTGGATACCTTGAAACTAGTCGGGTTGATGCTCCAACGCCAGGGATATCAGATCTGTGTAGCTGCCAATGGCCCTCAGGGCATCGCCAAAGCTGTCGAGGAACATCCCGATCTGATCTTGCTCGACGTGATGATGCCCGAGATGGATGGCTATGAGGTCGCTCGTCGCCTACGCCAGAATCCCCTGACCGTGGAAACGCCGATCTTAATGTTCACTGCCAAAAGCCAACTCGACGACAAAGTGATGGGGTTTGAAGCCGGCGCCGATGATTATCTGACCAAACCCACCCACCCATTGGAACTACAGGCTCACATTCGAGCTTTGCTAAATCGGGCTAAGAAGAGCGCCGCTCAGCGCTCTGAAGAGGTAAAAGAGCAAACAGCTCATCTGATCGGCGTCATTGCTGCCCGCGGTGGACTAGGTGTATCCACGATTGCTCTCAACCTGGCGGTTAGCTTGTTTGGTCGCACCCAGTCTGAGGTGAGCTTGGTAGAGCTGGTACCCGGCAAAGGTACGTTAGGCTTTGATCTCGGCGTGAACCAAAAAAACTTGGTCAAGTTCTTGCAAAGTTTGCCCGCCGACATCACCGCCGAGCACGTGAAGAAAGCCTTGGTGCCCCACATCTCTGGCATCAAGCTCCTCTTGGCTTCCGAAACCCCTAGCGATCTCCCGCTGGCAAACCAGATTCCCCAATACCAAGCCCTGATCGAGCAATTGTCTTCCCTAACTCGCTACGCCGTCCTGGACTTTGGGAGTGGACTGTTGCCCTTTGCCCAAAAACTCCTGCCCAAATGTCAAGACGTAGTGGTCGTGATCGAAGGGATGCCGAATACCATCTTACACTCTAGAGTGCTCATCGAGGATCTGATCAAACTAGGGGTGCCAAAAGAACATATCGCTGTGGTCCTGAACAATCGGGTGCGCTCTGACACCTTGTTGCCGGCAACCACTGTCCAAGAGAAGCTTGGGTATCCGATTGTCATCACCCTCACCCCAGCGCCAGAACTGATCATGCAAGCCGTGCGCCTGCAAACAGCAGCCGTTCTCTGCCAGCCCGACAGCTTGATGTCGAAGCAGATGGTTAAACTGGTCGATCATGTGCTGCAAAACGAGTCCCGCAGAAAATGACCCTGCCCTCAGCCCAGACCATCTCTGCCCTTGACTTTGCTGCACAATTGCTGCGGCAGGCAAAGCGCGCAGTGGCCCTGACAGGAGCTGGCATCTCAACTCCCTCGGGTATTCCCGACTTTCGTTCCGAAGGAACCGGTTTATGGTCCCGCGATGAACCGATGGAGGTGGCATCGCTCTATACATTTCGAGTCGCGCCAGAACGGTTTTATCACTGGTTCCGCCCCCTGGTAAAACAGATCCTGAACGCCCAACCCAATCCGGCCCATCTCGCTCTTGCAGAATTGGAGCAGGCCAAACGGCTTCACCTGATCCTGACCCAGAACATTGACCGGCTCCATCAGAAGGCCGGCTCACAGCATGTGGTGGAAATGCATGGCACGTTGGCCACGCTATCGTGCACGCAATGCTTCCGGCGCGAACCCTCCGATCCGTATGTCGAGCCATTCTTAGAACAAGGGATTATCCCGCGTTGTCCGCAGTGTGGGGGGATCTTAAAGCCGGACGTGATTTTATTTGGCGAGCAACTGCCCCAAAAAGCCTGGCTAGAGGCACAACGCGCCGCTCGAGAATGCGACCTGATGCTTGTTGTTGGCTCTTCGCTGGAGGTGATGCCGGTGGCCGGCCTGCCGCTCCAGGCCCTCGACCGTGGCGCACATCTGATCATCATCAACAATACACCGACCTATCTAAGTGTTCGGGCCGATCTGGTGTTCCTGGAAGATGCCGCCCAGGTCTTGCCTGCAATTGTAGAACGGGTGCTGTATGGCTGAAATTGAAACACGACACTTAGACAGTTACCGTCGACTGATCGAGATCGCTCGCGATCTCGCTTCTACCCTCGACTTGAACACCCTTCTCAATCGAATCATCACTGCTGCGGCCGAGATCACCCAAGCCGAAGCGGCTTCGATCCTTCTCTACGACTTGACAACGCGGCAGTTGTACTTCCAGGTGGCCACCAATATTGATCAGCCCACCATGCGCGGTCTGATCGTCCCGCTGGACAGTAGCATCGCTGGCTGGATCGTCACCCATCGCAAAACTGTACGCATTGAAGATGTTCATTCCGATCCGCGTTTCTTCGACGACGTTGAACGGATCACCGGCTTTCAGACCACCTCCCTGCTGGGCATTCCGTTGATCACCAAAGACAAAGTGGTCGGTGTGCTAGAAGTGTTAAATAAACGCGGGGGAAATTTTACCGATCAGGATGAGAACTTGTTGAACGTGTTGGGCGCCCAAGCTGCAGTCGCTATCGAAAACGCTCGTCTCTTTCAACAATCGGACCTGATCTCCGAGTTCGTTCATGAGCTGCGTACCCCTCTGGCCTCGATTAGCACGGCCAGTTATCTCCTGCTGCGACCGGAGATCTCCCAAGAACAGCGAGAACAGATCATCCATAACATTCATAGCGAGGCGATGCGCCTGAGCACGCTGGCCTCGTCGTTCCTTGACCTGGCTCGTCTGGAATCAGGTCGGGTACAGTTCAATCGGACGCGTTTCGATATCAACGATCTGATCTATGAATGCAAAGACATCATGCAAAACAAGGCAGAAGAGGCCAAAGTGCGTATTGCCATCGAGATCGACGAGGCGGCGCCTTTGCTAGAAGCTGATCGCGACAAGATCAAGCAAGTGTTGCTCAACTTGTTGAGCAACGCCATCAAATACAATCGCAAAAATGGTTCGGTGATCCTGCGTGTGGAGCATACGGACTCGGAGATTTCTGTAACCGTACAAGATACCGGCCTGGGCATTCCGGAGGATGCGTTGCCCCACCTGTTTGAGAAGTTCTACCGGGTGCGCCAATATGAGAGCCAGGTTTCTGGCACCGGCTTGGGGTTGGCCATCAGTAAGCAAATCGTGCAAGGCCACAACGGCGTTTTGGAGGTCAAAAGCAAAGTTGGGGTAGGCACAGCGTTCACCATGCGCCTGCCGACCGGCTTAAGTTCAGTGCAAGTTCGGCAATCCCAGTAACGTTGGTTCCCCTTCTCATTTGCCTCGCTTCTGTGTTTCTTCAGTCGGTCTTCAATTGACCCACAAGCCGCTGCCAACGAAAGCGCCCCTGTCTCAACAGACAGAGGCGCTTTCGCCAACTCAGAAGGAGGAGAGAGCGCCAAAACGCAACCGAGTTTGCCGACTTGCTAGATTGGTTCGTAGTCAGGATTGGTGCCGCTCCACTTGCAAACTGCTCTGTCGAATAGATTGCAGATCAGGGCATGGGAGCAGCGATGGGCAAGGATGCGCGGTGGCTGGTCGGGGAGATATTCGGCCGGATAGACCACCTCGGTTTCTAGGGTGACTTCCTGACCAATGCGCTCACAGTATCGGACTTTTTCGACATTCCATGTTCGGTATGCCATCTCGGCCTCCTGACTACATCTATAGTGTATACCGAGGCCGAGGGATTTTCTAGTGACGCGCGTCACTCCCAGGGTAGACATTTGGCGTAATTTTTGGATGACAACTCTCGTTTTTGTCCATTTCGGACTTTGGTCTGCCCCAGCCAAACGTTGTCGAAGCGCGAATCAACGACGAGTCAAGCGGAGGATGGCGCCGCGATGATCGGCCAAATAGATCTCGCTAGCCTCATCCACGCCAAACGAGGCGATCAAGGCTCCCGTCTCGAACAGGACCGTCGAAACGGCCGTTTCATCGCTCGTCGCCACAATCTGCAACCCACCCCAGACTTTGCCTGAACAGTAGTCTCCATAGAAGTAAACGCCCTGCCACTCGGGCATCGATCCGCGATAGACGTATCCTCCGGTGACAGAACAACCCCATTGGTGACTGTATTCGAAGATGGGAGGCTGATAGTTCGCCGGGATTTCGCCGCCGCTATAGGGATGCCTTCCCTCAAAGACGTTCCAGCCGAAGTTCACGCCGCCTGGAGTGTTGGCCGGCAGGAAGTTAACCTCCTCCCAGCTCCCCTGGCCCACGTCGGCGATCCACAGGTCGCCGGTCAGCGAGTCGAATGAAAATCGCCAAGGGTTGCGCAGGCCGTAGTGAAAGACTTCGTTTCCAAAAGGATTATCGGGCGGGAGTTGGTAGCGATCGCCGTGGTTAACGTCAATTCGCAACAATGCACCTAGTAAGGTGTTGGGGTTCTGGCCATGCCCTAGCGGGTCGCCGCCAGATCCTCCATCTCCCAAGGCAATGTAGAGATACCCATCGGGACCAAAAGCCAAGCCTCCGCCGTTGTGATTGGGATAGGGTTGCTCGACCCGCAATAAGCGTACTTCACTGGACGGATCGGCCACGTTGTTCCTTGCCTGGAAGCGGGCAATCACCGTTCGGCCGTTGCGCTCTGTGTAATTCACATAGAAGAAACCGTTGTGCTCGAATTCAGGATGGAAGGCTAAGCCCAATAATCCCTGTTCATTCCCTCGATCAAACACCCGATCGGTGATGTCGAGGAAGGGTTGTTCGAGCACCAGGCCGTTCTGTAGGATACGAATGACGCCGCGTTGTTCCACGATAAAGAGCCGCCCAGAGTTGTCTCCGGCGTGTTGGATATCCAGTGGTTTGCGGAAGCCAGAAGCTATTGTCCTCCATTCGTAGAGGCCAGGATCGGGAAAGTCGGTCACGCTGGTCGGGAGGGGGGTGGGGGTACTCGTTGGAGTAGGGGTAACCACCGCCATCGGGAGCGGGGTCGGCCTTTCGGTGGTTGGAATCGGCGGGGGAAGGTGCGTCGGGGAGGAGACGGTTGGTAAAGGAGAAGAAGCCGCAGTGGGTGCGCAGGCTGCAGTGACCATCAGGAGTAGGAGAGCCAGGTAGCGCATGTTGACTATGATTAGGAATGGTCTCGGTCGATGGTTTCCCCTTCAACTATCTCGGTTTCTGATGAGTTGAGGTCCAAGTTGCTGGTTAACTCTTTGAGGTGTTCCCGCACTACCTCTGGTGGACAGAGTTCAACAAAGAGATAGGTGCCTAAGCCCACAATGGCGGCATCGTCCAGTGCGCCGATGATGGGCAAGGTGATACCAGGAGCTAGGTCGATCGGCGAGAACAGATAGATTAGTGAAGCAATCGGCAAGAGTTTCAGGACGAAGCTCACCCGCCGATCGGCCATCAAGCGCAAGACAAGTTTGATGCGCATCACCAAATTGCGCAACACGCTGCCTTGAGTGCTCCCTGGATAGGCGATGATTTCGCGAGAACGCTTCTCGGACATGTCGGTCTCCTTCGAAAATATATCTCGAATTATACGCTCAACAGGTAAGGATTCGGTGAGTGATTGTGTCTGTGTTGCGTGTAAGAAATTTTCTGAACGGAGTATGATGGTATGGAAATGATGATTGACTTTCCTGGTGGTGCTCGTGTAGATGCTCATTTTCGAGGCCACACCCTTCGCACCGATCAACCCCCGGCCGGCGGTGGGATGGACTCGGCGCCAATGCCGTTTGAGGTCTTTCTCGCCTCTATCGGAACGTGTGCTGGGATCTACATTCTAGGATTTTGTCGCCAGCGCGGTCTTCCTACAGACGGCATCCGCATCATTCAGCGCCATTATCCTAACCCAATAACCGGCTTGATGGATAAGATCACTCTGGAAATCCAGGTGCCGCCCACCTTTCCCAAGCAGTATCACAGCGCTTTGATCCGCGCGGCCGACCTGTGCAAGGTTAAGAAGACGTTGGAATATCCGCCACAGTTCGAGATCTTCGCTCGCGAGGTGGAGGTGTCGTAATGGTTTCAGAAACCCGTTTGCTTGCGAGCGGGTTTCTGTTTTTATGGACCTATGCCCTACCTGATTGACGGCCACAATCTGATCCCGAAACTTGGTCTGCGTTTAGAAGACGTAGACGATGAGTTGGCGCTCGTGGAGCGCCTGCAAGCGTGGTGTCGTGTGACTCGTAGACAGGTGGAGGTCTACTTCGACGGAGCGCCGGCCGGCCAGGCGGGGACGCGGCGGTTTGGCCAGGTGGTGGCCCACTTTGTTCGTCTTGGCCGAACCGCCGACTCCGCTATCCAGGCCCGATTGGTTGCGCTCGGTCGAGGGGCGCGCAATTGGACGGTGGTTACTTCTGACCGTTCTCTCCAAGCTATGGCACGGACTTGCGGCGCTGCAGCGCTCTCCTCGGAGGAGTTTGCCCGACAAATGCAGACCGATCTACGTCCGGTCTCTCGTTCAACAAGCGATGAGGGAGAGCCCCCCACGCTTTCGTCCGATGAACTGGAAGAGTGGCTACGCTTATTTCGTGAGAAAAAGCGCTAATCCAGACAAATTCTATCCAAATTCTAACATCTGTTTAACGCCCCCTGAAGAAATCAAAGGTATAGTATGGGCGACGACACCTGCCCTCCTCTTTTATCGGTATGTGGTGTCTATACCACCGCCAGCGGTCCGCATGCCCCCCCCATGCTGTCCAGCGGTGGTGCCCCTCCCCCTCAAGGTTATGCGGCATATCGAGAGATGATATGTCGCATAACCTTTTTAAGCTATAATGATATTATGACCACTGTATATGTTTGGGTTCCTTCCCCACAACATGAATATCCAGACCATCCCGAACGACCGGGGCGATTGACTCTGTTGGAAGCACGACTCTCCCAGTTTCCGGTTGAAAAGGTCGAAGCGAGATTCGCCACCCGTGAGGAAGTGGCGCGGGTCCATGAACCGAGTATGATCTCTTCTATAGAGGCGGCCTGCGTGCGCGGCGAGACGATCATCGACTTTGCGCCCACCTTTGTGACAGCGACGTCTTTCCAGGACGCGTTGCTGGCCGCCGGAGGAACGTTGGCATGTGTGCGCGCCGTCTGGCGAGGGGAAGCCGCTAATGGGTTTGCTATTGTCCGTCCGCCGGGTCATCACGCCGAGCCGGACCGTGCGATGGGCTTTTGCTTGTTCAATAATGTGGCGATCGCCGCTCGCGATCTGCTCGAATGCGGCGCTCAACGTGTGCTGGTGGTAGACTACGATGCTCATCATGGGAATGGCACCGAGGCTGCTTTCTGGACGGACGAACGCCTCGGCTATCTCTCAACCCATCAGTGGGGCATCTACCCGGGAACAGGTCGCATTGACGAGGCCCCTCATGCACGCCGGCGGATTGTGAATGTGCCGCTGCCGGCCTACGCCGGCAACGCCTGCTTCGATCTGGCGGCCGAGCGCATCTTGGCTCCGTGGGTGCGATCCTTCCGTCCGGATGTGCTCTTGGTGTCGGCCGGATTCGACGCCCACTGGGACGACCCGATTACGACTATGGGGCTCTCTAGCATGGGCTTCTACGCCCTCTCCAAACGCCTGGTGGAGCTTGCCGAGGAGTGTTGTCGTGGGCGCATCGTGTTTGTCTTAGAGGGCGGATATAACCCTCGCAACGTCGCTAATGGGGCGGCGGCTGTCTTTGCGGCGTTGACCGGCAGGGAGTTTGAGGATCCGGGCGATCGCTTCCCGGTTCGTGAGCCGGATGTCAGCCGCGTGGTGGATGCCGTCTGCTCTTGGCATGAATTCGATGGGAGCGCCCAACGGGCGACGAGATCGGGCTGATGAGCATGTCCCGCCGATCCAAGGGGTTTCTCGAACTGGAGTGGGTTTGCCCTCATTGCAATAGCCGCAATCCTGGCCCTCAGAAGTTCTGTGCGAACTGCGGCGCGCCTCAGCCGGAGAACGTGGCCTTCTATCGCCCAGCAGAAGCCAAGCTGACTCAAGATGAAGTGGTTGCTCGTCTAGCGCGCGCCGGCCCCGACGTGCATTGCGCCTTCTGCAGCACGCGCAACCCAGCCACGGCAACAACATGCTCTCAGTGTGGTGCCGATCTGAAGCAAGGCAGAGCACGATCGGCCGGCAACGAGGTGCCACAAGCCGTCAAACATGGCACACGGACCTGCCCGGCATGTGGCGCGAGCCACCCCCCCGAAACTCGCTTGTGTTCCAACTGCGGCGCGCCGTTGACGCAAACGCGTTCGGCGCTGAGCCATAGCCCTGCCAGGCAATGGGCCAGCCGACGAACCGCTTCCTGGTGGTTTTTAGCGGGCATCGGGCTTTTCTTGACCCTGGCGGTGTTGGGCTCCCTCCTGCTTTTTGTTCCTACCAAAACGGTCACTGCGACCGTGGATCAGGTGTATTGGAAAACTGTCGTGACGGTGGAAGAAATCCAACCGGTGCGCTACACCGGTCAGGAAGGGCCGCCTCCGGCAGGCGCCTATGACATTTCCTGTCACACCGAGACAAGCCAGATTTGCGAAGAAAAGTCGATCGACACCGGCACCGGTTACGCCGAAGTGATCGAGGAATGCCACGAGATCATTACGCAATTCTGCTCGTATACTGTGGATGAATGGGCGGCTGTACAAACCTACGTCCAAGAAGGACACAGCCTGGTTCCTGAATATGCTCAGCCGGCCCTGGCCGGCCGCCAGCGCTTGGGCCGGCCCATTTTGCGGCTAGAGGTCTCCTTCCGCGGGGCAAATGGCGAAACCTATCCCTACTCCCCTGGCAGTTTGGAAGAATATCGCCAATATCAACCGGGGAGCCGCTGGACTTTGCGCCTGAATGCCTTGGGTGGCGTGGTGCAGGTGGAGCGGTAGCTACAGCACTAGCTCTCCAGCGGGCCGACCACCTTCTCCACTTCTTCTAGAATCTCCCCCGACTGGACCAGGGCCTTCATCGTGTTGTGATCCGGATAAAGCGGCCGATCCACGTCTAGGCGGCGGACATGCTTTCGAATTACACGATGCGCTGCCTGGGCGCCTCGGCCGGGGGTAAAGGAGCGGAAATCCAGCGCCTGAGCGGCAGCCATGAACTCGATGCCCAAGACGCCGTAGGCGTTGTCCAAGATTTGCTCGTTCTTCAGCGCCGTGTTCATCCCCATCGAGACGAAATCCTCCTGGTCGGCTGCAGCAGGGATGGATTGAATAGAGGCCGGCATTGACAGGATGCGCTGCTCCACAATCAAATGATCGGCCGTATACTGCGAAAGCATGAGACCCGAATAGAAGCCCGGATCATGGGTCAGGAAATCGGGCAAGCCCTGCGAAAGGGCCGGATTGGTCAAGCGGTTCAACCGTCGCTCGGAGAGGACGCACACCATCGTGATGGCTGCGCCGGCCATATCCATCGGTAACGAGATCGGGGAGCCCTGGAAATTTGCCCCGGTCAACGTCAAACGCTCCTCAGGGATCCAAATTGGGTTATCGCCCACACCGTTCAACTCGATCTCCACCTGAGAGCGGGCATAGGCGATTGCATCACGGGCGGCACCGATCACCTGAGGGGTGGACCGCATCGAGTAGGCATCCTGTACTTTGGTTTTGATCCTGCCGGTGGTCAGATCGGACCCCTCGATAATCTTCATAATGTTCCGAGCAGAGACGATCGCCCCCCGAAAACCGCGCAATTCATGAAGCTTTGGATTGTATGGCTTCAAATTGCCGAGCAGAGCTTCAATCGACATAGCTGCAGCGATCTCGGCCTGCTTGAGGAAGCGCTCCATCTCATAGATATGGATTGCGGAAATAGCGGTTAAGACATTCGACCCATTAATGGTTGCCAGACCGTCGCGCGCTTCTAAGCCTGGAATGGGGATCCCGGCCCGCCGCATCGCTTCGTGACCCAGCAACCGCTCGCCCTGATAAAAGGCCTCTCCCTCGCCCAAGAGCAGCAGCGCCGCCTGCGCCATGGGCGCCAGGTCGCCGCTGGCTCCCACCGAACCTTTGGTGCAGACCACCGGCGTCACTCCGCGATTGAGCATCTCGATCAGCGTCAGCGTGATCTCGGGCCGGCAGCCGGAATTGCCGTGGGCGTGGACGTTGATGCGCGAGGCCAGAGCGGCGCGAACGTATTCCACCGGCAAGGGGTCCCCGATGCCGGCGGCATGGTTGTAGATCAGATAGCGCTGAAATTCCTTGACCTGCTCATCGCTGAGGACCACCTCGGAGAACTCACCGATGCCGGTATTGGTGCCATACATGATCTCACGGGCGGCCAACTTCTCCTCAAGCATGGCACGACAAGCCTTGATGCGCTCCAATGCTTCGGGCGCCAGAGCCACTTTCTCGTTGTAACGAGCGATTGCCACCAATTTCTCAATGGTCAAGGAGGAACCGTCCAGGACGATAGTCATACAACTCTCCTCACAGGAATATATCGGTATTGTACACCTGATCCATGTCGGAACATTTCGGTCCATGACCTGAAGCTTCCCAATTGGCTGCAGAGGCCGCTCTCACCACAGACAACGCAAAGCGCGCTCGGATGTACCTGGACTCCCAGAAGGTCATCCTAGACGATGCCCCTTTCGTGGGCCTTTTCCAGCCCAAGATCTAGATTGCCGTTGCTGCGAGAGTCAGAGGGGTCATCTGTAGCGCAAGAGCCACAGCAAGAATGCCTCCCGCCGGCAGGGGGATATCCGCAAGCATCTCAAGCGCATCTGCGGCGTGGACGTGGCCGCCATTCACGGCCTGGGGTCTCGCTGGCTCAGCAGGCCGTCATGGAGACGGGAACGGACATGTCCAAGTTCCCCACCGAAAAACACTTCTGCTCCTGGCTGGGGCTGGCCCCCAAGCGGGAAATCTCCGGCGGCAAGGTGCTGCGCAGCGCCACGCTCAAAACCCGCAACCGCGCCGGACAGACCTTTCGCAAGGCAGCTGCCTCGGTCATGCGTTCCGACTGCGTCTTCGGCGTCTTCTACTAGGTTTCCAACTCGCCCCGGCCTGAAAGAGCCGCTTCCCAGGAAGCCGATCGCTGTAGACAGCTGGTCTTCTTGGGCGACGGCGCCGCCTGGATTTGGAACCTGGTGCAAACCTATTTTCCGAACGCTATCCAGATTGTAGATCGGTATCCTGCCGAAGAGCACCTGGAAACCGTCGTACGGGCCGCCTTTGCCAACCACTTCCACCGCAGACCTAGCTGGAAGACACCCAACAAGCGCTGTGGGAAGGATAGGTGAAGTCATCCAGGCCTTGCCAGGCTCTGGTCGAACGCTGCGAAGAAGTGGCCAAAAACGTCCGCTATTTCTCCGAACATGCGGAACGGATGCGCTGTCACCGTTTCCGTGAACAGAGGCTCATCATTGGCAGCGGCCTTTTTTATAAACAACAATCCAAACAAAAGCACCTAGTAATCCCAGAAAGATAGCCGCAATATTGAAAGGCGCCGTTCCAAAATTCTCAAAAAGACCACTCGTTCTGAGTAGTAATCCAACTATAAGCATTGTAAAAAGCGTTGCTAATGTGGCTTTCATTGATGCTGCCATAAACGACCTCCTTATGATTGCCAGGGCAATATCTGCGCAGATCGTGTAAATGTTGCTGTGACTGGAAGCTGTGTATTTTAGATCTCGAGTTTAGACGAAACTTGGGATGGTTCTGCCCTTGAACAAAACTGTCTTTACTTGTGGTCGTGAACTCTCAAGCGTCCACCAGAGAGAACATTAACAGATTTATTGCATTTCGTCAACGGCGCAAAGGATATTCGAGAATTCTTCGCCAATCCAGCAGGTTCGGTCAAGGGTATCGTCCAGGAACAGCGGAACGAAGACGCAAACCGGTGGGCAAGGGATGGTTGGCCTGGGTCCTACAGCCAAGAGCAATGCGCCTTCGTGTATTATTATCCTCGAGTTTAGACAAAATTGGGGCGGTTCTGCCCTTGAGCAAAACCGCCTTCTGGTAGAAACTTGGGATTGTGAACA
>OGCI01001471.1_pt1 | contig 19464 bp, 14 predicted proteins | sample 1570021 | NCBI WGS metagenome assembly OGCI01 (sample SAMN06264664, study PRJEB24512) | hot springs metagenome | isolation source: Hot spring water | place: South Africa: Tshipise | collected 2015-06-21 | reverse complement strand
AAAAAATTTTATAATAAATCGCGATATAAATGAAATTGAAAAAGAGTTAGATAATTCGTTTGCCGGAGTTTTGACCTTGCGACTTAAAGGCGGAGGGAATTATCAAATTGCTACAAATTTCATTTACATGGATAAAAACATCTTCATCACTTTGAATAAAGATGATGAAAAATTTGAAAGCATTAAGTTTAATCATTACGGTCAGTTTCTTGTTTACAATGCTTCTTTTGAAAATGAGACTGATTACAGCTATCAAATAAAATACATATCTATCGTTGGAGAATTCAGAGAATTGGATGATTCAAAACAAATTGAGCAAGTCAAAGAAAAGTTCTTTCAGAAATTCTCAAAATATGGTAATGAATCAGATTACCTGATACCTTCTAATCTTGCTCTTTGTATTTTAGATTCAAAGGAGATTCAGTTTATAATAGAGCAAGGAAAATAAACTTCACGTCGAGGTAAAAATTGTTAAACTATGTTTGGCTCGGTTTAATATTGCTCGGTTTTGTTTCAGCGTTATATATAGATGTAAGTGATATCTCAACGAACCGTTTCAGAAATAATCAGGAACTTAATTGCGTTGTTTCCTTTAACGGGTCATTAACAACAAAGAAAAATATTAAACTGCAAGTATCTGCTGATGATTTTTCAAAGTTCTATAGTTTTAATATTGACGAAGACTTAGTAGTCAGTGGGATAATAAATGCTAAACTTTCTGATAATACTTTTAACATATCAATTCCTGCAAATAATAAGTTTCCCAAAATTTGGCAGGAGATTGCAGCATCTTCCGGTAAAGACAATTTAATATCAGGCAAACTAAAAATTGTAAAACAAATTGACGATCAAACTTCATCTGCTTTTATAATACTCAGCGATATTGAATTTCTAACTTTTAAAAAGATAACTAATGAAGCAATAAAAATTGCTGGAGTGGCAGTCGAAATTGCTCTTGGTCTTATTGGAATTATGGCAATGTGGTTAGGAGTTATGAAAGTTGCCGAACAAGCAGGCTTGATAAAAAAAATTGCCTCTTTCATCAAGCCACTGACAAAAAGAATTTTTCCTGAAGTTCCACCGGATCATCCTGCAATTGGCTCTATGGTAATGAATATATCAGCTAATATGTTGGGGTTGGGGAATGCTGCAACTCCTTTTGGGCTCAAAGCAATGGAGGAGCTTGATACTCTTAATCCGAATAAAGGTACTGCAACAAATTCAATGATCACATTTCTTGCAATTAATACAGCTGGTTTGACTTTGATTCCTGCAACTGCAATCGCTGTTCGTGCAGCATCTGGCAGCAGTAATCCAACAATAATAATTGGTACAACAATGTTTGCTGCTTTTTGTGCTACTATAACTGGATTACTTGTCGCTAATCTCTTTCACATTTTATCTGATAGTACTAAAAGTCTTTCAGCAACATTAAAGAAACACATTAAAACTATTCTTGGGTTAATTACACTCACGGTGATAGTATTGCTCTTAATTGCTTTTATTCCAAATTCATTTATGAATTTAATTTTTAGTGATACTCTGTTTGAAATCTTCAGAAAAATTATTGGAATAATTTCTGTCCTTGCAATTCCATTTTTGATTGTTGTCTTTATTGGATATGGTGCTATTAAAAAAGTTAAAGTATATGAACAATTCGTTGAAGGAGCCAAAGAAGGTTTTAATATTGCTATTAGAATTATTCCATATTTAGTGGCAATGTTAGTTGCAATTGCAATTTTCAGAGCTGGTGGTGCTATGGACAATTGGTTAATTCCAGCTTTGCGGCCCGTTACTTATTTGATAGGAATGCCAGCCGAAGCACTTCCAATGGCTTTGATGAGACCTCTGTCTGGTAGTGGATCGTTAGGTATTATGGCTGAAATTATGTCTGTTCACGGACCAGACTCTTTTATAGGAATACTCGTTTCTACTTTTTATGGAAGTACAGAAACAACTTTCTACGTGCTTGCTGTTTACTTTGGTGCAGTGAATATAAAAAATACAAGATATGCTCTGCCGGTTGGATTAATTGCTGATGCAGTTGGAATTCTTTCCGCTTTATTTATAGTTAATTTGCTTTATGGATAAAAAGAAAGTTTTTATTACCAGTCAAATTCCGGAAATAGGAATTAATCTTCTTGTTAAAAAAGGTTTTCAAGTTGAAATCTTCTCAGGGAAAAATCAAATTAAGGCAATTGAACTCATCAAAAGAGCAAAAGATGCTTCAGCTTTAATCACTCTTCTTTCAAACAAAATTGATAAAGAAATTATTAGCCATTTACCACAGTTAAAAATCATTTCAAACTATGCTGTAGGTTTTAATAATATTGATGTAGAATATGCTAAACAAAAGGGGATAATAGTAACTAATACTCCTGATGTACTTACTGAATCCACTGCTGATCTGACTTTAGCTTTAATTTTGGCTTGTTCCAGAAGAATAAATGAAGGAATTGATTTAGTTCGAAAAAAGAAATTCAAAGGTTGGGCTCCAAAGCTTTTATTGGGTAAAGAATTAACTAATAAAACAGTTGGAATTATTGGGATGGGAAGAATTGGATCTGCGGTTGCAATCAGAGCAAAAGCTTTCGGATGCAAAATTATTTATTATTCAAACAACAGAAATTTATCAGCAGAAAAAATTACTGGTGCAAAAAAAGTATCTTTAAGTAAGTTGATGAAAAATTCAGATATAATTTCTATTCATATTCCATTGAATAGTAAAACAAAGGATCTGATAAATAAAGAAAAACTTGAGTTAATGAAAAAAGATGCAATAATAATCAATACTGCAAGAGGTGAAGTAATAGATGAAAATTATTTGATTGAGATGCTAAAGTCAAAAAGAATATTTGCAGCAGGATTTGATGTCTATCAGAATGAACCTAAAATTAATCCTGAACTTTTGAAATTAGATAATGTAATAGCTTTACCACATATTGGGAGTGCAACAGAAGAAGCAAGAAACAGGATGTCAGAACTCGTTGCTAAAAATGTTATTGCAGTTCTATCAGGGCGAAAACCTCTTACTCCAGTAAATTAAAAAGTAAAGTTGCTAAATAATTATATTTGAATAGTAAATCAGGAATTTCTATGAGATATGGAATACCTAAAGAAACTCTTTTCGAAGAAAAAAGAGTAGGATTGACTCCCGCAGGAGTTGATGCACTTGTCAGAGCAGGTCACACAGTCTATGTTGAGACAAATGCAGGTGAAGGCAGTCATTTCTCTGATGACGAATATCGAAATGCAGGTGCACAAATTGTATATTCTGCAGAAGAAGCATACAAGCGTGCTGAAGTCGTTGTTAAAGTAGCTCCACTGTCAGAAACAGAATGTGATTTGTTACAAGAATCTCAGATTATCTTCTCTTTCCTTCACTTAGCAATTGGTAAAAAGAAAATTTTGGATACTCTGCTTCAGAAAAAAATTACTGCAATTGGATATGAATTAATTGAAGAGGATGATAGACTTCCAGTTCTTCATTCTATGAGTGAAATAGCTGGACAGCTTGCTATTCAAGTAGCTGAAAAACAACTGGAGACTTTTTCTAAAGGTGGAAGAGGAATTCTACTTGGTGGTATTACAGGCGTTGCTCCTGCTGCTGTTGTCATAATTGGTGCTGGTGTTGTGGGTATTTCTGCAGCAGCAGCAGCTCTGGGCAGAGGTGCTCAGGTTATTCTGCTTGATAAAGATGTAAGAAGATTGAGACAAATAGAACTTGATTTCAGAAAAAGAATTACAACAGTAGTTGCGAATCCATATACTATTTCGCGGGGAGCAAAATTTGCAGATGTTTTAATTGGTGCAGTTTTAATTAAAGGTGAAAAAGCACCTCACTTAGTTACTGAGGATATGGTAAAACAAATGAAAAAAGGTGCGGTGATTGTAGATGTATCAATTGATCAGGGCGGTTGCGTAGAAACCAGTCACATCACAACTCTTTCTGATCCTGTTTATTTGATGCACGATGTTATTCATTATTGTGTTCCAAATATGCCAGCACTAGTTGCTCGAACAGCAAGTTATGGATTAAATAATGCAGCATTGAAATATCTTCTTACTATTGGTGAAGATGGCTTTGCTAATGCTGTTATGGCAGATCAGGGATTAGCAAAAGGTGTTTGTACACACAATGGTTACTGTTCAAATGAGTCTGTTGCCCATAACTTTAATATCGAATATAGAAGATTACATTTGTTCTCAACTAATTGAAAACATTAAGAGTTTATTATGATTACTCAAAACGAAACAATTGCAAAACAATCCATACCGACAAATATTCTTAGGATATATAATCAAAAACTTGTTTCCTCAGATGAAGCTGTTAAGATTATTAAATCAGGAGATAATATCGTTGTTCAACCCGGTTGCGCATGTCCAATGGAAGTTGTCAGAGCTATGGTTCGAAGAAAGGATGAGTTAGAAAATGTTACTCTGTTTCATATTCTTGTTGTTGGTGATTTGCCGTATTTGCACGATGGTATGGAAAAACATTTCAAACATAAAGCTTTCTTCATTGGTGCAAATTCTCGTCCTGCGATAAATAAAGGTACAGCAGAGTTTATCCCTATTTTTTTGTCAGAAGTTCCACTTTTATTTAAGAAGAATCTTATAAAGTCTGATGTCGCTTTCATTCATGTTTCTCCGCCGGATGAACACGGATTTTGTAGTTATGGCGTTGATGTCGGAACAATAAAAACTCCGGCTGAGCGATCAAAAGTTATTATTGCTCAGGTTAATAAGAATATGCCCAGAACTTTGGGTGATAGTTTTATTCATATCAATAAAATCACTTACATAGTTGAACACGATGAACCTATTTTTGAACTTCCGCAAGTTGATCCGAATGCAACTGCAGAAGAATTAGATGTATTTGATAAAATCGGTGGACACGTTGCAAGCCTGATTGAAGATGGTTCAACTCTTCAAATGGGAATTGGTGCAATCCCAGATTCTGTGATGAAATATCTTCACAATAAAAAAGATTTGGGTATTCATACTGAAATGTTCTCCGACGGAATTATTGAATTAGTAGAAAATGGTATAATAAATGGTGAGAAGAAAACCTTGCATCCGGGTAAAATTATTGCTGGCTTTGTTTTGGGAACTAACAAGATTTATAATTTCATCAACAACAATCCGATATTTGAATTTCATCCACAGGAATATGTGAATGATCCTTTTGTAATTGCTAAAAACAATAAAATGGTAGCTATTAATTCAGCCATTGAAGTTGACTTAACTGGTCAGGTCTGTTCTGATTCAATTGGAACAAAATTTTATAGTGGAATCGGTGGTCAGGTTGATTTTATCAGAGGTGCTTCAAGATCTGAAGGTGGCAAACCAATTATTGCATTGCCATCAACTACTAAAAATAATACTATTTCCAGAATTGTGCCTTCATTGAAGACTGGAGCAGGTGTTGTTACTTCAAGAGGTGATGTGCATTATGTCGTTACTGAATTTGGTGTTGCAGATTTGTTTGGAAAAACTATTCAGGAAAGAGCTAAAGCTTTGATTAATATCTCTCATCCGAATTTCAGAGAAGAATTAGAAAAATACGCAAAAGAGACTTTTCACATTTAATAATGATTGCAGTAATTGGGGACATACACGGCTGTTACCATACTTTAGTCAAACTTGTTGATCAGTTGGATAGATATTTCCCCAACGTACCGATCTATTCAGTCGGAGATCTGGTTGACAGAGGAAATTTCAGCTTTGAAGTTGTAGAACTTTTTCTTGAAAGAAAGATATTTTTTACTCTCGGTAATCACGATTTAATGTTTGCTGCTCACTTTCAAAAACCAAATTCAATATTTGCAAGATCGTGGTTTGATAATGGTGCTGAAACAACTTTAAGATCTTATCAAAACAGATTTAACAAAATTGATGAACATCTGAACTACATAAACTCGATGCCTCTCTTTTTTAATAATGATGATTGTTTTATCTCTCACGCAGGAATTTCAAGTCGTTTTGATAAATTTATTAATGATTCGGTAATCAAAGATGATAATCTACTTATCGAAATTTTGAGTCAAAGCTTGGAGACTGATTATGGAATTCTATGGTGTAGAGAAAGGTTATTAAATCTTGGGAAATTGCAGGTTGTTGGTCATACCCGAATGCCTGAACCTAAGTATGATTCTCAATCAGATTCTATATATATTGATTGTGGTGCAGTAAGCGGGAATAAATTAGTAGCTGTAATCATTGAGAACGGAAAAGTATTTGAATACCTTTGGACAAGAACAGAGCTAATAGATATTGCTTGATTTAGTTGAACTTATAAATGTTTTTCACATCTTCGAAAGTGATAGTAACCAAATCGCTATCTTCAACATTATTCAATTTACTTAATCTATCTTCTTGTTGCTTTATGATTTTGTAAATTAGTTCATAGACTGCTTTCGTATTCAGGAAGTTAGTATCATTCTTTTTAACAATATCTGTGAAAATTTCAAGAAGTAATTGCCAAGCCCCTTCATCAAGTTGGTAGCCATATTGCTGAGAAAAATTTAATGCGATTTCTAACATTTCTCTCGCTGAGAAATCATCAAAAATAAATTCGTTTATAAAAAGAGATCTTAATTCGCTGTGTTTATCCAAAGTTAAATTTATCCCAGTTCTGTTGTCTGAAATTATCATAACGAACTTATCAATGTGTTCTCTGACGGTTGAAAATATTCTCGAAACTGTTTCTCTTAACAGAACATCATCAGAATAAACCAGAGAAGCTGAGTTATTAATCATAACAACTTTATTTTCAAAATGTGACAAAAGATTTTTATCATTAAAAAGAGATGAAATTGTAATACTATCTACTTCAATAACTTCGGAAGATTGAATAATTCCTAATTCTTTCAAAATACCTGCATAAATTTTTGCTATCGTTGATTTACCAGTGTATCGGTTTCCAATAAATAAACTATGAAATGATTTCGGTAAAACATTTAATCCTCTTTCCCTTCTAATCGCTGCTAATTTTTCGCTATTGATAATATTCTGAATTGTTTCTTTGATATTACTTATGCCAACGAGTTTGTTGAGTTCATCAAGATATTTGTTTAATGAGGATGATGAAGGATATTTTGTTGTGTCCTGATAAATCAGATGACTATTGATTACTTCTTGAATAACATCATCACTTATTTTAGTTGAAACTTCTTCAGTTCTTAATTCCTTACTTATTTCGGATAATTTAAGTAAATGTTTCCTTTGAAGAGTGTCAACAAGATATTTTACCAAGTGAGTATTCTGAGGAAATTGACTTTTAAGATTTTTAGCATTTTCAATGAAATCTAAAAGTAATCTGGATGATTCTTCTGTAACGTCAAGATTTTTTTCGTTTAATGAAATTTTAGTTAAACTTAACAATTCTTCCGCAGTGAAATCGTTAAAGAAAATAATTTTGTTAAAAAGCGGTTTTATTGAAGAAAACTCTCTAGGGGTATGATAAACAAAATCTTCATGCACCTGAGAAATCACAATTACTTTTTCAGTTTTGTTTACTAATTTTTTATAAAGTAGCTCAATAAATTCATTAGCTATATCAGTTCTGTATCTTAAAGTTTCAAACAGAGTGTCAAATTCTTTAATCAACATAACACCAGAATTTGCTCTGTCGAAGGCTTTTGATATTTTTTCTAAGGTTTGCTCAAGATTGTTCCCAATCAGTGTGTGATTTTCAACTTCAATTAAATGATTTTTGTTGATCAATCCGAGATTAAAAAGAAATTCAGTTAAAAATTTTGCAGCAAATCTTCGTCCTGTGCCAGGATTACCCGTAAAAATAAAATGGTAGTTAAGCTTTTCATTTAAGACCTGACCTTCTTCAGAATAGTACTTTGCAAGTTTTGCAATTTCATTAATTTCTTTTTTGAAGTTATTAAATCCAATAAGATTATTTATTTTTTGAATGACCTCTTCAATTTTAGATTGCTCAATTAGATTTTTGCTTTGGTCCTTTGAAGTCAATCCAAAAGCATTTTGAATATCTTCAGTGGTTATCAAATTCAGAGAAAAATTTTCTTTTTCTTCATCAGCTGCCTTTTGAAATCTTTTGCCAATTTGAATTTTAGTTTCATTAAAAATTTTTCGTGCTAATCTAGCGTTTCCAAATGTTTCATCACGATTGTCAAAAATTTCCTGAAACTTATTCAGCAAAAATTTCTCTGCATCCTCATCGAGTATATATTCTTCGTTCTTAGCGAAAAATTTGAAGATTTCCGTTAGTTGATCCGGCAGGTAATCATCAAAAATAAATGTATGAGTAAATCTTGATTGTAGTCCCGGATTTGATTCAATAAAATCCTTCATCGGACCAGGATATCCGGCTGCTATGACTACAAATTTACCTCTCATGTCTTCCATTCTTTTGAGAAGAATATCAATCGCCTCCTGCCCAAAATCTGATGACATTCCATGCTTCTTCAAAGTGTAAGCTTCATCAATGAATAAAATTCCTCCGAGAGAATCAGTGATCATTTTATCAGTTTTGACAGCTGTCTCACCAATATATTGTCCAACCAAACCAGACCGATCAACTTCTACAACATGGCCATTTTCCAATATTCCCATAGCCTTAAATATTTTCCCTAAAAGACGTGCAATAGTTGTTTTTCCGGTTCCCGGGTTTCCTAAGAAAATGCAATGAAGTTCTAACTGCTCTTCAGTTTTAATTCCTTTCTTTTTTCTTTCGTTTATAAAATTAAGATATGTAATAAAATCAATTAAATATTGTTTGAGTGAATCCAATCCAATAAAACGATGCAATTCATCTATTAACTCTTTTAGGGATTCTTCTTTTATCCCTTTTTGTTTGTATTCTTCAACTTGATTTGGTTGTTCAGTTTGTTGTTTTTTGAAGGAGTTTTGATTATTTATTTCTGGGATTTGCTCATTGTTGATTATTTCATTTTCACCTATTAAGAATTTTTTTGTAAAAAGTAATTGACCATCAAGAAAAGCATTGAGTTTACCTTCGCCATGTCTCCAAAAATTATTTTGTTCATTTCCCCAGCTTTGAACTATTTCAATCATCTCCCAATCTTTATTCAATTCAATATCAAATTTATGTCGTCCACATTCAGCGTCATTCAAATACCAAACACACAAACCTTTTACTTTTTTATTCTCTTTATTGTAAAATGGATTTTTAATAAGTATTTCAACCGCTACATAATCGAGATTGCTTTCATCAAACTGCAATAAATATTTTCTCTTCCCCGAAAGAATATTTTCACTAAGGTTGAAAAATCTTGCGCTTATCAGTTTAATTTCATTTTCTTCATCAATGTGAGAAGCTGAGAATGCTTCTTCAGAGAATTCATTTGAGAATTCAATATTTTCCTTAAACTTAATTATTGTTTTTAGTTTTTTCTTGGCTTGGTCAAATCTTTCATCATCAATTTGCTTTTCGGAGAGTTTAGTTAATTTCTTCTCAGCTTCCTTAATCCTAAATGAATCAACAAGTGAGATAAACTCTAAAATTTCGATTTTTGTTCTCAGGTCTTCATTATTTATTTTGTCGAGAAAATTGTTTGATATCCATATTGGTAGCCAGAATATTTCATTCTTTTCAAAAGCATCTGATAGTGAAAGTAGTTTTTCAATCTCTTTAATATAGACTTTGTCACGTTTTACAATTTTAATACACAATGACAAGACTTCTTCCAGTAATTTGGTCTCTTCATTTTCGCTTTTAATCGTTTTTAATTCTTTATAAGCCTGTTCAAATTTTTCCAGAGCTGAAAGAATTTTAACTAAAAGTATTTGAGATGAATAATTGGAATTTGTCTTATTATATATTTCAACATCGTGTAAGGCACCTGAGAAAATGCTCATTTTATAAAGAATATCAGCTCTGTTTATGAATACTTCCGAATTTTTTTTGAATAAGTCAACAGCTTCATTTGCGATTTGGATTGCGAGGAATGGATTATAATTTTCTATTAATGCTTTAGAATAGAGGATAAGAGAATTGAGGTCATCGGGTTCTTCCTCATAAAATTTTTTAGAAAGTACAAGAGCTAATTTATACCTCTTTGCCTGAAAGTGTCCATTTATTTCTGAAAGATAATCCATTAGTAATAAAAGAAATATTAGTTGTCAAAAAAATAAGAAAACTTGTGTTTAAAAATAAAAAAGGCGGAGAGTTAATATCTCCGCCTCTATAACTAACCGAGGAACTACTAATAGTCCATTCCTCCCATACCTGGATTAGGCATAGCAGGTGCTGGTTCTTTCTCTTTCTTTTCGTAAACTACTGCTTCTGTTGTCAATAACAATGATGATACGGATGCTGCATTTTCTAAAGCAGTTCTTGTAACTTTTGTTGGGTCAATAACTCCAGCTTTAACAAGATTTTCATATTTTTCTGTTGCAGCATTAAATCCGAAATCGTCTTTACCTTCTTTAACTTTTTGGAGAACGACAGAACCTTCAAGACCAGCATTATTAACAATTTGTCTTAATGGTTCTTCTAAAGCTTTCTGAACTATTCTTATACCTGTGGTTTGATCTTGATTCTCACCTTCGAGTTTTTCAAGAACAGAAATTGCTCTAACTAAAGCAACTCCACCACCAGCAACAATACCTTCTTCAACTGCTGCGCGGGTTGCGTGAAGTGCATCTTCAACTCTTGCTTTCTTTTCTTTCATTTCAACTTCAGTTGAAGCACCAATTTTTAGAACAGCTACGCCACCAGAAAGTTTTGCTAATCTTTCCTGTAATTTTTCTTTATCATAATCAGATGTTGTTTTTTCTATCTGAGCTTTTATTTCATTAATTCTCTTTTTAATCTCATCATGTTTTCCGGAACCCTCAACAATTGTGGTATTATCTTTATCTACTACAACTTTCTTTGCAGTGCCAAGATAAGAAATTGTAGCATTTTCTAATTTGAATCCTCTCTCTTCTGAAATTACAGTACCATTTGTTAATACAGCAATATCTTCTAACATAGCTTTTCTTCTGTCACCGAAACCAGGAGCTTTTACAGCACATACTTTTAATGTTCCTCTAAGTTTATTTACAACTAATGTAGCAAGAGCTTCACCTTCAACCTCTTCAGCAATTATTAATAAAGCTTTACCTTGTTGAGCAACTTTTTCAAGAACAGGTAGAAGATCTTTCATTGCTGAGATTTTTTTATCGTGAATCAAGATAAAAGGATCTTCTAAAACAGCTTCCATTGTTTCAGCATCAGTTACAAAATAAGGTGAAAGATATCCACGGTCGAATTGCATGCCTTCAACTACATCCAATGCTGTTTCAGTACCTTTTGCTTCTTCGACAGTAATTACTCCATCTTTCCCAACTTTTTCCATTGCATCAGCTATTAAATCACCAATTGATTTATCATTATTAGCTGATATTGCTCCAACCTGAGCTATTTCGTTCCTTCCTTCAACTTCTTTGCTAATTGATTTTAGGTATTCAACTACTTTTCCAACTGCAAAATCAATTCCTCTTTTGAGGTCCATTGGATTTGCACCAGCAGTAACATTCTTTAAACCTTCTCTATATATTGCCTGAGCGAGAACAGTAGCAGTAGTTGTTCCATCACCAGCAACATCACTAGTTTTGGATGCTACTTCTCTAACCATCTGCGCACCCATATTCTCAATAGGATTTTCTAACTCGATTTCTTTTGCTACAGTAACACCATCTTTTGTGACTGTAGGAGCTCCGAATTTTTTCTCAAGAATAACATTTCTGCCCTTAGGACCTAAAGTTACTCTTACTGCATCAGCAAGTTTATCCACACCAGCTTTTAAAGCAGATCTGGCATCTGCACTGTATTCAATTAATTTTGATGACATATTTACCTCTCTGATTATTTATTTACTATTCCGAAAATGTCGCTTTCGCGCATAATTAAATATTCTTCACCACCGATTGTTACTTCGGTGCCACTGTATTTACCGTAAAGAACTCTGTCCCCAACTTTAACTTCCATTTTGATTACTTTTCCGTCGTCGCCTGTTTTTCCTGGTCCAACCGCTACAACGGTACCTTCAATGGGTTTTTCTTTTGCTGTATCTGGTAAAATAATTCCACCAGAAGTCTTTTCTTCAGCTTCTGCTGGTTTTACTATTACGCGATCTGCTAATGGTTTTATTTTGAAATCTGCCATAGTTTAACTCCTTTTATTGTTTATTAGCACTCTAAATTAACGAGTGCTAAAATAGTAAGATTTACAAATTTTGTCAATATACTTTTTTGTTTCGATTGTTAAATTTCTGAAAAAAAGTAAATTTTAACTGAATTTATTATTTTAAGTTAGATTAAAAAGGATTTTAATATTGAGTTCATTTAAAGACGAACTTGGGAAATTTGTTAAAAGTTTATCTGATTTGGATAAAAGAATTGTATGGATTCTAATCTCAATTCCATTAATTCAAGCAATAAGTTCATATTTCACTTCAAGAAGGTTTTTTAGAGAAAATTTTTTTGACATTTTTCAAAATACATCGGATCCATACTTAGTAGAGTTTTTGTATTGGTTTACCGGTGATACAATTCTCGCTTTGTTTCCAGCTTTGTTAATTATTCATTTAGTATTCAAGGATAAAATCTCAGAATTTGGATTTAGATTTGGTGATTGGAAGTTTGGCCTAAAATTCTCTGTTATTTTTATTCTTTTTATGTTAATAGTTATTTGGTTCATTACATCCTCTCAAGAGTTCATTACAAAATATCCTCTTCTGACATCAACTAAACATTCTCTTGTTACTTTTATCATCTATGAAGCTGGAATGTTACTATATCTTTTAGGTTGGGAATTCACCTGGAGAGGATTTATGCTTTTCGGGTTAGAAAAAAGATTCGGCTTTTATTCGGTATTCCTTCAAATGATTCCTTTTACAATCTTACATTTTGGTAAGCCTTTTTTAGAAACTCTTGGTTCAATTCCCGGAGCTATTGCACTGGGAATTTTAGCCTTACGCACCCGATCATTTTACTATTGCGTGATAGTTCATTTTTCAGTTATGTTTGCGATTGATACAATTTCGCTATTAAGATATTTATCCAATGAATATGGAATAGGAATAAATTCACTACTAAAAATATTAAAAACTAGTTTGGGTTATATAGTATGAGATTAGCAATAAACGTAGATCACATAGCTACTTTAAGAAATGCGAGAAAAGAATTTTTGCCAGATCCGGTAGCAGCTGCTATCGCCGCTGAGAATGCCGGAGCTGATGGAATTGTAGTTCACTTAAGGGAAGATAGACGACATATAAACGAAAGAGATGTTCGATTATTGCGAGAAGTAATTCAAACTAAACTTGATTTGGAAATGGCTGCAACTGAAGAAATTATAAAAATTGCCTGTGAGGTCGGACCTGAATTAGCAACAATAGTACCGGAAAAACGCTTGGAATTGACCACAGAAGGTGGTATAAGTGTTATAGACAATATCTCACTTTTAACAGACACAATAAACGAATTACATAAATACGAAATAGAAGTTTCCTTATTTATCGAACCAGAAATTAGTCAGATTGATGCTTCTGCTGAAATAGGAGCAGATTTTATTGAAATCCATACCGGAATTTTTGCTAATTGTATTTCCGAAGAAGAGCAGTTTGATGAATTGGATAGAATCAGAACTGCGGCAAGACACGCAAAAAAACTCGGGTTGGGAGTTAATGCAGGCCACGGATTAAACTATCAGAACATTAAAATTTTTCGGGAGATAAAAGAAATTGACGAGGTGAGCATTGGTCACGCCATAATTGCAAAAGCTGTTATGGTCGGAATGGAGAATGCTGTAAGAGAAATGAGAGATTTAATCAGATTCGGTTAATAGAATCAACGTATTGAAATAAATCTACTGTATTAAATATTTACTTCTTCATTACACAATTCCTATTTGCATTGGGCAAGTCCCATCAATGCAGTAAATTTGCCAACAAAAAATATTGAATTGATTTTTGCTTAAATTAAATATCACTGCGGAAGATACATATTCCAAAGCTAGAACTGGGTTCTTTGAAACTGATCACGGCATTGTTGAAACGCCTATTTTTATGCCTGTTGGCACACAGGGAACGGTGAAAGCAGTAAATCAATTCTTTTTAGAAAAGGAAATTAAAGCACAGATTGTTCTTTCAAATACTTATCATCTTTATTTAAGACCCGGAACCGAAATTTTAGAATCAGCAGGTGGTTTGCACAAATTTATGAATTGGCAAAAACCAATTCTTACAGATAGCGGAGGATATCAGATTTTCAGTCTGACTGAACTAAGAAAACTAAAGGAAGATGGTGTTGAATTCAGATCACATCTTGATGGTTCAAAACATTTTCTTACTCCGGAAAAAGTAATTCAGATTCAAAGAAGTATTGGTTCAGATATTATGATGGTTTTGGATGAATGTGCACCATATCCTTGTGATTACGAGTATTCTAAAAAATCAGTTGAATTAACAAGTCGCTGGGCAATAAAGAATAAAGATGCTTTTATAAATTCGAAACCGATGTATGGTCATAAGCAATTTCTCTTTGGGATAATTCAAGGAAGTGTATATAAAGATTTAAGAAAAATTTCTGCTGAACAATTACAGGAAATAGGATTTGATAGTTATGCAATTGGAGGACTTGCTGTCGGGGAACCAACTGAGTTGATGTATCAAATGATTGATTATACAACTGATTTTATGCCAAAAGAAAATCCACGATATTTAATGGGCGTTGGAAGACCTGAAAATATTCTCGAAGCAATTTCTTTAGGTGTTGATATGTTTGATTGCGTAATGCCGACAAGAAATGCCAGAAATGCAAATGTATTTACATGGAATGGAACTTTGTCAATGCGTAATGCTAAATACAAAAATGATTTTTCACCTTTGGATGAAAATTGTAAATGTTATACTTGCAGGAGTTTTAGCAGAGCCTATGTGAGACATTTATTTATCAGTGAGGAAATTTTAGCTTTAGAACTTGCTTCGATACATAATTTATATTTTTATCTTGAGCTTGTATCAGAAGCCAGAAATCAAATTAAACTTGGGAAATTTTTTCAATGGAAAGAAATAGTAACTAATCAAATATCAATAAAAAACTAAGGAATAAAAATGATTGAAAATCTTATTGCAATGGCACCTGCCAACGGTCAAGGTGGCGGAGGAAGTTTAATTAGTACCTTAATAATGTTCGGTGCGATATTTTTCATTTTTTATTTTATGATTATTCGTCCACAACAGAAAAGGGCGAAAGAAAGAGAGAAAATGATTAACGCTTTAGAAAAAGGTGATAAAGTAATCACAAGCGGAGGCATTTACGGGACTATTGCTGGCATCGAAGAGAAAACAGTTCTTTTACAAATTTCTGATAACGTAAAAATAAAATTGGACAAATCAGCTATTAACATCGTGGAGAAAAAATCTTAAAATGAATCCTTTTTGCTCTGTTGATGAAGCTACTGAAGAAATCAAGAACGGTAGAGTTATAATCGTTGTTGATGATGAAGATCGCGAAAATGAAGGCGATTTTATTTGCGCTGCTGAATACGTTACTCCTGACATTGTCAATTTTATGGTAACGCATGGTAGAGGAATGCTATGTGTTGCATTAAGTAAAAAAAGACTTGATGAATTAGATTTACCTTTAATGGTTGATTCAAATTCTGCTTTACACGGGACACAATTCACCATCACAGTTGATGCAATTGAAGGAACTACAACCGGCATATCAGCAGCTGACAGAGCATTAACAATTAAAAAACTTGTTGATGAAAAATCAAAGCCCGCGGATTTTGCACGTCCCGGGCATATTTTTCCATTAAGAGCTTTTGAAGAAGGAGTTCTGCGACGTGCTGGTCATACAGAAGCAGCGGTAGATTTATGCAGATTAGCTAATCTTAAACCTGCTGGAGTACTTTGTGAAATTCTTCGCGATGATGGTGAGATGGCACGAGTTCCAGAGTTAATTGATGTTGCAAAAAAGTTTAATCTAAAAATTTTAACTGTTCAGGATTTGATTCAATATCGTGTAAGAAACGAAAAGCTTATAGAAAAAATTACTGACATTTATTTTCCCACAGCTCACGGAGAATTCAGGTTACATCTTTACAGGAATTTATTAGATAAGAAAAAACAAGTAGCTTTAGTTAAAGGAACTCCAGACTCTGAAACACCTTTTTTAGTAAGGATGCATTCAGAATGTCTGACAGGAGATGTTTTTCATTCATTGCGTTGTGATTGTAATGAGCAGCTTAATTTCGCTCTCGATCTAATTGAAAAAAATGGTAGCGGAGCTTTAGTCTATATGAGACAGGAAGGTAGAGGAATCGGATTGGAAAATAAAATAAAAGCATACAAGCTTCAGGATGAGGGATTTGATACAGTGGAAGCAAACGAACATCTTGGCTTCAAGCCTGATTTGAGGGATTATGGAATTGGTGCACAAATTCTTCTTGATTTAGGAATAAAAAAAATTAGGTTACTTACGAACAATCCCAAGAAAGTTATTGGATTGAAAGGTTACGGTTTGGAAATAATTGAGCGTGTCCCAATTGAAATGCCACCTAATCAGCTAAATGAAAAATACTTAAAAACAAAAAGAGATAAGCTCGGTCATATTATTTTGCAGTAAAATTTTTACTGGTTATCAAATATCAATTTATTTATCAATTCAATCAAAATAATATGTATCTATTTTAATAAATAAAACTTTATTAATTTTGATTAGAATTTATTAACAAATTAAAGTGCCAAAATGAAAAAAATCTTTCTCTTTTTAATCACTATTTCTCTTATTCCGATCTCAGATTTTTTTTCACAATCTAATCCTCCTAAAAGAGAAGTAAGAGCTGCTTGGGTTGCTTCAGTTACAAATTTAGATTGGCCTACGTCACCTTCAAGAACCACAGCTCAGAAGAAACAAGACGCAATTGATTTACTTAACGAATTAAAAGCCAGTGGAATAAATACAATAATATTTCAAGTTAGAACAGAGTGTGACGCTTTATATCAATCAAACTTTGATCCTTGGTCTTATTGGCTAACTGGTCAGCAGGGAACTCCTCCAAGTCCATATTTTGACCCGCTTCAATTTTGGATTGAAGAATCTCATAAAAGAGGAATGGAATTACACGCCTGGTTTAATCCATACAGAGCTGAAAGGTCAGTTGGTTCTTATACTTTATCATCTCAACATGTAGTTAACACCAACCCAAGTTGGGTAATTACTATTGCAGGCTTTAGATTTTTAGATCCTGGTCTTCCACAGGTAATGAATTATATCAGTTCAGTTGTTTATGATGTGGTAAGCAGATATGATGTAGATGGAGTTCATTTTGATGATTATTTCTATCCATATCCCCCAAACCAAATAACAACTCAGGATCAGCAAACATTTCAGCAATATCCGAGAGGATTTACAAACATAAATGACTGGCGAAGGAATAATGTGAATATGATGATTAAAATGGTTCACGATACAATCAAATCAATTAAGCCTTGGGTAAAATTCGGAGTTAGTCCTTTCGGAATTTGGAGACCAGGTTACCCAGCTGGAATTACAGGAATGGATGCTTATGCAACAATTTATTGTGACGCACTTGCATGGTTGCGAGCAAAATCTATTGATTATTTGACACCTCAACTTTATTGGCCTTTCGGTGGCGGACAGGATTATGCGAAGTTAATGCCGTGGTGGGCAGACTCGGTTGCTAAGTATGGATTACATTATTATCCAGGACATGCATTTTATAGAGTTTCTGTATGGACTTCTCCAAGTGAACTTCCTAATCAAATAAGATTATACAGAACCAATCCAAAAGTACAAGGTGGTGTATTCTTCCGCGCTTGGAACTTTTTGGAAAATCCCAGAGGTGTAACCGATTCTATGAAAAATGACTTATTTCGATATAAGGCATTAAATCCTGTTATGGCATTCAAAGACACGATTAAACCAAATCCACCAAGAAATTTAAGATATGAAAAAATCAACGGAGTTTATGGGCTTAGATGGGATGTTCCTTTAACTGCAAGTGATGGTGATACTGCAAAAAGATATGTCGTTTATAGATTTTCAACTTCAAATATTCAACCAGCGGATTTAGAAAATCCAGCAAGGATTGATGATATAGTTGGTTCTCGTCAACACATTCCTTCAACGCTTGGACAAACAGGACCTTTTTATTTTGTAGTTACTGCACTGGACAGAAATTATAATGAAAGTGCTATGAGCAATATTGTTTCGATAACTGCTCCTTCAAGTCCAACATTAATTCAGCCTCCAAACGGAGCAGCTAATCAGAGAGATACAATAGTTTTAAGATGGAACTTGCCAATTGGTGCATCAACTTACAGAGTTCAGATTTCCACTAATTCAGGATTTACTTCACCGCTTGTTTTAGATCAGAGTGGGGTTTCGGATACTTTTTTAGTTGTTACAGGTCTTGAAGGACAAACTCAATATTATTGGCGGGTTAATTCTTCTAATGCAGCAGGAACAAGTTCATTTTCGGGTGTGTTTACATTTACAACTGGATTTCCCAAAGCACCGAATTTAATTTATCCTGAAAATAATACAGGCAACATTCCGGTTGATACTATTTTATATTGGAATAGATCTCAATCGGCTCAAACATATAGATTGATGTTAGCACGTGGAGCTGATTTTGCATCTTCTTCGATTGTATTAGATGTCAGTAATCTTACTGATACAACTTATCAGGTGACAGGTCTATTACTCAATACTTTTTATTTCTGGAGAATTAAAGCAACAAATCAATTTGGAACGAGCAATTGGTCAACTGCTTTTAGATTCAAAACGATCTCACCTGTTGGTGTTGAAGATCAGGAATTATCTCCGGATTCATATTATCTTGAACAAAATTATCCTAATCCTTTCAATCCTTCTACAATTATTAAATTCAATTTACCACAGGCTACTTATGTTACTTTGAAGATTTATGATTCTTTAGGATCTGAAATTCAAACACTTATAGATAATGAATACAGACCTGCCGGTTCATTCGAGGTTGAGTTTGATGCGCAAGGTCTTTCGAGCGGAATGTACTTTTATAAATTGATAACTCCAGATTTTATTTCAACAAAAAAAATGCTTTTAGTTAGGTAAAAAATATATTGCAAATTTTGTACTGCCCGATATTTAATTCTTTGAAGTACGGGCAGTTTCTTTAATATTAATATTTTAAAATTATGGCACACATAAAATCTCACCTGATATTCTTTACTAAAATTTTATTGTTAATGAACTTTATTTTTATTTCTTGTGCTTCAGTAAAAGAAACTGAATCTGAGATGGAATACTCTGATAAAAGAATAAATGAATTCAAAACTTATTTTGATAGTATTCGTTCAAAATATGGTTTTCACGAATCTGTCAAACTTGAAAAGATTTTAATTAGCGATAAATCAAAAACAATAAAATTCTATTTCAATAAAAATATTGGTTACATTCCCTTCAGAA
>OGCI01001470.1_pt1 | contig 19480 bp, 9 predicted proteins | sample 1570021 | NCBI WGS metagenome assembly OGCI01 (sample SAMN06264664, study PRJEB24512) | hot springs metagenome | isolation source: Hot spring water | place: South Africa: Tshipise | collected 2015-06-21 | reverse complement strand
ACGCCGTTTTTATCTACCGTGGCGGGCACTTCCACCACAATCCAATCGGGCAGATTGGCGATCAGCCCGCGATTGGGAATATTTACCGCCTCTTCCACGTAGCCTGAATTGGTGAGGATGCCCTCGATGATCGGCACCACCCGCTCTTTGAGGGTCAGTTCAATACTGGGCTGAACCTGCGAGAGGTACTGTTTGTAGAAGCGGTAGAAGTCCAGAATGCCGCGGTGATCGGTGACGTCGTATGCCCACTGAATGTACTCGCCGAAGTGGCTGTCGGAGGTGATGGGCATCAGCCCGAACTTCTCCAGAATGACCTGGAAGACGCGCCGCTCGGGCCAGGCTTCGGTTTCCACGTGGGCAAAGTCTTCTTTGGTCTCGGGCCATTTGCCGGTTTCCTTGAAGTACTTGTGCTCGGCGCTGAGCGAGGGCATATTGGCAAAGAAGGCAGGGGCTTTGGCGCGGATATCGGGGTAAGCATCCTTGCCGGTGTCTTTGTACTTTGCCGAAAGCACCACGCTGAAGTGGTTCAAACCACCCGCGCGCACTTCCAGCGCCTCATAGGGCACGCCCAGAATCTCGGGCAGGAAGCGGCGCAGGGAGCCAATCTCATGGCACAGACCGATGAACTTCAAATCGGGGAACGCCCGGTGCACAGTGGTGCAGATGCGGCTCATCGGATTGGAGAAATTGAACATGTAGGCATCGGGGCAGATGCGCATCACGTCGGCGCAGATCTCCAGAATGGGCGGGATGATGCGCAGCGAGTGGAACAGCCCGCCGGGACCGCCGTTCTCGCCATAAACCTGACGAATGCCATACTGCTGAGGGATACGCCAGTCCTGTTCCCACAGTTCAAAGCGATCGCCCACCTCAATGGAACTGATGATGAAATCCGCTCCCTGCAGGGCTTCGGCGCGGTTCGTGGTCGCCGAGATGGTGAACGGTAAACCGTGCTCTTCGATAAACTGACGGGCGGTGCGTTCTACCACCCCCATCGTGGTCGGGTTGATATCGTGCAGGACGATGTGACTGCCTTCCAGCACCTTGCTCTGTAAAATGTCACCAATGGTGCCATAACCGAACTGAGCGCTTCCGGCTCCAATGAGTACAATGGTTTTCTTCATGTGCGCTTCACTCCATCAAAATCAAAAGTTCAAAAACGGGGATGGTCTTATTGTACCTGTTTTTGGTAAAAAAGTTAACACATTTTCCTCCTTTGTTCGGGTGATTTTTGTTTTTTCTCCTTCTCCTGACTTGCGATACAATTGGGGCGCAGCCTGACGGCGGGGGGTACGTCAGGAAATTTTCTGACCTGGAGGTGTTCATGTCCCTTTCTCAACCTTCCGGCGAGGAACGCCGGGTGCAGTTTCTGGGAGGCGCCAGTGTGGACGGCGCGCCGGTAGCCTATCTCATCGTGCTGGCGGCGGTGGTCACCGTGCTGGCGTTCATCCCCTTTTCGGCAGTGCTGGGGATGGGCGGGTCCTTCCCCATGAGTCAGGGGGTGTACAGTCTGGTAGGCTGGATTCTGGGTCCTCTCGCCGGGGCGGTTTCCTCCGGCATCGGCACGCTGATCGGTGTATTCGTAGCGCCGCACACCACGCGGGTGTGGTATGTCTCGGTGATGAGCGCGCTGATCACCAGTTTTGCGGCAGGCGCCATGGCGGCAGGCGGAAAACGCCGCGGCTGGTGGCTGTTGCCTTTCGTTCTGGGCGTGCTGGGCTTCGTGGTGTATGTGGGACGCGGCTTGCAGAACGGCGTGGCGCTCTCCACCGCGCTGATGACCACCTTCGTCAACTGGAGCGCGCTGATTCTCTACCTGCTTCCTACCCGCTCCCTCTTTGCACGCTGGATTGCCTCCACCAGCCTGTTGAAACTGGCGGCAGGGCTGTTCCTCGGCACATGGATGACCTACGGTCTGGCGCACGTCTGCGCGGGCGCCATTACCTACCTGATGTTCAACTGGCCCGCCGAGGTGTGGATGACGCTCATCCCCATCATTCCGGTGGAGTTTGCCACCCGCGGCGCCATTGGCGCAGTGATTGGCACCGGCGTGATTGCCGGTCTGCGCGCCATCGGGCTGGTCAAGCCCACCCACGCCGCCTACTAGGAGGCGCCTCTCGCTCCCCTCAACAGGTCTGCGGGGAGGATAAAAAGCAAGCGCAGGTAGATATGGCGGTTCAAGCGGCGGAGAGGTTTCCGCCGCTTTTTTTCTTCTGGTACAATCATCCCGCATGGACATTCATACCCCGCTGGCACACTTCGAGAAGGTCTCGTACCAGTACCCTCACCGCACAGATTTTGCCCTGCAGGAAATCAACCTGACCGTGCGCAAAGGCGAACTGCTGGGGGTGATTGGCGCAACCGGCGCGGGCAAAACCACCTTTTGCCTGACCCTCAACGGCATTGTCCCGCAATTTTACGGTGGGCGATTTTTTGGACATCTGCGCGTTGCCGGGCTGGACACCGTGGACACCCCCATCCATCAACTGGCGCGCCATGTTGGCATGGTACTGGAAGACCCCGAAACGCAGTTGATCGCCACCTCGGTGGAGAACGAAATTGCCTTTGCCCTGGAAAACCTGAACGTCCCGGCGGAGGAAATCCGCGCCCGCATCCCGCGCGTGCTGGAGATGGTGCGCCTCGAAAACCTGCCCAAACGCCATCCCTCGGAACTCTCCGGCGGACAGAAACAGCGCCTTGCCATTGCCGCCGCCCTGGCAGTCCAGCCCGATTTGCTGGTGCTGGATGAACCCGTCTCACAACTCGACCCGCAGGGAGCGCAGGATGTGTTTGCCGTCCTGCGCGAACTCAACCATACCATGGGCATGACCATCGTCATCAGCGGGCATGCCGCCGAGGAACTGGCAGAAAGCGCCCACCGTCTCATCCTGCTGGCAAAGGGTGCCATCGTAGCAGAAGGCACACCGGAGGAGATTTACGGCAACGTGCCCCTGCTGGAGGAATACGGCGTGCGTCCGCCACAGGTAGCAAAGACCTTCTGGCTGGTGCGCCATCTGCTCCCTCCCGGCGCATCCCTGCCGGTGCGCCTGTCCGAAGGGCTGAACCGGCTGAAAGACCTGCCGCGCCCTGTCCATCTACCTGCGATTCCTGCGTCCGGGGCAACCCGTCCCTCCGCCGAAGCGCTGATCACCGTACGCGACCTGCATCACATCTACCCCAACGGGACGCACGCCCTGTGCGGGGTTTCGTTCGACATTCACGCTGGAGAGTATGTGCTGATTGCCGGGCAAAACGGCGCGGGCAAGAGCACCCTGGTGCGCCACTTTGTCAACCTGCTTCAACCCACCCGCGGTGAGGTGCACTTTGCCGGGCAGGACACCCGCACCCTCTCCACCGCCGACGCCGCCCGGCGCATCGGCTATGTGGGACAGAACCCCGATTTGCAGTTGTTCAACCGCACAGTCGAAGACGAAATTGCCTTTGCCCTGCGTCATCTGCACTACCCCGCCGATGAAGTGCGCCGCCGCACCGATGAAGCCCTGGATGCTCTGCGCCTGAACGATGTGCGCCAGCGGCATCCCTTCTCCCTCCCCAAAGGCGAGCGCGCCCGTGTGGTCATCGCCGCGGTGCTGGCGCTTCAGCCAGAGGTGCTCATCTTTGACGAACCCACCACCGGACAGGATCTGGCGGGAGCCACCGCCATCCTCGACATCACCCGCGACCTGCACCGCATGGGCAAAACCATCCTGGTGATCACCCATCACCTGTACCTGATGCCGGGTTACGCCGAGCGGGCGCTCCTGATGAACAAAGGACATCTCCTGCTAGATGCCCCCCTGCGGGAAGCCTACCACAACCTTGCCGCACTGGAGCGTACCGCGCTGACCCAGCCGCAGGCGGTCAAACTGGCGCAGGCGCTGGAAGCGCGCTGGCAGGTCCCCCTGCCACTGCTCACCCCGCAGGAAGTGGCGCAGTGCTGGCTTGCGGAGGCAACGGAATGAGCGTCATTCTCTTCCAGAGCACCGGTAAGCGCACCCTCTTCCACCGCCTGGATTTTCGTTCCAAAGCGGTGTTGATGCTGGCGGTGACGGTGACTGCGTTCGTGTGGGAAGACCCGCTGGCGCAGGCAGGACTGGCGCTGGCGGTGTTCCTTGCCTGTCTGCTGGGCGGGGTGCGGTGGGCGTATCTGCGCGTCATCTTCCTGCTGATGACCCCGCTGTTCATTCTGCTCCTGCTCACTCATGGTTTTTTCAATGTCGAGCAGGTGCGTTCCCTGCTGGGGCGGGAACAGTTGACCTATCTCCTGCGTTTTCCCGAAAACTGGCGCCTCATCGGGGGCGGCGGGCTGACTCGCGAGGGTTTGCTCTACGGGTTAAATACCGTGCTGAAGACCCTCAGTGTGGTGATGATTGTGCCGCTGGTCATCTTCACCAGCGATGTGGATCAGGTGGTGGTGGGGATGGTGCGGGCGCGTGTGCCTTACACACTGGCATTCATCTTCTCGGCAACCCTGCGCTTCTTCCCTCTGCTCTTCGCCGAAGCCCAGACCATCATCGAAGCCCAGCGCCTGCGCGGGCTGGCAGTGGAGCGCCTGCGTCCGTGGGAACGGGTGCAGGTGTACGCGCGCATCGCCGTACCGCTCATTCTGGGGGCGCTGGTGCGCTCCCAGCAGTTAGAGGTGGTCCTGCAGTCGCGGGCGTTTTCGGGCAGCCCTCAACGCACCTTCCTGCACGAGTCGCGCCTCTCCGCCGCCGACCGGGCGGTGATGGCGCTGGCACTGGGCGGGATGGCGCTGGCAGTTGCCCTGCGCCTGCTTACAGGATTTGGCAGTTTCAGGGGTTAAGAAAATCTATCCCCCTGCCTGGGACAACTCTGTCTCCCCCTCCCCTTTCTTTTCCCCATCCAGCACCACGCAGTTGCGCCCACGGTGCTTGGCGGCGTACAGAGCGGCATCGGCGCGCCGAAGCACCTCATCGAAGCGCACCTCCTCATTGAGGGCTTTCACCGCAACCCCCACGCTGACGGTGACGGCAAAGCCATGCAGGTAGCGGGTTTGTTCCTCAATCATCCGCCGAATGCGCTCGGCAACCGAGCGCGCCTCACCCGCAGTGGTTTCGGGCATGTAGATGACGAACTCCTCTCCTCCATACCGGGCGACGATGTCACTCGTGCGCACATACTTACGTAACATGTCGGCTACCGTTACCAGCACCTGATCGCCAACCAGATGCCCGTGCTGATCGTTGATATTCTTAAAGTGATCCACATCCAGCAGGATAACGGCATAGCGGCGGCGCTCAGGCGGTGAGACCTGAGCGAATTCCTCATCCAGCGAGGTAAAGAAGAAGCGCCGGTTATACACGCCCGTCAGCGGGTCGGTACTCACCAGGTACTCCAGTTCGCGCTGAACGTTGATGCGTTCCCTGATTTCCTCTTCCAGTTTCTGGTTGGTTCCGCTCAACTCGCGGGTGCGATCTTCTACAGCGTGTTCCAGTTCACGCGTGCGGCGGCGCATCTCCGCAGTGCGCCAGCGGATAATCCCCACCACCAGTCCCCCCAGCGCCGCCAGCATCAGAAGGTAAAACGCCTGCGTTTGCCACCACGGCGGACGGATAACGATATGAACGGCGCGCGGTTTCTCACTCCACACGCCGTCGTTATTGGAAGCGCGCACCAGGAAGGTGTACGTCCCCGGGTTGAGATTGGTGTAGGTAGCAGAACGATGCTCTCCGGCGGGAAGCCAGTCGCGGTCGAAGCCTTCCAGTTTGTACTGGTAGCGGTTCTGGGCAGGGTTCTGGTAATCCAGCGCGGCAAACTCGATGGAAAAGACGTTCTGGTCGTAGCGCAGTGAAATCTCGGTGAGGGTGTTGATGTCCTGCGGGAGGACTTCGCCGCCCACCGGCAAGGGCTGGTTAAAGAGCGAAAAACCGCTGAAGACAATGGCAGGGGGCGTTTCGTTGCGCGTCAGTTGTTCAGGGTAAAAAGCGTTCAAGCCGCCCGGACCGCCAAACAGCAGTTCGCCATCAGGAGCACGGAAAGCGCTGTACTGGTTGAACTGATTGCTCTGCAACCCATCCTCAAGGGTGTAGGTGAGCACTTCCCCGCTGACAGGGTCCAGCCGTGCCAGCCCGCGCGCCGTGCTGAGCCAGAGATAGCCCGATTCATCTTCCAGAATGCCGTAAACCGTCTCATTGGGCAGTCCATCGGCAAGGTGATAGGCGCGAAAGCCGGGCAGAGCAGGATCGTAGCGGTTCAAGCCGCTCAACGTGCCCACCCACAGCGTGCCCTGCCGGTCGCGGTACAGCGAAAACACGGTGTTGTCGCTCAAACTGAAGGGGTTGGCAGGGTCGTGCAGGGCATGCCGGAACTCGCCGCTCTGAAAATCCAGATAATCCAGTCCGCCGCGGTGCGTGCCCACCCACAGCCCGCGATTGCCATCGGACAAAAGCACGTTGACGGTGTCGTCAATCAGCGAGGCGGGCTGATCGGCTTGATGACGGTAAGTCTGCGCCCGTCCGGTAGCGGGGTCAAACAGCACCAGACCAAACCCCAGCGTGCCCAGCCAGAACTTCCCCTGCCCGGCGGGGACCATCGAGGTTAAGAAGTTGCTGGGCAGACTGGCGGGATCGTCGGGGTTGCGCAGGTAGGTGGTAAAGGTCTCCGAAGGGATTTCCATGCGGCTCAAGCCGCCGCCGCTGGTGGCAATCCACAGCGTGTCGGGGTCGGCAGCATAAAAAGCCGTGATGGTATCGCCGCCCAGACTGCCGGGGTTGAGGGGGTCGTTGCGGTACACGGTCACCTCGCCGGTACGGCGATTGACCTTATTTAACCCACCGCCCTGTGTCCCCACCCAGAGAATGCCGTCGCCGCCCGTCCACAGCGCGAAGAGATTGCTGGTGCTCAGTCCATGAGGGTCGCCCGGCTGGGCTTTCAGCAGCGTGAAGCGCTGACGGGCAGGTGAGAGTTTGTTTAAACCGCCGTTGCGGCTGCCTGCCCACAGCACCCCCGAGCGATCCAGAAAGAGGCGGTAGATATCATCACTGCTTAAACTCTCCGGGTTATTTATGGATGTGCGAAAGGCTTCAAACGTACCGGTAATCGGGTCAAAGCGGTTAACCCCGCCCTTCTCGGTGCCCAGCCAGAGCATGCCGTCGGGCGTTTCAAGGATGTCCCACACGGTATCGTCGCTCAAACTGGCGGGATTGGCGGGGTCGCGGCGGTAGGCGGTGAACGTCTCAGTGACGGGGTCGAAGCGCACCAGACCACCAAAGCGGGTGCCCAGCCACAGCGTACCCCGGCTGTCCTCATAAATTGCCCAGACCTGTTCGCTGGAGATGGTGCCCGGTTTTTGCGCGTCGGGCAGAAACACGGAAAAGGTTTGAGACTGACGGTCAAAGCGGTTTAAACCGTAGCGCGTACCCACCCACAGAGCGCCGCGCGAGTCCTCGCCAATGCGCAGAACCCACTTGCTCAGCGGGCGGGAATCTGCCGGGGTGGGCAGGAAGTTGGTGAATCCCTGATCTTCGCCATCCCAGCGGCTCAAGCCGCCGCGGGAACCCACCCACAGCGTGCCCTGCGAATCGACAAAGAGCGACCAGACCGAATCGCTGGGCAGACTGCGCGGATTGCCGGGATCGTGGCGGTAATGGATGAAGCGCCGCAGGGCTTTGTCGTAGCGCGCCAGCCCGGCGCCATCGGTACCGAACCACAGCATGCCGTCGGGTGTCTCCACACCCGCCAGCACAATGCTGGACTGCAGACTGTAGGGATTTTTCGGGTCGGGGCGGAAAACGGTGAAGCGGTAACCATCGTACAGATTCAAGCCGTTCTGCGTGCAAACCCACAGGAAGCCATCGCGATCCTGCAGGATGCACATGGCGGCGGCGTTGGACAATCCTTCATCCACACTGATTCGTTGAAAGCGGGGCGGTAAAGATTCGGGGGAAGCGATGGCGTGGGCAGGGAGAACCGGTAAAAGCAGAATCGACAACAAACATAATAAGAACAACCGAATTTTCATGCAACTCCCTTACACAGGTACGAGAGGGAACAAACATGCCAATCTTACCATAATCTCTATATGTTTTCTTGATTTAGTGATGAAATTGTTATTTTTTTAATCTGTCCAGAAAAAAGGGCACGCGCTGGCGTCTTTCGCGCGTGCCCGGCGACCCTTTGCCAGTCAGCCTTTCCTTCAAGTTTTTTCACCATCGCAGGGCAGGACGGGAAAGGGTGCGCCCTTTCCACACCGCCTGCCCCCGCAGGGTGAAGACAAAAGAACGCACGGCAATCCCCACGAAGAGCGCAATGCTCACCGGGTAGAAGAGGATGACCACCGGCGGAAAGCGGAAGCGCATGGCGGCAATCACCCACAGGAAGAGCGTTTCCACCACCGCCACCTGCGCCAGCGCAGGGGGAAAATCGGTCAGAGGAAGGTGGAGTGCAGACCCCAGCAGAGCCAGCGGCGGCTCGAGGAAACAGACCGTCACCCACATCCACGCCAGCACGTACAGAAGGACATGGTAATCGAAGAAAGCGAAGACGTTTTTGGTAAAGCCGTCCACCGCCTCACGGAAATTGTGGTACATGCGGCAATGCACCTCATCCGTGGCATCCAGCAGGCGCCAGCGGAAGCCCTGCTCCAGAATCCGCCGTCCTAAAGCCACATCATCCACAGCATGATCGCGCACGGCGGCAAACCCGCCGATGGCTTCAAACGCCGAGCGGCGGAAGAGCATGAACTGTCCGATAGTTACCGAAAGCCCGCGCCAGCCCAGTTTTTGTGCCAGCGCCACCGGCAAAAACGAAAAGATGCCAAACCCCATCACCGGGATGATGAGTTTCTCCCCCCAGGTGAGGGTTTCCTCATAGGGAAATGCGGTGAGCAGGTCGGCGTCTTCCGCCATCTGGGCAGACACCGCATGGCGGAGCATGGCAGGGGCATGGCGGGTATCGGCGTCGGTGAAGAGCAGCAGTTCGCCCTGCGCCGCCTGCGCCAGTTGATGACATGCCCAGTGCTTGCCAAACCAGCCCGGCGGAAGGGGCGCACCCTTCAGCACGCGCAGATGGGAAAATTCACCCGCCAGCCGCTCCAGAATGGCGCCGGTGCGGTCGGTGGAATGATCGTCCAGCACCAGCACCTCGTAATCGGGGTAATCCTGTTTCAGCAGGGATCGCACACAGGCTTCAATGTTGTTCTCTTCGTTTCGCGCTGGAACCAGCACCGAGACGCGCGGAAACCGCTTCGGGGCGGGATAATCGCTCAGGCGGCGCACCAGAAAGAAGTTCGACAGCGCAATGATCACCCCCAGCGTCAGGAAAAAAAGCACCATCTGAGGGGAATGTTCAAAGAAAGGCAACAGGGGTACGCCGTTCATACCTCCCTCCGGGAGAGCAAATGTCCCACCCATGCCCTCGGGCGGGGGGCATGCGCCAGTTCACGACGGTGCGTCCAGCCGATGAGCACCATGTTCAGAGCGGCAAAGACGATCAGCGCGGGCGAGGTGCCCAGCCAGAGGGCATACGCCAGCAGTGCCAGCGTACCCGAAAACGCCGCCCAGGCGTGCTCTTCCTGAAGCGCCAGCACCGGCAGGGTGAGCGAAGCGTAAATGGGGAAGACGCGCGGACCAATCCACGCCAGCCACACCCCCCCGCTGACCGCCAGCGCCTTGCCCCCGCGGAACTGCAGGAACGGCTGTAAGGCGTGCCCCAGAATGGGTGAGAGCGCCACCGGAACCAGCGCCCACTCGCTCAAACCGGCGCGCTGTGCCAGAAAGAGCGGCAGAAAGCCCTTGCACAGGTCAAAGAAAACCGCCAGCAAGCCGATGCGCCATCCGCCTGCTTTCCAGGCGTTTGCCGCGCCGGGGTTGCCATCACCAATGGCGCGCACATCTCTACCGGTAAAGACCCTTGCCAGAATATAGGCAAAGGGGATACTCCCCATGGTGAACCCCAGCGCCATGAAAGACAGAATATTCCACGGGTTCATCCTTGCACCTCCCACAAAAGAATGACTGCATCCATGCAGTGCCAGTTTCCCGGGAGCAGATCCCGGCGCCCGTCCGCGCGGCACCTTTCTTCCACTTTACGCTCTGCTCCCGAATTTTTTATATTTAATAACACCTTTTTTCCCAAAGAGATAGGACTTTTGTCACCAGGGCACTCCCCCTTCCTGCCTTCCTCATGTACAATTACCCGTGATGCACGAAACAGGAGGCATTCATGGCACCTTTGAACGACTGGGAGAACCCCGCCGTGCAGGGCATCCATCGCGAACCCATGCACGCCGCTTTTCTGCCATTTTCCGACGTATCGGACGCACTGCGCAATGATCGCGAACGCAGTCCTTACTTCCTCTTGCTAAACGGTTCGTGGAAGTTCCTCTTTTCCCCTACCCCTGAACAAGCCCCACCCGGTTTTGAAGACCCCGCCTTTGACGATTCTGGCTGGGATACGATTCCCGTGCCTTCCAACTGGCAGGTGCTGGGATACGGCATCCCTCGCTACCTGGCGGCAAATTACGCCTTCGACACCAGCCGCTGTCCGCAGGTACCCCACGATACCAACGAGACCGGCTCCTACCGCCTGACCTTTTCCGTACCGGAAACATGGCGCGAGCGCCAGATTTTCCTGGTTTTCGAAGGGGTGGATTCGGCATTCTATGTCTACCTCAACGGCAGGAAAATTGGTTTCAGCAAAGACAGCCGCCTGCCCGCCGAGTTCAACATCACCCCCTATCTCAAAGAGGGCGAGAACACCCTGGCGGTGCGCGTCTTCCGCTGGTCGGATGGCAGTTACCTGGAAGATCAGGACATGTGGTTCCTCTCCGGCATCTTCCGCGATGTGTACCTGATGGCGCTCCCCCCGGCGCACATTCGCGATTTCGTCATCCACACCCCGCTGGACGGCGCTTACCGCAACGCCCGTCTGGAAGTGACCCTTTTCCTTAAAAACTACACTTCGCATTCCTTCCAGGGACTGACGCTGGAAGCCAGCCTGTACGACTCCAGCGGAAACCTCGCGCACGGGTGGGTGCGCTCCGCCACCTTTGACCTGCTCGGCGATGCCGAAGAAACCTTCGTACTCTCCGACGATGTGCCCGAACCCGCCCTGTGGACGGCGGAGACGCCCAACCTCTACACCCTCATCCTCACCCTGCGCGATGGACAGGGCAACCTGCTGGAAGTCCTGCGCCATCCGGTGGGCTTCCGCACAGTGGAGGTGATGGACGGTAAAATCTTCGTCAACGGCAGTCCCATCATCCTGCGCGGTGTCAACCGCCACGAGCACCTGCCGCAAAGCGGACATGCCATCACCGTGGAATCGATGATTCAGGACATCCTCTTAATGAAGCAAGCCAACATCAACGCGGTGCGCACCAGCCACTACCCCAACGACCCGCGCTGGTACGACCTGTGCGATCAATACGGTCTGTACCTGATTGACGAAGCCAATATCGAATCGCACGGTCTGTGGGATCGCTTTGCCAGAGACCCCGCCTGGCGCACCGCTTTCCTCGAACGGGGAAGCCGCATGGTGATTCGCGACCGCAACCACCCCTCGGTGATCATCTGGTCGCTGGGCAACGAATCGGGCTACGGCGAAAATCATGCCGCGCTGGCAGAGTGGATTCACACCCACGATCCCACCCGACCGGTGCATTACGAATCGGCGCGCAATGAACCTTACCTGGATATCCTCAGCGCCATGTATCCGCGCCTCGATCAACTGGTGGAGTACGCCACTGCCCCCGGCGAAACCCGTCCCTTTGTGCTGTGCGAGTACGCCCACGCCATGGGCAACAGCCCCGGCAACCTGAAGGACTACTGGGACATCATCGAGACCTACCCGCGCCTGTGCGGTGCTTTTGTGTGGGACTGGGTGGATCAGGGACTGGAGCGCACCACCCCCGACGGACGGCGCTGGTATGCCTACGGCGGCGATTTTGGCGACGCCCCCTCGGACTTTTCCTTCTGCTGTAACGGCATTGTCTTCCCCGACCGCACCCCGCACCCCGCCTACTGGGAAGTCAAAAAGGTCTATGAGCCGGTGCGGGTGGAAGCCGTGGACGCCCTGCAGGGACGCCTGCGCCTGCGCAACCGCTACGCCTTCCGCGACCTGAGCCACCTGACCCTGCACTGGCAGGTAATCAGTCAGGGTGAGGTCTGGCAGCGCGGAGAAATGCCCGCCCCTGCCGTGCCTGCCGGCGAACGCCGCGAGATCACCCTGCCGCTGGACGCCCTGCCCGATGAAAGCGAGCATGAGGTCTGGCTGGAGGTATCCTTCCGCCTGAAGGAAGACGAACCCTGGGCACCTGCCGGTCACGAAGTGGCATGGGAGCAGATTGCCCTGCCCATTCCGCGCAAAGCCGCCATCCCGGTGCCGCTGGAGAAAATGCCCGCGCTGACCGTCCAAGAAAATGGAGCGCTGGTGACCCTCAACGGCGGCGCGGCAACGGCGCGCCTCGACCGCGCCGCAGGCAGACTGGTCTCTCTGCAAATTGAGGGGCGCGAACTGCTGGCGCAAAGCCCGCGGGTGCAGATCTGGCGGGCACCCACCGAAAACGACCTGAACACCTGGGGCGAGGAACGCGCCGCCCTGCGCTGGCGCGCCTCGGGGTACGATCAACTGGAGGAAACCGTCTCGCAGGTGCTTTTCCGCATCCTCAGCCCGTACAGCGCCCGCATGGTGGTGCACTCGCGCCTGGCGGTGCCGGATCACGTCAACCTGCCGCCCTTTGAAACCGCCGAACAGCGCCTGCGCCTGTTCCAGAACGGCTTAAACGTGTACTTCGACGAGGCGGCGCTGGATGCCCTGATTGCCCGCGTGGGAATGGAAAAGGAAGTGCCGAAAGCGCCAGATAAGCCCGCCCGCACCCAGGCACTGGTACAGGTGATGGCACAACACGGGCGCATCGCTGACCTGCTGGAAACCGCCCGCGCCTTCCTGCTGGAGCGCGGACAGAGCCTGCCTTACGACGTGCAGGAACTGCTCTCCCGCGGGGTGAGCGATGTGTACCTGCCGCGCGCCGCCTTTGACCTGACCACCACCTACACCTTCTACACCAGCGGCGACCTGCTCATCGAGGTGGACTTTGCGCCGGCGGTGAGCGGACTGCCCTTCCTGCCGCGCCTGGGCATCGAAATGGCACTTCAGCCCGGTCTGGAACGGGTGCAGTGGTACGGGCGCGGTGCGCACGAAGCCTACAGCGACCGTCAGGAAAGCGCCCGCGTAGGGGTGTACGAGATGAGCGTGGATGATCTGTTTGTCCCCTACGTGGTTCCGCAGGAAAACGGCACCCGCAGTGAGGTGCGCTGGGTGTGCCTGCGCAATGAGGACGGGAAAGGGCTGGGCGCCTGCGCCGAAGCACCTTTCTTCTTCAGCGCTCACCACTTCACTGTGGACGATTTGACCCGCGCTCGCCACCCGCACGAATTAACCCGCGTGCCCGAAGTCATTCTGCATCTGGATCCGTTCCACTCCGGTCTGGGAAGCGCCTCGTGCGGTCCCGGCAGGCTGGAGCGCGATCAGGTGAAGGCGGAAGCCCACTACTTCCGCCTGCGCCTGCGTCCCCTGCACCCCGGCGACTCGCCGTGGGAATTGAGCCGTCAGCGGTTGTAAGGATTACGGGTTGACCACCAGCAACTGCGGCGGCAGTTCGCCCTGTTGTTGCGGGTTGTAGTAATCATATGCCAGCGCTGAGGGCGCCTGCGCCCGCAGGGGGAAGCGCGCCCGCAGGCGGTAACTGAAGGTGAAGGGTTCGCCGCCCTTCATGCCGGTAAGGTACACCAGCACCTGCCGACCGGTGAGTTCATAGCGTTCCAGGCGCGTCTCGGAAGGCAGTACATCGCCGTAGCGCGTCACCAGCGCGTCCAGGTCTTCGGTCATCACGCTGAAGCCGGGGGGAATGCCCAGGTCGAGCATCACCGCTTCGGCACGTGCGCCGGCAGGCTGGAGGGTGGCAGAAACCTGCACGGTGACGGTGTCATCCACGCTTAACTCGGTGCGGTCGTAACTCACCTGTAAATCCAGCCCTTCACCCACCGGGAAGAGATCAGGGTAGCGGCTCATCGCGCTCCACGGCAGATAGTAACTGCCCACCACCTGCGCCATCAGGTTGCCCTGCCCTTCCACGCGGATGTCCACTGCATTTTCGCGCCCAAGGGGCACATCCTCAAACGTCACCATCTGCACCACGTCGAAGTTGTCCTGCGTCACCTGCAGGGTGCGTACCTGCCCGCCGTTGAGGGTGATGGTGACGCGTGCATCCACCCGATCGCCGCCCGTGCGCATGGCTTCCAGCAGGGCTTTGAGCGAGAGCACGGTGGCTTGCGTGCTGTGCCAGGTGCCAAAGGAATCCTTTTGCGCAATCAGATATGCCAGCGCGCCGCTGGTCAGGTCGGGGTATTCCTGCGCGCGCAGCATTGCCAGCGCCACCAGCGCCGTAGTCTCAATACTGCCGGTCTGCCCTTCTGCGCCGGTAAACGTGGCAACCTGACTCTGCCAGAAGACCTGCCCACCGGAGCGTTGCGCCTGCGCCGCCAGCGCATCCAGCGCGGCGCGGGTAGCAGTGCCGGTGCCCTCACCCTGCGTGCGGTCGGCGGAGACCAGCGCATTGGCAACCAGGCCCAGCACGTAGGGGTCTTTCGCCTCGCCGAGGTGATCGCGCAGGTACGCCAGCCCTTTCTGAACGGCGGTTTCGCGCTCAAATCCGGCGTCAATCAAACTCCACACCACGTAACCGGTCACCGGCAGGCGGTCATTGCCCAACGACTGCCAGGTGTTTTCATGCACCAGACCGCGGTCGTTCTCCCACGAGCCATCGCCGGACTGCTGGCTCATCAGCCACTCAGCGGCGCGGCGCACCAGGGCATCATCCACCGGATGAACGCGCGCCATGTCGGCAAATTCCTGCAAGCCGTAGGCAGTCAGCATGCGATCAGCAGGCGGGTTGCCAAACAGCGAGAAGCCGCCACCCGCCACCTCAAACGTGGTCAGGCGCTGATAGCCCAGATTGATGTATTCCTCGGCTTTCAATTCCACTTCGGGAGCGGTTTGCCCGGAGGTGCGCAGGTAATCCAGCGCCAGCACGTTGGGGTAGGTAATGGAAGAAGTCTGCTCAAAGCACCCAAACGGCATGCGCAGGAGACTATCCAGCCCTTCCACCACCTGACTGAACACACCCGGATAAACCTTGACCAGCACCTTCTGCGTGCCGGCGATGGCTTCGGGCGGGAAGAAGAAAGTCTGCCGGATGGGCTTGTCCGCCTCGAGACGATCGGACGCGCTCAGGCGGATGGGTTTGCCATCGGGATAAACCTGCACCGATTTGAGGATGGCATCGGAGAGACGTGAGCCGTAAGCCGTCACTTTGAAGGGTTGATAGCCAAAATCTCTGGCGCGGATGCGGAAGTACGCCACGCTGACCTCGTTGGCGCCAATGGTCATGCTTTTTTCCGGCTCATCCAGCAGGTCAAACCACCCAGCTGGTTCCAGCACCAGACGCACGGTTTGCGGTTCGGGCAGATAGTTGTACACACCCACCGGCACGGCAATCTCATCGCCCACCGTCAGTGCCAGCGGCAGATCGAGGTCAATGAAGAAATCCTGGAAGACACGCAGGGGGGCATCCACACTGCCCAGCCTGCCATCGGCGCTGGATGCCAGCGCGGTGATCCGCCACGTGGTGATGCTGTCGGCGACGGGGAAGTTGAGGCGCAGGAATCCGCTGGAGTCGGTAACCGCATCGGGAATCCACAGCATGGTTTCGGGGAAGTACTGGCGCAGACGCGGGGCTTGCTGAGCGGTCTGAGCACTTTCCCCGCCAGCGGCTTTTTCCTCCACCACCATGGAAGGAACCGCCGTAGCCTGGGGCGCCAGCATCGGCACAGCCCCCAGCGCCTCCCGGCGCATGGGACCGGCAAAATCTTCCGCCGCGGGCGCCGGCGCCATCGCCGCACCACCTGCCAGGAGCACGCCCAGAGGCACCCACCCAACGGTGAGAGAAAGCGCCAGCGCCAGCCCAAACAGAGCCGGCACAAAGGCGCGCTCCCAGAGGAAGCCTGCCACGCGCACCCACTGGCTGAAGATCATCAACAGGAAGGCAATCAGCGCGGCAATGAGCCAGGCATCGGAGGGAATGCGATTGCTGAAACGCACCGCGATGAGGGATCCCAGGAAGGACAGAATGGTCAGCGCGGTGAGCAGGATTGTACCACCCAGCGTCCAGTTGCGGTGGCGGATGGCAACGCCTGCCATTCCCAAGATCCCCACCCCGCCCAGCAACAGGATGAGGAGAAGCCCCATTTCCAGATCGGAGAAGAGGAACTCCAGAAAGCGCATCAGCGACTCGCCGGGCGAAGGGCTCCAGAAAGCCCCTCCCCAGGGGATGACCATGATCAGCAGGAACAGACCCAGCAGAATGCCCGCCGCGGTAAAGAGACTGCGCCAGAAGCGTTTCTCCTGCGCCAGCGCACAGGTCACGCCAAAGACCACCCCCGCGGCGGCGAGCAGGAAGACGGGGAAGATCACCCTGCTCAATCGGTTAAAGAAGGCTGCCTGCAATTGCGCCGCGCGGTTGAGATTCTGCTGGCGCGAGGATGCCACCAGAGTGAAGGCGCTCTTGCCGCCCACGCGCACCGCCTCAGCCAGTGAAGCCCGCGCCGCCCGCTCCACGTCCTGGCGCAGGGTCGGCGAAACCTGCTCAAACCGCTGGCTGTACGCCAGGTCGGGCAGGGTGTAGCCGTGCAGGTCGTAGCGCGGGGTGAGGATTTCGGACTCTAGCAGGAAGTACAGGCGGGCAAAGCCGGGGTCTTGCTCGGCAAGTGCAAACACCGATTCGTCCACCACGGCAATGCCCAGCGCCGCGGCAACCCCTGCGCCATCGGCACCGCTTACCTGAACATCCAGTTGCGCATCCTCGCCGGGTCGGTAGGTATCCTTCCCGGGCTGGATGGCAAGGTTCAGGTCACTGGCGGGATCCACCACCACCAGACGGGTATCGCGGGTGATGGCTCCGGAGGGCTGAATCCTGTAAGCATGCACTTCCAGCGTGCCGTACATATCGGCGGAGAGATCCACCGCCACCCCGGCGCGCCCGCTCTCAATCTGCACACTGCGCGTGCTGATGGTCTGCCCGCCGCGCACAATATCCAGATAGACCGTGCCCTGCGCCTGCGTGCTGAAGACGCTCAAATTCATGGTCTCGCCCACCCGATAGACGGGCTTGTCCGGGCGCAGGAGGATGCTCTCACCGCTCCACTCGCCCTCAAAGCCCACCTCGCGGTAAGCGGTCGCGCCGCGGGTATCCTGCGCCTGCAGGGTCACGTACACATACGGATGCGGGGGAATGACGCGCACCTCGCCCAGCCCGTAGGCATCGGTCTGGACGGTGAAGGTGGTGTTGCTGTCGGTAAAGGTCACCTGCACGGTCGCCTGAGCAGGGGTGCCGTCGGGATAGCGGGTAAACAGGTAAAAGATGTTTTCCAGACCGGCGCGCACAAAACCGCCCTCGGGAACCATGTCCACCACCAGCCCGCTGGCGCTAACCGGCAGGGAGAGGCTGGCAGTCTCGGCGTGACGCGCTCCATCGGTGACGGTAACCTGCAGGTAGAAGCGCGCCATGCCGCCCTCGAACTCGCTTCCGGTCAGGTAAGCGGGCAGGTCAAACTCAAAGGCGTACTGTCCCTGGTCATCGGTGACGCCCTCCAGGGTGAAGACGGTGTTGCGCTGAACGTCGAAAGTGTAGCCTTCCAGGCGCACCTCGCCGCCGGAGACGGGTTTTCCAAAGAAATACCGCGCCGTCAACGTCCCGCTGACCCGCTGACCGGGCTGGTAGTACGCCCGCTCCGTCTGCATCTCCACTTTGAACTTTGGCAGGACGTAGCGCTCCACACGCACGGTCTTCTCGCTGATGGTGTTGCCCATCTGAGCGGTAATTTTGTACTCGCCGGTGTTGACCTCATTTGCCAGTTGAAACTCCGTCCATGCCGCGCCGTAGGATGAGGTGGTCAGGGTCTTGCGGAAGACCTTGTTGCCCTTGCCATCGGCAATGGTCAGGGTCATTTCGCGCGCCACTGCCGGGCGCAGATCAAAGGCATCCAGCACGAGCGCCCGCAGATAAATCACCTGCCCGGGCTGGTAAAGGGGCTTATCGGTGCTGAGCAGGATGCGGTATTCGCGCTCCACAGTCACCGACTGCTCCAGTTGATCCCTGCCCTGAGGGCTTCTGGAGGTAATCAGCAGAGTTTGCTCGGGGGAATCCACCAGCGGCACATTGAAAGTGGCTTCCACCACGCCGCTGGCATCGCTTCTGCCGTTGAAGAGTGTCAGGGCTTTGCCGCCGCCGCGCGGACGCAGGGCAAGGCTCACCTCGGCATCGGGAATGGGGTTACCCCTGACGGTATCCCGCACCTGCAGGTGCAGGGCTGCCTGCGTACCGGGAATGAAACGATTCTGCCCGACGACCACAATTTCCTGCTGAGGCAGGCGCCCCGGCAGATTGGCATAGTACACCACCCGCTCGACCAGCACCACCGCTCCGATCACCATCAGAGCGGTTAAGACCCACCAGACCAGGTTTTTTCGGGACATGGCTCTCCTCCTCTACCAGAATCATCCATAAGACGTTGGCGGGGTGAAAATGGTTTCCCCTCAACGGGCACGTTTTTTGAGCCATTGACCCGGTCGGCGGGATGACCTCACACGGTCTCGCGGAACAACCGCCTCGCCAGCCAGGCACTCCAGCCTGCGGCAATCAGCGCGCCCACCCACAGCGCAATCAGCGCTGCCAGCGGTTCCAGCCAGCCGATTTGCATGAGGACAATGCCCAGCACCGCCAGCGCATGCAGTCCGGCAGCGCCCAGAAAGACGCGCAGGGCTTGCCCGCCGCCCTGCGCCAGCCCCACTGCCACCCGCGCGGTCAGCGCGGCATGAAGCAGGGTGAAGGCAACCCGCTCAGCGGCATACCCGGCAAGGATGACCACCGAAGGGTCGGGGGTCGCCCAGTGGACATAGGCAGTCTCGCCCAGCGCAAACGCCAGCCCCGCCAGAACTCCCGCCAGAAAGGCGGAACGCTTCTCCTGAAGCAACTGGCGGGCAGGGGGGAAGAGCAACACCAGCGCCTTAACCCACTCCTCCAGCAAGGGCGGAAAGAGCCACCACAACCCCAGAAACCACCACGGCAGGTCGGCGCCCAGAAACGGCGGCAGGTTTGCCTGCGTGCCCAGATAATCAAAGAAAGGTGCACGGATGAAGCGGTTGAGCAGGTACGCCATCGGCAAAAGCGGTACCACCGCCCCCAGCACCGCCCACACCAGCACACGCACACGGCTGAGACCTGCCACCAGCACCACACATACCAGTGTGGCAGTCAGCAACAGCGCCGTGATCACACCCATGGATGCCATGCAGACCTCCCGTTGTGTAACCTTTTCCTTTGCTTTGCATCTCAACAACAGATACAATGATTGTATCAGCCTCGAAGGTGAGTGTGAGGGAAAAATGACACGAAAAAAACCGG
>OGCI01001468.1_pt1 | contig 19490 bp, 13 predicted proteins | sample 1570021 | NCBI WGS metagenome assembly OGCI01 (sample SAMN06264664, study PRJEB24512) | hot springs metagenome | isolation source: Hot spring water | place: South Africa: Tshipise | collected 2015-06-21 | reverse complement strand
CGTTCTCAATATCCAACGGATATCCGTTGTCCTGAGTGTATCCAATTCGAAGCCCTTTTTTGTTTTGCATGAATTCGCCATACGTCTTATCGGATGGCAATATGAACCCTTCGCGCTTGTTCTCGTCCACACGATTCAGCCACTTTTTTGTGTGGCCCAGCCCAAACCATGCCGCGCCAAAGGCTGGCGGTATAAGCATTGACAGCGCTTTTAAATCACCCGCGAAATAGGGGCTTGCAGCAGCAATCCCGGCGCCGATACCCATCAACGCCCAAGCATCCTTTCTTCCTGCGGCCATAGGTTCTCCTCTAGTTGGCTTGTATAGGTAGTAAAGCATTCTCCTTAAGGCATAAAAATCGGATAACCCTATATTTAGTGATTTCTATCGGTTAAAACCACTATCTATAGTGTTTTCAAGACATCTGTAGCTAGACATTTATACAAACACAACTCCGTAAAACAATGTCCTTTTTGGGCGCTCACTACACCTGATAGGATATTTTCTCAACAGTGGAGAACATTTAAATGACACAGAAAGTGATTGTTGCTCTTGACGACGTCTATGGGCACAACAACCCCGAGGCACTGGTGGCAGAGTGGTCAAAGGCCAATCGGCAGCCGGTGCGTTCTTTCAAAGTACTTCGTGTAATTGGGAAGCTCTATAACCTAGAGCTGGAGCTGGGTGAGCCGGCTGTAGCTGTCAATGGCGTCCATCTCGTCAATCAGCAAGATGATGCGAAGCTGCCGCGGCGCCACGATGGGCTTCAACGCCTCGATGATTTCGCGCAGGTCGGTGTTGAATTCGCGGTCGGTGTATTGATTTGGAGTCAGCCGATGGTAGTGCAGCGTCAATGGCGTGGCCGTCAGATAGGCCTGCAACATGCCCCAGATCGCGTCCATGAGCAGGAAGAAGAAGCGATCTTCGGGCGTCCCCTCCAGGTCTATCGAGACCGGGATGAAGCTCCATTCGGGATCGTCGGCCTGCCGCAACGCCTGGCCGAGCTGGTAGAGCAGCGTTGTCTTGCCCATGCGCCGTTCGCCATGGATCATGATGCTGTTCTGGTGCAGGGCGTTGACGATCTTGCGCAGGAGCGCATCGCGGCCGAAGAACATGTCTGCCTGACGGACCGGCTCGCCGGAGATGTAGGGGTTGAAGTGGCGGGCGAGCGCTTCACGGCGTCGGGCGGCTTCGGCAGCGGCACGCGCGCGTGCCTCTCGCCGGACACGCAGGCTGGTGCGGCCGGCGCTCGCCAGGCCGCCGATCGCCGTCAGGCCCAGCACCGATATGGCAATCACCACATCCTGGGTTACGGTGTAGCCGCCGGGCAGGCGGACAAATCGTGGTACTTCGATGAGCACCTCGGCGGCCGGCGAATAGTTGAGCGCGGCATCGCGCGCCCAGGCGCGCAGCCGGTAGACGCCGGGTGCCAGATGGCGGTCGCCCAGCGACACCTGTGGCTCGGCGTAGAATTGCGGCTCGAGGTCGAAGTCTACGAGCTGCGTCAGATAGCGGAGATGGTTCTGGCGCGTGGCCAGATCACCACCGCGCAGCTGCACTTCCTTCAAGGTATCGGTCGTCAGCCTGACCCGCCCCTCGGTGGGCCGGATCAGATTGACCGATTCGATCTTCACCCACGGCGCTTGTTTTTCGGGCGTGTACCGGACGATGCCGTTTCCGGTGCCGATCCAGACTGAACCCGCCGGGCCGGGCGCCAGGGCCAGGATTTCCAGGTTGGGCAGGCCATCTCCGACATAGGACTGCCAGGTCTTGCCGTCGAAGCGGCTGAAGCCCTGGAGGGTACCGACCCACAGGTTGTTGTCCATGTAACGCAAGGCCAGGATGCGCGGGGTGGGCAGCGTGGCCTCGACGCGCTCCCACTTCGCATCCTTCAGGCGCCACAGGCCCTCATCGTAGGTCGCCACCCACAGCGCGCCATCGGGCGCCAGCACGATGCCGTTCACGACGATGCTGCCGGAAGGCGCGCCGTCGGCCGCGGTCACCGGCGTGAGCTGATCGTTGACCAGTTTGAAGATCCCATCTTGTTCTGTGCCGAGCCAGAGCGCGCCGGCCGCGTCGCGCTGGACGGCGTTCACGCGTTTCCCGATCAGCCCGGTGATCGGCGTGAACCGTCCTTGTTCATCGAAGCGGCTGGCGCCACCCTGCGTCGCGAAGACCAGGGTGCCGCGATTATCCTGCGCGATAGCGTACACGGGCAGTCCGGCGATGCCCGATGCGGGGCCGAAGAAGGTCAGCTTGCCGTCGGACTTACGATAGCCGATCCCGGTGCCGGTTCCGATCCATAATCGGCCCTTCGTGTCCTGATAGAGGGCGATCACGCGAGTGTCGGGCAGGCCATTGCTGGGCCCCAGTTGGTGCCAGTTCTGGCCATCCCACCAGAGCAACCCGCTCCAGTCGGTGCCGGCCCAGGCCTGGCCTTCGCTGTCCATCAGGATAACGTTGATGCGCTGGCCGAGCGCAACCTCGTCGCGGATGGCCTGCCAGGTCTCCTCGTCGTAGCGGCTGATGCCGGCATATGTGCCGATCCACAGGCTGCCGTCGTCGGCGAAGGTGAATGCGCGCACGAATTTGTTAACCAGGCCGCCGGGCTGGCTGCTCAGCCAGCCATCCAGTACATCCGGCGTGCGCGGATCGCGGGCGTAGAACAGCCCTTCCTCGGTACCCACCCAGATGCGGCCCCGACGGTCCTGGCCGATGGCAAACGCCCGGATGCGCTCGTTGCCCTCGATCAGGAGGCGTTGTCGCCATTCTCCCTTTTGGTATACGAACAGCCCTTCGCTGGTGCCGGCCCAGATCTGGCCGGTCTGATCTACGTGCAGTGCGTAGACGATGCTGGCGGGCCCGTCTGCTTCGGCCAATGGCTGCCAGATGCCGTCGGCATCGCGCTGCCAGACGCCTCTGCCCTCGGTGCCTGCGAACAGGGTGCCGGTCGGCCCGGCCTTCAGTGACCAGATGGCGATTCCTTCCAGCGCTTTCTCCGGTGTCACGCGTTCGTTCTCGAGCAGCGCCACGCCTTTGGCCGTGCCGATCCACAGGCCATGGCCGTTGGAAGCCGGCAACAAGGCGCGTACGTCGTTGCCGGGCAAGCCCTGCGCGGTCGTCCACGGCGGCGCGCAGCGGCTGAGGTCGGCTTCGCAGCGGCCGACGCCGCCCTGCTGCGCGCCGAACCACAGAACACCGTCGTTCGTCTGTGCAAGGGCACGAATTCTGCCCGCAGGCAGGCCGTCCTGTTCGCTGAACGATCGCCAGACGCCATCATAGCGACTGGCGCCGCTGTCGGTGCCGAACCAGAGCGCACCATCGCGCGCCTGCAAGACGGCCGCTACATTGCCGGAAACCAGGCCGTCGTTGGCATAAAATGTCTGCCACAGGTCGCCCGGCCCCCCTTCTGCCGCCGCAGCTGGCACACAAAACGCCAGCGCGAGCACGCTTAGTGCCCAAGCAACTGCCCAACGACGCAGTCCCGATGTTCTCATGCCTGCTCCTCGTGAATGATGGCAAAGTTGTGTGGACTCAGTAGCTCTACGGATGGAATTCACCGATTATTTTGTTATCCTGATTATTGGTGGGCTAGATTGTTGATCGCGTAATATGGTTTGTAAATGAGAATCGTTATTATATATCTCGCCGCAATCGGAATGTGTTGCTCGATCAGTTTGTCTCTGGCGCATCAGGATGGCAGTAATGAATGTCAGACGTGTTCTTGTCATCTTACTGATCACAGGTCTCGTGCAGGCCGCGTTTCTCCCCACGAGTCATGCGGCGTCGAGCCCGACCATCTTTTTGCGCGACCTGCAATTGACTTCATCGGCGGACGACCTGCAGGCGGCGGGTACCGTGAAATGCCCGAGCGTCTACGTCGTACGCTACAGCGAGACGCTGGCTTCGATCGCCGCCCGGTGTGGCGTCAGCACCACGGCGCTGATCCAAGCGAATGGCCTGCGTACCTTGCGGCTTTGGCCCGGGCAGCGTCTCTACATCCCTTCCGGGAGCAGCAGCGCAGTGCCCCGTTCGACGCCTTCGGTCCATCCACCTCTTGTTCCTTGAAAACGTGCTCGACAAATCACAAGTCGCTTGCCATGATAGCACAAAAATCGAAAAAATGCAATTCAGTTATTTGACGATTTGCACACCAACCAGCGCCGCAGCCACCTGCGGCGCTGTGACCGGCAGCCCCGTCGTTGCCTGAGCCACCCGCCAGCCGCTCACTTCCTCCGGCGCGGCGCCAGGCGCCGCGCCCTTGATCCCGATCAACGCATGTCCCCAGCGGAAATGTTGACGCAAGTCCGCGCGCGCACCGAGAGCCCGTAGCGCGTCTACTCCCGCCTGTCCCAGCTTGTGAGAGGCCTCGTCGCGCACAGCGGCCGCCACCAACACGCCCGCCGGCAGTGCGTTCACCCAAGCGGCCAGCCGACCATCGGCCGTCTCGTCCGCATGGGTGTCGAACGTCGCGGTTGCCAGCACGCGGCCGGTGGCCGGATCAAGCGCGACCAGGTTGTAGCCGCGCTGATTGGGGGAGCAATCGCTGCCGTTGACATAAATGTGAGCAAAATCGCCTGTCTCCTGGCCGGCGCTGCGCACCACGATGGAGACCGGCGCGGCCGAAGCGACCTGTGTCGTCGGGACGAGCGTCGAGAAACGCAGCCGCACATCACTCAGCGGTGGCCTGGCGGCAACCGGCGGCAGCGCGAACGTCAGCCAGCCGCGCTGCGTGGAGAGCTGCGCCGCGCCGACCGCCCGGCCGTCTACCAGCAGGGTGATCTCCTGGTCTGGCGCCAGCGCCCACATGTCCAGGCGAATCTGGTGCGCCTCTGGGCCCAGCGGCAACAACAGGCGCGCCTCGCGACGTTGCGCATAGACGGCTTCCCCCAGCCCCGGCGGGCTCCATCCCTCGGCCAGGATCATGCGGCCGAAGTCGCTCCCGACCGCAAAGAAATCGGGCGGCCTCAGGTCGCCGACGACGCGAAAAAGGGCCAGATTTCCTTCGACGGCGACCAGAGTCATGGGCAGCAGGCGGTGCAGGGTGGCTTCCGTCTCTGCGGGCAGCTTGTCGCGGTGCACCATGACGTAGCGGATGGCCCACGTCGCGGCCCAGGCGCGGGCACGTGCCGCGTCGTCCGTCGTGACCGGATGGCCGGCCAGGTAGGCACGCAGCGCGTCGTGCTGGGGCAGGTCGGCGGCGTTCGTCTCCGCGATCAGGCGGGCCAGCGTCGGGTCTTCGCTGAAGAACTGGAATTTGAACTCCGGATTGCGCGAGGTGTTGCCGCCCAGCAGGCGTTTGCCGTGGGCTGTCTGGTTCCAGAGCTGCTGCATGATGACGATGTCCTGCTTGCCGGCCACGCGCGCGCCGTTGCGCCAGCCCGGCGGCAGCTCGAGCAGGGCGAAGTCACCCTCGGCCGCTGCAACCTGGCCGTACAGCGCGGGCACGCGCAGATCGGACAGCGGCAGCGGAGCAGAGAGATGCTCAAAGAGGAGGAGCAGGAGGAGGGCGATGCGCAAGACATGCGGCGTTGGGCGTGAAGCGTGAAACGTCAAACGTGAGGGCCAGAGGCCGGGGGCTGCAATCCGGCGGAGGAGGGCAGCGGTGCCGGCGGCGAGGAGCGGCGCGCAGCAGGCCAGGAGCATGACGCTGTAGCGACTGGGGTAGCGGTTGCCTTTGAAAAACGGCAGCGAGGCGATCAGCTCGAACGGGAGGGGCAGCCGCAGGTTGTGGCCGGCCACGCGCAGGCTGGGCCCCAGGGTGAGGAGAAAGAAGCCGGTCGCAGTGAGTGCCCAGAACCAGGTCTGGGGACGCCGCCGACCGCGCCAGAGACCCATGGCGATGAGGGCCAGAGCCGTGTAGCCCAGATAGATGTGCTGGCCTTTGTTGACCGGAAAATGGCTGCCGTCAGGCCGCGGGATCGAGTCGTTGGCCGCGCGGCGGATCAGGTCGCCCAGCAGGGGATGCAGCTGCGTCGGGAGCGCGTAGCCGGCCAGATCGGCCGAGAAGATGTCGGCGAAACCGCCGCCAGAGGTGAAGAAGTCGCCTTCGGCCAGCAGATCGGGCGCCATGTTCGCCAGCACCGGTGCCAGTCCGATGATGGTGCAGGCCGCCAGCAGCGTCGCCCGGCCGGCCAGGCCAACCCATGTTGCGCCGCGCTGTCGGTCGGTCACCGGGCCAGATGCTTCTGAAGAGCGAATCATTGCCGCGCGCAGCCCGGCCACAACGCGCCAGAGGATCGCCAGCGCCCCGAAGAGCGCCAGAAACGAGGCGTAGGTCAGTTCGGCGTATGCCTGCAGGACGATGAAGAACGCGGCCAGCGCAGCCTCACGTGGCCGGCCGGCCGGGCGCAGCGCGCGCACGATGTAGAGCAGGGCAAAGGGGATCCATTGCGCGCTGGCGATGTTGGCCTGGCCCAGCGCCGCGTAGAATAACCTGGCTGATGCGAACGCGTAGAAGACTCCGCCCAGGAAGGCCGGGAAGATCGCCTCACGCCCGGTCGGGCCGGCGACTTCGTCGGAAGCCCGTCGCCATCTCAAGAAATCCAGACATAGCAGGTAGGCGCCGAGGCCGCCAAGAACGAACGAGGAGAGCAGGATCAGGTTATAGGCCGGGATGACGCCGAAGACCGCCTGCAGGGGGATCGCCAACATGCCGTTGAGCACGGTCAGCGTATAGAAGGCCAGGTTGATGCCCACCGGCCAGAACTGCCACGTCACCTGGAACGGATTCTGGGGCCGATCCACCAGCGCCTGCTTGACCCACCACAGATTCCAGGCCAGCGACGGATCGTCAATGCCGTCGCCGGGCACGTGGGTGGTGAACTGCGCGGCCAGCGGCCAGGTCAAGAGCAGGCTGAGCGCGCCGAACAACAGGAGCGGCCCGACCACATGGGCCGGCCGCCGGCCGTGCTCGCCCTGTGCCGGCTGTGCCGCGACCGCCTGCCTGCAGTGCTCGCCTTGTGCGCCTTGTTCGCTGTTCACATGGCCGATTATGCCATGTCTCGCCGCGTCTCCCAAAAATCGGGCGCGCCGAAAGCTTGTCATTTGCGAACGCTTGCGCTAGAATATCCTTTATAGTACAAACCGCCATCGGAGACATGCATGGGCCGTTACCAGGAAGCCCTGGAATACATTTATAGCTTTGTCAGTCACGAGAAGCACGTGCGGTACGGCGCCGAGGCTGCTATCCTCAGCCTGGGGCGGATGGAGGATTTGCTGGCGCGACTGGGCCGGCCCCAGGATCGTTTCCGGTGCGTCCATATCGCCGGGACGAAAGGCAAAGGCTCGACCTCGGCGATGATCGAATCGGTGCTGCGCGCGGCCGGTTATCGCACCGGTCTCTACACGTCGCCGCACCTGCATACGTTTCGCGAGCGCATTCGACTCAACGGCGCGTTGATGACGAAGCGTGACGTGGTGTCTTTGTTGGACGATCTGCGGCCGGTCTTCGACGCCACGCCCGGCATCAACACCTTCGAGATCATGACGGCGCTGGCCTTCAGCTTTTTCGCCCGGCAGGGGGTGGAGTGGGCGGTGATCGAGACCGGCCTGGGCGGCCGCCTCGATCCCACCAACGTCGTGATGCCGGCCGTCTCCGGCATCACCTCCATCAGCTTCGATCACATGGAGCTGTTGGGGCCGACCCTGGCGCTGATCGCCGGCGAGAAGGCAGGCATCATCAAACCGGGCGTGCCGGCGGTGAGCGCGCCTCAGGCAGCCGAGGCGCTCGCCGTGATCGAGCAGGCATGTGCCGAACGCGGCGCGCGACTGGCGCTCGTCGGCCGGGACTGGACCGTCGTGGGCCAATCGGCGAGTTTGTCCGGACAGACGTTGACCCTGTGCCGCAACCATCGCGTGGGCGACATGCTGGCCTGCGAGGCCCGGCTGGCCGACCTGTACATTGGCTTGACCGGCGAGCACCAGCTGGAGAACACAGCGGTCGCCGTCGCCATGCTGTCCGAGTTGCGCGGCCAGGGAGTCGTGCTCAGCGACGAGGCGCTGCGCCAGGGGCTGGCCAACGTGCGCTGGCCGGGCCGCTTCGAGGTGCTGGCGCGTCAGCCCTGCCTGATCGCCGACTGTGCCCACAACGACGGCTCAGCGTGGCGCCTGCGCAGCACACTGGCGCGCTTCTTCCCGCGGCCTGAAGGCCGGCGCACCGCTATGGTGTTCGGCGCATCGGCAGACAAAGATATCGCGACCATTCTGCGCATACTCCTGACCGCTGGATCGGTCGATGCCTACACGCCGCCGGCCAGGGTCGTCGTCACGTGCAGCGGCCATCCCAGGCAGGCCGATCCGGTGCATCTGGCCGCGCTCGTGCGCGAGATCGCGCCGGACTGTCCGGTCGCCGTGACCTATTCGCTGGACGCGGCCCTGGACGATGTGTTGGCCTGGGCCGCGGCCGATGACGTGATCTGCGTCACCGGCTCGGTCTTCGTCGTCGCGCAGGCCAGGCGCGCCTGGGCGGCCCGGCATCCCGATGCGTTTCCGCCGGACGATTGGGTTTTTCAGGATGAAACCCCCGGCCAACCTGTACCCGATGATGTGGTTGTAGTGGAGGCACCTTGAGTCATTTGAAGTCAGAATGGGCGCCTATGATCAACGGCAATTGGGCTTTGTTGAGCCTGATGGCCCGCAAACGCGATGCGCGGCGTCCTGAGGCGCGACGGCCGCGCAGCCATGAGATCGAAGGGCTGGAAGGCAACGAATACCCGCTCCTGCCCCTTACCGACGCGGTCGTCTTCCCGAACATGGTCACGCCGCTCTTCCTCGGCCGTGATCGGTCGGTGCGCGCGGTCGAGGCGGCCGAGAGCTTGCATATGCCGTTGCTGGTGGTGGCGCAGCGCAATCCGGATGTGCAGGACCCCGACCTGTCCGATCTCTACACCATCGGCACGGCGGTCGAGGTCGGTCGCATCTTGCGTATGCCCGACGGCAGCACCACCGTGCTCGTGCAGGGCATCGAGCGGGTGCGCATCGTCGAGCTGATAGACACCGACCCCTATCTGCGCGTGCGCGGCATTCCGCTGTTCGAGGACGAACGGCACGACATGGCCTCCGAGGCGCTCATGCGCGCCGTGCTGGCCCTGTTCGAAAAGGTCGTTAGCCTGAATTCCAACCTGCCCGAAGACGCCTACGTGGCGGCCATGAACGAAAAGGAGCCCGGCAGCCTGGCCGATCTGCTGGCGCACGTGCTCGATCTCGACCTGGAGCAGCGCCAGGAGCTGCTGGAGACGCTGGACGTTAACGTGCGCCTCCAGCGCCTGAGCATCATGCTGGGCCAGGAGCTGGATGTGCTGGAGCTGGAGGATCGCATCCAGACCAAGGTGCAGCAGGAACTGGACAAATCGCAACGCGAGTACTACCTGCGCGAGCAGATGCGCGCGATTCAAAACGAACTGGGCGAAGAGGACGAGACGCAGCGCGATGTGCGCCAGCTGCGGGAGAAGCTCGCCGCCAGCGGCATGCCCGAGGCGGTGCGGGCCAAGGCGGAGGAGGAGATCAAAAAGCTGGCCGCTATGCCGCCCATGTCGCCCGAGACGACCATCATTCGCAACTACCTGGATGTGCTGCTGGGGCTGCCCTGGCAGACGGCTACCGAGGACAACCTGGACATCCGACGTGCGAAAGAGATCCTCGACCGCAACCATTTCGGGTTGCCCAAAGCCAAAGAGCGCATCCTCGAACACATCGCCGTGCGCAAGCTGGCGCGCGAAAAGATGAAAAGCCCCATCCTCTGCTTTGTCGGGCCGCCCGGCACCGGCAAGACCAGCCTGGGCAAGTCCATCGCCGAGGCGCTGGGCCGCAAATTCGTGCGCGTCAGCCTGGGCGGCGTGCGCGATGAGGCCGAAATCCGCGGGCATCGCCGCACCTACGTCGGCGCGCTGCCGGGCCGCATCATCCAGACGATGCAGAATGCCGGCTCCATCAACCCGCTCTTCATGCTGGATGAGATAGACAAGCTGGGGATGGATTTTCGAGGCGATCCCGCGGCCGCGTTGCTGGAGGTGCTCGATCCCGAACAGAATCACACATTCAGCGATCACTACCTGGAAGTGCCGTATGATCTGAGCAAGGTGATGTTCATCACCACGGCCAACATCCTCGATCCGATCCCGCCGGCCCTGCGCGACCGGATGGAGGTGATCGAGTTTCCGGGCTACGTGGATGAGGAGAAGCTGGCGATCGCGCACCAGTTTCTGATCCCGCGGCAGCTCGAAGCGCACGGCCTGCAGCCGGATCAGGTGCAGTTCACCACGGCTGCGCTGCGCGCCATCATCCGCGAATACACCTACGAAGCCGGTGTGCGCAATCTGGAGCGCGCCATCGCCAACATCTGCCGCAAGGTGGCCCGGCGCCTGGCCGAAGGCAAGACCGCGCCGCGGCGCATCACGCCCGGCATGTTGGTCAAGCTGCTGGGGCCGCCCCAGTACACCGAATGGCTGGTGAACGAAACGGACGAGGTCGGCGTGGCCAATGGCCTGGCCTGGACCGAAGCCGGCGGCGACGTGATGCAGGTCGAGGTCTCGCTGATGGACGGCAAGGGCAATTTGACCCTCACCGGCCAAATGGGCGAGGTGATGCAGGAGTCGGCGCAGGCCGCGCTCACCTATGCTCGCGCCCATGCCAAACAGCTCGGCCTGGAAAATGTGGACTTCGACAAAATTGACCTGCACGTGCACGTGCCGGAAGGGGCGATCCCGAAGGATGGTCCCAGTGCCGGTGTGACGATCGCCAGCGCCCTCGTCTCCGCGCTGACCGACCGGCCCGTGCGCCATGAAGTGGCGATGACGGGCGAGATCACGCTGCGCGGCCGGGTGTTGCCGATCGGTGGTCTGAAGGAGAAACTGATGGCCGCGCATCGCAACCGGATCAAAATGGCCATGATCCCGCGGCGCAACCAGAAGGACCTGGTGGATGTGCCCCGCGATATCCAGCGTGAGCTCAAGATCGTGCTGGTGGATCGCATGGACGAGATCCTGTCGGCCGTGTTGCTGCCCGGAACGCCGAAGCCGCCCAGGCCGAAACCGACCCGGTCGCGGCGCAAGCGGGTGAGCGCGCCGCCTGCGGAGGTGCAGCCGACAGCTCAACCGACAGCCCAACCGGCCATGACCGGTTGATGGAGCATCGCTGTGAGGCTCTCGCGCGTCATCATCATTGTCCTGGCCGTGGCGGCCGGTTTGCTCTTTCTGTTCGCCTATCTCCGGCCGAATCTGGGCCTGCCCCAGCCGGCCGGATTGCCGATAGACCTCCAGACCGTCATTCCGACCTCCTGGAAAGTGATCCCGGGGCAATTCCGGACGTGCGATTTCGACAACGACGGCGAAGACGAGTATCTGATCATCTACAGCTACGATCTGGCCGATGGCACCGGCCAGGGGTTGATCGGCGGCGCGATCTACGACATGCAGGTGAACCGCGTGCCGCAGGCACCCGGCGTCGAGGCTCCCTATCGGCCGGCCTTCCTGACGCCGTACAAGCTGCTGCCGGACATCTACGGCGGCAAGGGACAGGGCTATCTGGGCCAGAGCAGCGTCGCGGTCTACACGTTGCCGCCGACGCCCGTAAATACCAGGTGCCAGGCCAAAGAGATCCTGATCTACGGCTACAGCCATACCAAGTGGCCTACGACGCTGTCCGTCTTTCGCTGGGAAGGAGAAATCATCGGCTACGTCGGCTGGCATGTTCTGGGCAACGCGCGAGTGGTGGCATACGATGCAGCCGATGCCGTGAGCTCTGGTCAGACGCCGGTCATCAACGTCTATGCCTACAATCAGCTCGGTCATCGCAGCCTGTTGTGCGCGGTGCGCCACTATCAGCGGACGAAGCCGACCGACAAAGAGGACCTTCCGCCGGGCCTCGACTTTGCCGAGGTGAAGGAGGATTACACGCTGGACTTCTGCTACGGCGCGCCGAAGGACCCGGCTTATCCGGAGGGGGTCGTTGTGGCGCTGCTGCGCGGCCAACGGCCGCCGGCAGGCACGCCGACCGGCGAGAGCTACCTGATGGAGACGGCGCGCAACGCGTTGCCGGCCGGCCTGGCCGAGCTGGCAACCGTGAAGAAAGATCGGCCGATTCGCATCCTGTCCGTGTCGGCGCCGGGCACGCTGGGCTGGTACCCGCCCCAGGGCAGCCGTTTCACGTGGACGCCTGCCGGCGGCACGCCGGGCCCGACGCCGCAGGTGTGGTGGATCAACTACGAGCCGCCGACCACCGTCGAGACGGAGATCGTGCTGAACGACAACACCGGCCAGATCCGTCGCGTGGTATGGACGCTGGTCAGCATGGCCAGTGAAAAGGCGAACGCCGACACCATCTGGCGCATCAGCCGCGTCGAGCTGCGCTGATGCCGGACCGGCAGACGCGGCATCTCTGTTCGGTGTGAACCATGATCGTGCAACGTCCCAGCTGGACCACCGATGACATCGCCGCGTTTCTGGCCGCCGGGCCGGGCGAACGCGTGGCGTTTGTGCCGGCGACGATCGGGCCGGCCAAACTGGCCGAGACGCTCGCTGCGCTCGCCAATGCCCACGGCGGCCATGTGCTGATGGGCGTCACCGCGGCCGGCAAAGTCGTCGGCGTCGCGCATGCTGCCGAGGCGCGTGCAGCAGCCCAGGCCGCCGGCCTGCTCTCCACGCCACCCCTCATCCTGCCGCTGCCGCAGATCATAGAGCTCGACGGCAAAGCAGTATGCCTGGTGGAGGTGCCCCCGGGCCTGCCGCACGTCTACAGCCTGGACGGCCGCTATCTGACGCGCGTGGGCGACCGCAATCGGCTGCTCAGCAGCACGGAGCTGACGGCGTTGCTGCTGGCGCGCGGGGAGACGGGCTTCGAGTCGCGCGCGGCGCCCGGCGCCACGCCGGATGATCTCGATCCGGCGCGGGTGAGCGCCTATCTGGAGATCTTGGGCCAACCGGCCGGGGATGTGCAGAAGTTGCTGCTGGCGCGCGGCTGCCTGGCGCATACCGCCGACGGCCTGGTGCCGAGCTACGCGGGCATCCTGTTGTTCGGCCGGCAGCCCCAGCAGTTCCTGCGTCACGCCGAGATCATCCTCGTGCGCTATGCCGGCCCCACCATGAGCGACGAGTTCCTGCGCCACGATGCCGGCGGCGTCCTGCCCGATCAGATCCGCCAGGCCGAGGCCTTCGTGAGCGCGAACGTGCGCCGCGGCATGCGCATCAAGGGGCTGACGCGCGAGGAGACGACCGAATACCCGCTGCCGGTCGTGCGCGAGGCGATCGTCAACGCAGTGGCGCACCGGGACTATGCCATCCGTGGCGACAGCATCCGCGTGTTGATCTTCAGCGACCGGCTGGAGGTCTACAGCCCCGGCCGGCTGCCCGGCCACGTCACGCTCGACAACCTGATGACCGAACGTTTCTCGCGCAACGAGGCGATCGTGCAGATCCTCTCCGATCTGGGGTTCGTCGAAAGGCTGGGCTACGGCATTGATCGCATGGTGGCCGCGATGCGAGAGGCGGGTCTGCCCGAGCCCATCTTCGAGGAAACGGCGGCCGGTTTTCGCGTCACCCTGCGCGGCCGCGGCGAGGAGCTGGTCAGCCGCGATCCGACCGCGCAACGCTGGGGCCATCGCCGGCTCAATCCGCGCCAGGAAAAGGCCCTCGCCTATCTGGCCGAGCACGGCAGCATCACCAACCGCGAGTTCCGCGAGCTGTGTCCGGAGCTCAGCGACGAGACGATTCGTCGCGAGCTGGCGGACATGGTGGATCAGGGACTGGTGATGAAGGTAGGCGACCGCAAGGCGACGTACTACATCCTCAAATGAGAGGGATGTGCCCCGACGCCCACCGTCTGTAACTGTCCCACCAGCTTGTGCACATCGGCCAGGCCGTAGTTGGCGTGACGGACGGCTCCGTGCGCGTCCATCACCAGCGTCGTCGGCACGGTGAAGATGCCGTATTGCGCGGCTTTTTCCCGTTCGGCATGGGCGTCAATCCGCTCGATATGGATCTGGTCGCCCAGCGCGGCCTGTAGCTCCTGGAGAAAGCGCCCCTGTGTCTGACAGGGCAGGCAGAGGTCGCTGCGAAAGTAGAGGATGGCGGGTTTCCCGGCCGCCGTCGCGCGGCGGGTGGCGCGGCGCAGATGGCCGGCCCGGAACGCCAGAAACAGGCAGGCGCCCAGCAGAAGCAGGCCGGCGGCGATGAGGGCGCGCTCGATCATGGCCTACTCCTGGCGAATGGGGCGAGCCCGGAAGCCCGGCACGCCCAGCCGATTGAGCTGATAGTAGACAAAGCAGCCGGCGCAGAACCCGACGCCAAGGTTGAGGCCGGCCAGCGCGATCACCAGCCAGATCAGCGCCCAGCCGGGCACTGTCCAGCCGCCGAACAGAGCCAGCGCGCCGAGCGCCACGACCACGCCGCCGAAGCCCTGCGCGAAGCGATGCGGCTCCGGATTGTCGGCGATCACATGCGGCCGGATCAGGCCGCGCGGTTTGAGCAGATCGCGATAGATGCGCTGAAACAGCGCCAGGTCAGGCGCCAGCGTCCCCAGCAACATCACCGCGGCCACGAACGCGGCCAGCGCCGGCCAATTGAGCACGAAGGCCAGCAGCAGCAGCCCGATGATGAACGCTTGATTGACTCGAATCGCTGCATGGTCTACCAGCCGGTCGGTTGATTGGACTGACATCTCCTCTTTCTCCACGTTTTTCGCGTTTTTACCCTGCATCTGCCGGCAGACAAAACAAAACGACGGCCAGCATCTCGAGCTCGTTTCGCGCGAGGGCTTGCCGTCGTTCGTCTCAAATTGGATCAGTTATCGGTGGAGACGAGGTCGGCTACCGCCCTCGCCTCAAACAGGAGCAAACGAACCTCATGTTGTACACCACATGTTTTTACAAGTTTCTCACAAACAATACTCTAGCATGAGCGCAGGGGCGAGTGCGTAAGCTCTGTTACCATTGCAGGCCCCTCGTGTCTGCACTCAATAGGCACGCGCGAAGATCGCCACGCGGTCAGTGCGTTTGCCGGTATAGAAGCAGATGCCTTCTCCTTCCGGCGCGTCGAACGGATAGCAGCGGATCGTCGCCTTCGTCTCGTCTTTGATGCGATCCTCGTCCTCGTCCGAGCCGGCCCAGTGCACGCGGATGAAGCCGCCCGGGCCGTCGAGGACCTGCTTGAACTCGTCGTAATTTCTGACCGCTCGCGTGTTGGCATCGCGGAAGGCGGTGGCGCGCTGGAGCAGGGCTGCCTGCAGTGTGACCAGCATGTCGTTCGCGGCGCGTGCCACTCCTTCCACGGGCACGCCGAACGTCTTGCCTTCTTTGCCCGGCATGTCGCGGCGGGCGAAGACTACCGCGTTCTGTTCCACATCGCGCGGGCCGATCTCGATGCGCAGGGGCACCCCGCGCATCTCCCAGTCGTTGAACTTGTAGCCGGCGCTCACTTCGTCCCGATCGTCCAGCTTCACCCGGATGCCCGCGGCCTTGAGTGCTGCGGTCACCTGGTGTGCCAGGGCCAGCACCGGCATCTTTTCTGTGTCCTTGCGCCAGATCGGCACGATCACCACCTGGATCGGCGCCAGCCGTGGCGGCAGGACCAGCCCCTGGTCGTCGCCGTGTGTCATGATGATGGCGCCGACCATGCGCGTGCTCAGTCCCCAGCTGGTCGTCCAGGCGTATTCCATCTCGTTGTTCTGGTTCAGGAACTTGATGTCGAAGGCGCGGGCGAAATTCTGGCCCAGGAAATGGCTGGTGCCCGACTGGAGGGCCCAGCCGTTGCCCATCATCGCCTCGATGGTGGTGCTGTAGACCGCGCCGGCGAACTTTTCGCGATCGCTCTTTTTGCCCTGGATGACCGGGATGGCGGCCTCGTTGATGGCGAAGTCGGCGTAAACGCCGACCATACGCAGGGTCTCCTCTTCGGCCTCGGCCTGTGTGGCGTGCGCGGTGTGGCCTTCCTGCCACAGGAATTCGGTCGTGCGCAGGAAGAGCCGCGTGCGCATCTCCCAGCGGACGACGTTGGCCCACTGGTTGATCAGCACTGGCAGATCGCGGTAGGAGCGGATCCACTGGCTGTACATGTGTCCGATGATCGTCTCGGAAGTCGGTCGGACGACCAGTGGTTCCTCCAGCTTCTCGCCGCCGCCGTGCGTGACCACGGCCAGCTGCGGCGCGAAGCCCTCGACGTGTTCCGCCTCTTTCTGCAGAAAGCTGAGCGGGATGAAGAGGGGGAAGTACGCGTTGACGTGGCCGGTCTCCTTGAAGCGCCGGTCGAGCGCGGCCTGAATATTCTCCCAAAGCGTGTAGCCGTAGGGCCGGATGACCATGCAGCCTTTGACCGGGGAATAGTCGGCCAGCTCGGCTTTTTGGACGACATCTGTATACCAGCGCGAGTAGTCTTCACTGCGCGGAGTAACTCCTTTTTCTGCCATGAGAATAATGCTCCTCTGCAAATGATGTGTTCTGTGAAACGCGAAACGCCGGCCTGGCTCCCATAGCACGGAGCATACATCGGCCACGGCTCTCTGCGCCAGATCGTCTCAAACTGTGGGCTGGCATGCCTGTTTGACGTTTCGCCCGTGATGCCTTTCGAACGCTTGCCGGTGTATCCGTATGTTTTGTTCTGCCCTCTCGCCCCCGCCGGCTACCCCAGGGGCGGAGGGCCCGGAGGTGTTGGGGGCGCGCTCAGGGCAGGCAGCACGTCCGCCGGGGTGAGGACGATGCGGGCCAGGCGGGCGATGGAGTTGCCGAGGTCGGAGTGGCGCAAGAAGGTCTCCACGATAGCCTGCCAGTCGGCGCCGAGCAGCACGAGCGGTTTGCCGTCCTGGGCACGCGTTTGCAGCAGGCTCCAGGCCAGCGTGACTTCGGACAGCGTGCCGATGCCGCCGCGCACGGCCACGAAGCCGGCCGCGCGGTCGAGCATAATTGCCAGGCGTTCCAGCATGGTGCGCGCTTTGATCTCCTCGGTCAGCCAGGGATTGGGGGGCAACGGGTCGAAGATCGCGCAGGTGACGCCGATGACGTGGCCGCCGGCCTCGCGTGCGCCCCGGCTGACCGCGGCCATGCTGCCGCCGTAGCCGCCGCTCAGCACCGCATAGCCGGCCTGCGCCAGCAGACGGCCCAGTTCGTAGGCCTCGCGATAGAGGGCACTATCGGCATCGCGTCGCGAAGAACCGAACACGGAGATCGTCTTCACGGCACCCCCAGTGCATGCAATCGTCTCATGTCGTTCAACTGCTCCTCGTTCAACTGCTCCGCACCAGCTCCCAGCCGCCTGTCTCCCACTGTGGCGCCAGTTCCAGCACCCGATACCCGTAGGTGTTGATGATGCGCGTGGCGCCGAAGTCGGTTTCTGTCACGTTGTTCCGATTATACACATGCGTATGGCCGTGGATCATCAACGTCGGCCGGCAGGCGCGCAGAAGCTTCAGGTATGATGCGAACCCCTGGTGCGGCAAGTCTTCGGCGTCGTGGATGCCGCGCGGGGGCGCGTGGGTGATCAAGATGTCCAGATAACGACCATAACGCAGCCGATTCCAGTACAGGCGTCGCAGCAGATTGATCACCTGCCAGGCGACCTCGGCTTCGGTATATTGAAACGGTGCATTCGGGCTGTATCGCCGGCATCCCTCCAGTCCGGCGAGCAGCAAGCCCCGATAGTGCACCGTGCGGCCGTGCAGGTCATTGCCCCAATCGCTCACCCGGAATTCCTGGCCGGCTGTTGCCCGTTGCGCATCTTCGACGTCTCTGGCCGGGTCGTGGTTGCCATGCACGTAGAACAACGGTGCATCCAGCAGGCCGATGAGGTATTCGAGATAGTAGTCGGGCAGGTCGCCGCAGCCGAGCACCAGATCGATCTTCCCCACCCGTTCCCGCAGATAAGGGCCATATAGCACCGGCTCAATTTTGTCACTGACAGTCAGGATGCGCATGATTCAGCAAATCGGCAAATGAATAGATCGGCGAGCTGGAGCGACGGTGATCAGCCGGCGGCCGTGCGATATCCGATCGGGAAAGATAGTATAGCATGGCCGTCCCCGCTGCGCAACACGCCGCAACGCTTCATGCGACTCCTGGGAATTTCCGCACCTTGAAATCATCCTGCGCCAGAGACCTGGCCGTGAGCGTTTAATTTTTTCCCGCTGTGTAAGGTTTCGCCTGGGCCGGCGCACTTATGCGGTAGAGGATTATCTTTCCGGCCGGAAGACGACCTCGTACGATGAACAGGCGTTCTGATCAGGCGGTTTTGGCCGCAGGGTCAAGCCGCGGGGCCCCGACGCTCGGTTCTCCGATCTTCGCAGAAAGGAGGCTGAGCCATGAAGGAGCGCTTGCGCATCATTCTGGCGGTGGCGGCGTTGCTGTTTGCGATCTTGCAGCCCGCCCTGCCGACGATCTCCTTCGGCATGGCAGCGCCGGCGATCACCCCTGACGCCGACTGCCAGGGCGGCGGTCAGTGTAGCTTCTGATGACTGTCCGCAATCCGCCGGGATGACGCGATGTCCCCTGTCCGTCATCCCGGCAAAGCCGTGGCCCTCGGTCAGGGGCGGTGGCCTGCCAGGCGGGCGGTCAGGGTTTCGCAGGTGCGCATCACCCAGGCTGGCGGCGCGGGCAGGGCGCCGAGCAACTGGCGGGCCTTTTCCAGGTGAACCTGGGCCTCGGCAGGCCGGCCATCATCGGCTAGGAGCTCGGCCCAGTTCAGCAGTGTGCTGGCTGCCATGACCGGGTCCGCGTTGGCCAGGTGCAGAGCGGCCGCCTCTTCGTAAGCCAGCGCGGCCTCGGCCGGTCGTCCCAGCGCGGCCAGAAAGACCCCCTCGTTGTTGAGGACTCTGGCCAGCCAGGGCCGATCTCCGAGACGGCGGAAAAGCGGTTCGACTTCGCGATGGATTGCCAGGGCTTGCTCTGTGTGGCCGCGGCCATGCAGCACGATGCTCAGGGTGACACGGCTGCGCGCGGCGTTGATTCTGTCGCCGGCCGCCTCATGCATGGCCACTGCGCGACGGAAACAGGCGTCTGCCTGGTCGAGCCGGCCCTGGTGACGGTGGACTTCACCCTGGTTGTGAATCGCTTTCGCCTGGTTGTGCAGGTCGCCCACGGCCCCATATAGTGCCTCAGCCGTCATGTGGTGTTGAAGCGCGTCTTCCCACCGGCCATGATGTTGGCAAACCAGGCCGAAATTGTTGTGCGCGGCCGCCAGTTCGGCCTGGTTATCCACCTGGGCGAGCAGTGTGATGGCCTCCTGGCAACAACGCTGTGCCGCGAGGGAATCGCCCAGGGCCAGGTGCTGCTGGCTGAGGTGGTTGAGGACCCGGCCAGTGCCGCCCGGATCGGCCACTCGGCGATAGATGGTCAGCGCCTGTTCCTGCCAGGCGAGGCCGCTGCGGCTGTCGCCCAGAAGGCGCGCCAGATCGCCCAATTGATCGAGGAGCTGTGCCTCGGTGGCGGGGCGTTCCAGGCGCTGACAGAGGGTGGATGCTGTCAGGAGGGCCCGTTGCCAGCTGAGCCAATGTCCGTAACGCTCGACAAGCGGCC
>OGCI01001464.1_pt1 | contig 19528 bp, 15 predicted proteins | sample 1570021 | NCBI WGS metagenome assembly OGCI01 (sample SAMN06264664, study PRJEB24512) | hot springs metagenome | isolation source: Hot spring water | place: South Africa: Tshipise | collected 2015-06-21 | reverse complement strand
GATCCGCGCCGCGACCGTGCGTAGGGGCGCAATACATTGCGCCCGTACCCGCCCCCCATCCGCCCCGGCGACCAGATCCGCGCCGCGACCAACCAAATCCGCGCCGCGACCGTAAGGGAGCGGATTGTGTCGCTGGCTCACGCGCACACACCCCGCAACGATGCCGGGGAAATGCCCCGGGCCCCTCAGCCCTTGACTTCCACCCGGTTACCGCTAAAATCAACGCTGCACCGTCCCATCGCGGTGTGCCCGAGCAGCAAGATGTTGACCAGATCAGACATCCTCCGCATCCTGCGCGACCACTATCCCGAGCTGGCGTGCCAGTACGGCATCAAGCGCATCGCTCTGTTTGGTTCGTATGCACGCGATGCCGCCACGCCGACCAGCGATGTGGACCTGCTGGTCGAGTTTGAGCGGCCCATTGGGCTGCGCATCGTCGAACTGGCGGAGCATCTGGAGCGTCTGCTCGACCGCCCGGTGGACATCCTGACGCCAGCCGGCGTGCAGAGCATTCGCATCCCGCGCGTTGCGCAGAGCATCCAAGAGAGCCTGGTCTATGTCTGAGCGCAGCGATGTGGACTACCTTCAGGACATCCAAGAGGCGATCCGGCGCATCCGCGCGTACACCGCCGGGATGTCGTATGAGGAATTCCTGGCCGACGAGAAGACGCAGGATGCTGTCGTGCGCAACCTGGAAGTGCTCGGCGAGGCGGCTAAACGTCTGTCGCAGGCGCTCAAACAGCAGCATCCGACGCTGCCGTGGAGAGCCATCGCCGGGGCACGCGACCGGCTGATCCACGACTACTCCGCTGTCAACTTGGAAATTGTCTGGGCGATTGTACAGCAAGATCTGCCCGGACTAGCGACGCAGATTGAGGAGATCTTGCGCCAGGCGGCCGGGAATCGCTGAGTTGAGCGATTGCCCTTCTCCGCGGAGGACGTTGAGTCGGGATGCGTTGCCGCTCACCAGGGCACATTGCCACTGGCCGATGCGCACCAATTTGATCCGAGCCGCGACCATAAGGGAGCGGTTGTGTGTGGGCGCAATTTATTGCGCCCCTACGGACGCGCGTGGCTCGGTCAAATCCATCCGCGCCGCGACCATGCCGGCAGCACGGGGGCTACGGACAACCTCATCCCCCACCCGCGCGCAGGGGAAACGGACGGTACAACAAAGCAGGCACCGCCTGCTGCGTCGCTAGCAGGTTCGCCCCCTGACCCGGCTGCCACTCGAATGTCCCATCTGCCAGCTGCATACTCATCAGATAGGTGATGGGGTGCTTGTTGCCCTTCAGCCAGCGCCCGGCGGTGGGGTCTTCACCCGCCGCCACGATCGCCTGCACCACGTAGGCAGTCGAGTTGGTGTCGCTGTCCGTCCCGTAGGGCGACTTTGGATCGTAGGGGAAGCCGCCGTCCGCGTTTTGCGTACTGGCCAGGTAATCCAGCCCCCGGGTCACCGCTGTCGAGCTCACCGCCTCGCCCGCGGCGATGAGCGCCTGGATGGCCACCGCGGTGCCGTTGGTGTCGCTGGTGGTGCTCCAGGTGCCGAATTCCCAGCCGCCGTCTTCATTTTGCGTCGTCTTGAGCGCCTGCACCGCCTCGGCCGGCACAGTTGCGCCCCGTGCGCGCAGGCCGATCATCGCCCAGGCATGATAGCCCGGATTGGGGTCGAACTGGCCCGTGGTGGCATCGTAGTAGGCCATAATGTCCTGTGCACCCGGCCCGCGCGCGCTGCCCGCGGCGGATAGCGCAGTTGCCAGCCGACCGGTGTCGGCGGCCTGTTGGGTCTGGTTGGCCATAGCCAGGGCAGCGCTCAGCAGCGAGGGTGCCTCTAGGCTGCGTCGCCACGCATCGGCATCATAATGGTTGGCTGCCACGGCAAACAATGCCTCGATCGTGTCGTTAAGCGTGCCGTAGCCACCGCTTTGCCTGTCCTGCTGATCGCGCAACCACTCCAGCGCGCGCCAGGCCGCTACCGCGCCCAGTCCATGGGGAGGCGGCGCCGTCGGCCACACATCCGTCCAGACCAGGCCAAAGACCTCGCCATCCCAGGCGATGGTCAGTTCTTTCAGGCCGATGGGATAGGCCCATTGCGTCTCGTCCCAAAACCACAGCGTCCAGGAGAAGCGGCCGTTGTCGCAGCCGTCGCCCGTCGCGTTGACACGTCCCACGCCGCCCACTCCGCACAGACGCAGCCCGTGGGGTGTCTGTGTGGCGAGCGGATCGAGGCCGGCGCGTTGCAGAGCGACATAGTGGGTAATGGGGGTCGTAAAGGTGAACGCGCGCACCAGCGAGTCGTGCGCACCGAAGCGCACCACCACATAACCCGTCTTGACCGCTTCCTCGGCAGCCGCTGGCCCGGGCAGCCATGCCAGCAGCACCAGCAGAGCCGCCAGCAGCCCGGCCAAGGCGCACGTCGGCGCTAGCAGCGTCCGTCCCATTCGCTCGGTGACATTCCCCAGCATCCCTTTGCTCCTCCTTAATCATGCACTCGCCAACCATTGCTCCCCCGCGCGTTGGGTGTCGCTGGTGCTTGCACGACGTGGACAGATGGTGCCCGGCAACAATACACCCCCCGCAGCTGGTCTCTTGGGGGGTGTGAGCTCGTCTGGCGCACCGCACCACACCCTTTACCGCGAAGGCGTACCGTGGTGCACGACACAGGTGGATGACCTGGCTCGGCGGTGGACACACCGCCCTACAGTTGCGGGACAGCGTTGGACTTCTCGGCGTCATCCGACGCGCGAGTCACCAACTTCACCGTTACCGCCCGTGCCATCCGGGGCGACGGGCACCTGTGTCGCTGAACACACAGGTAACTCTTGGTATCATAGGCACAACGGAGTGTGTCTGTCAAGTCGCCTGCGCGGAAGCTAGAGCAGCTGTTGCGCCAGTTCTCGGATTTGCTGTTCGACGAGGGCGCCACGCTGCTGCTGCACAATGGGGGTGCTCGTCTTGAGGGCGAACAGACACGCGTCAGCGGCATAGCTGATCAGCGCCCGGATCGAGGTGCCCAGCATCTGCTCCAGTTCGGTCTTGTTATGGGATGTGGCGCCACCAATGCGGTTCACCGCCACCACCTCGACCACGTCGCCCGTGATGCCATGAGCGGCAAGCATCTGCAGCCAACGCCCTGCCGCGCCGATGGCGAGCTTATCCGCCTCGGTGACGAGCACAATGCGATCGGTGCGCTCGAGCACAGTCTGCGTCATAGGGCATAGCCGTGCAGGCAGATCGACCACCAACAGGTCAGCCCGTGTCGCCAGGTGATCCAGCAGGGCGCGCACGTGCTGCGGTGAGAGAGTGTTCTCGGCGCGTTGGGGCACCGGCGGCGCCGCCAGGATGCGTAGGCGGTTGTTGTAGGTGATCAGGTAACGCCTCAGCATCCTGCTATCCAGTGCCTCAACCGCCTGCTGCCCTATGTCTCCCAACGATTGGTGGACGGTCACGCCCAGCTGCTCGGCCACCATGCCCCCTTGGGGGTGCAGGTCGATCAGGATGGTGTGGCGATCGTCCTGCGCGCCGATGAGGGCCATATTGACGGCCAAGGTGGTGGTGCCCACGCCGCCTTTCGCGCCGATCCACGCCACGGTGCGCGCTTGGACCCGCTGCTTCGCCTCCGCGATCTGACCGCGGCGCGCCAGCAAGACCTGCACACGCGCCAGCATCTCCTCGACGGTCACCGGTTTCACCAGGTAGTCATCCGCGCCGGCGGAGAAGCCGTCCAGCTTGGACTCCACGCGATCCAACACGCTGAGCATCACAATGATGATGCGCTCCCCGTTGGGCAGCGCGCGCAGGCGCCGACACACCTCGAACCCGTCCATGTAGGGCATCATAATGTCCAGAATGACGAGATCGGGCAGCGCTTGCTGCGCTTTCTCCAGCGCCTCCGGGCCGTTCAGCGCTCCGACTACCTCATAACCGGCGCGGTGCAATGCTAGCCCCAGCATCCTGAGCAGGGCAGGGTCATCATCTACCAGCAGGATTCGGTATGCCATGTCTGGACACGCTCCCTCCACTGCGTACCCGCCATACCCCGGCGCGTCGAGGGTGGTGGGGTGCACAGGAATGGTTTCTCGTTTAACTACTATTAAGCATGTTGATCCATATTATATTATAGGTGCAAGTGGAGCTGTCCACAACTTGCCCACGTCCGCGGCACAGCCCATGGGGTACACTCTGGGCGACGTGGACCACACCCGCACAGCGGTCAATCGGTCGGGTCCCCAGTTGCTTGACAGCGCTGCCGCCCCATGTTACGATTCGCGTTGGTTGCGGCATCGCCGGCGCAAGCGGGCCGCGCATTTTTTATCTTATACTGCAATTTTCCTCCTTACACACAGAGGAGATGCTGAAGGCATGAGCGAAAAAATCCTGGTTTGTACCGCCTGGCCCTATGCCAACGGCGACCCCCACATTGGCCATTTGGCCGGCTCCTACATCCCGCCGGACATCTTCGCGCGTTATCATCGGCTGGTGGGCAACCAGGTGTTGATGGTCTCCGGATCGGACACCCATGGCACCCCCATCACGGTGCGCGCCGACGCCGAAGGGGTCTCGCCGCGCGAGATCTTCGAGCGCTTCCACCTGCGCTTCCTGGAAACGTGGCAGAAGATCGGCATCAGTTATGACCTCTTCACCCACACCGACACGGAGAACCATCATCGCGTCTCGCAGGACATCTTCATGGCCTGCCTGCGCAACGGCTACCTGTACAAAGAGGTGCAAAACCAGCTCTACTCGGAGAGCGAGGGGCGTTTCCTGCCCGACCGCTACGTCGAGGGCACCTGTCCCCATTGTGGCTACGCCGGGGCGCGCGGCGATCAGTGCGACAACTGTGGCAAGCTGCTCGACGCCACCGAGCTGATCAATCCGCGCAGCCGCATTGATGGCTCGACACCTGTGGTGCGCCAGACGGAACACTTCTTCTTCGACTTGCCTAAGCTGAGCGACTGCCTGTGGGCCTATTTGAACACGAACAAGGAACACTGGCGGCCCACCGTGATCAACTTCTCGCGCAGCTATCTGAAGGAGGGCCTGCGCGGGCGCCCCATCACGCGCGACATCGAATGGGGTATCCCGGTGCCGCTGCCGGGCTATGAACATAAACGCATCTATGTCTGGTTCGAGGCTGTCATCGGCTACCTGAGCGCCACCATCGAGTGGGCGCACAACGTCGGCCGGCCGGAGCAGTGGAAGGAATGGTGGTACGACCCCGTCGCCAAGACCTATTACTTCATGGGCAAGGACAACATCCCCTTCCACACGATCATCTGGCCGGCGGAACTGATGGCCACCGGCCGCCTGTACGACGACGATCCCAACCACACCTTCAACCTGCCCTACGACGTGCCGGCCAACGAGTATCTCAACATGGAGAGCCAGAAGCTCTCCAAGAGTCGCAATTGGGCCATCTGGGCGCCCGACCTGCTGTCGCGCTACGATCCTGACCCGGTGCGCTACTATCTGACGGCCATCGCGCCGGAGACGCGCGACACCGATTTCACCTGGGCCGACTTCGTGCGCCGCAACAATGACGAGCTGGTGGCGACGTGGGGCAACCTGGTCAACCGCGTGCTCAGCTTTGCCTGGCGCCACTTCGACCGGCGCGTGCCGGTGCCCGGCACCATGAACGGGACGGATTGCGAGATGCTGGCGCGCAGTGAAACCGGCTTCCAGACGGTGGGTGAGCTGTACGCGGCGGTGAAACTGAAGGCAGCGCTGGAAGAGGCGATGACGATCGCGCGCGCCGCCAACGTCTATCTCGACCAGAAGGCGCCCTGGTTCCAGATCAGGCACAGCCAGCAGGAAGCGGCCACGACGGTCTATGTCATGTTGCGCGTGATCGACAATTTGAAGATCTTGCTGGCGCCGGTGTTGCCCTTCAGCGCGCAGCGTCTGCACGAGATGTTGGGCTACGAGGGGCAATTGTTTGGCCGCCAGTATACCCAGACCTTCCACGAGGCGACGCGTTCGCACGTCGCACTGTGTTACGACGGCAGCCAGGCGGTGGGGCGCTGGGAACCGTCGCAGTTGCCGGCGGGACAGGCGTTGCGCGAGCCGGCACCCCTCTTCAAGAAGCTGGATGACGACACGGCGGAGAAAGAGTTGGCGCGCCTGTTGACAGCCGCCTCGTGAGCGCGCGGCTCGGTCAAATCAATCCGCGCCGCGACCGTGCGTAGGGGCGCAATACATTGCGCCCGTACCCGCCGCCGGCCAACACGTGTGTGGCTCGGATGGGGAGTGCCCCCACATCGCCGCTGGCTGACGCGCGCGGGTCGGACCCAGGCACGGCTGGGCATATATTGTCGCGTCATAGGGGCGCTTGACAACAGTACATGGTTAGTGTATACTAGAAGTAGACTCCCCCAGTTCCTTCGGGGGCTGGGCGCGAGGCCATACCGCGAAAGCGGGTGGCCTCTGCTTTTTTGTGGGGGACAATTGTGCGCACATATGTCTACGTAGACGGCTTCAATTTGTACTATGGTGCGCTGAAAGGCACACCGCATAAATGGCTCGATCTCGACCGGTTGTGCTACCTGTTGTTGCCGCGACATCAGATTCTCAAGATCAAGTATTTTACTGCGCTGATCTGGCCGCTGCCTGATGACCCTGGGAAACCAACACGCCAGCAGATCTATCTGAGAGCGCTGAGGACGTTGCCCAATTTGGAAATTTATCTCGGGCGCTTCCTAAGTCATCCCAGGGCTATGCCGCGAGCAGATGGAGATCCGAGCCAACCAGAATACGTGCGCGTCATCCGAACCGAAGAAAAAGGGTCGGATGTGAACCTGGCGACACACCTGGTCAGCGATGGCTACGAGGGGCTGTATGAGGTTGCGGTCGTCATCAGCAATGACTCAGACCTGGTGGAACCGATCAAGATCGTGAGGCAAAGACTGGATCTGAGAGTAGGTGTGCTGTATCCGAACAAGCGACCGAGTCACGAGTTGAGACAGATCGCCTCGTTTGTGAAACCAATCCGACAGAGAGTTCTGGCTGCCAGTCAGTTCCCTGATATATTGACCGACGCGCACGGTACATTCCGCAAGCCAGCGAAGTGGTGACCGTGCTTGCTTACGCGCGCGGGTCGGTTGAATCAATCTGAGCCGCGACCGTGAGGGAGCGGATTGCGCCGTTGGCTGCCGCGCGGGCGCAATGTAATGCGCCCCTGCGGGCGCGCGTGGCGCGGATGGGTGCGCGCGGGTCGGTCAAATCCATCCGCGTCGCGACCAACCGCCTCCATTAGCGCTTGATGACGGGCAGGTAGGTCGTGTACAGGACGTAGAAACGCATGTACACATGTCTGTGCACCGTCGGGTCGCTCGTCGAGTCCGATGTGTAGGTGGTCAAAAAGCCTGGACCTCCCATCGCCACGGCCGGGGTCGAACTGTCCCAGAAGATCACATTGGAGATCACAAGCGATTGGGTCCCCATGTCATCCCAGTATCGGGCTCTTATGGCATTGCTGTTTGTCACGGTCACCCGCCAGGCAGCCAGGTAGTTGCGCGTCGGTCCAGGCTGCGCAGCAATCACCGGCATCGTCTCGTCGTCCAAGGACTCGACGATAATCATGGGCCCGCCGACTAGGCTGCCGTAGACGTCGAGCTCCTGGCTGTGGATGTCCCAATCGCAGCAATGACTGGGATCGTACACCTGCGACCAGACCACCACGTAACGATGTTGCTGGTTAGTCGCCACGCGCGGGCTCTGCTGGTCGTTGCTCAACGTGCTAATGCTGATCACGCCGGGCGGGCTGACTATGAAGCCGTTATCTTGATCCAGGCGCGCACCCATAATGTCCCCATCCCCCGGAGTCCACATCCGCCGCCAGACCACGAAGAACTCCGCCATCGCTACGTTCCAGGTGACGTCCACCTGGTGCGGTGACATAAGCGTGTCGATGATGATAGAATCCACGATACGTATGCCGTTGTGGTCCAGGATGGCGTGGGCGATGTCGTTGGGCAAACCGGTGGTGGTATTGATGGCGTTCCAGACGACCATGTACTCGTTCCGTATGCTGTTCCAGGCCACGCGCGGCGTCCAGAAGCTGCGGTTGGCCCAGGCGATGGCCTGATGCTTGGTGCCCAAGATGGAGCCGTCCCACGCCACGGTGCGGGCCAGAATCTCGTTGGGGTCGTTGAGGCTGGTGCCACTGGGATTGTGCATCCAGGCGACCAAGTAATTGTCGTCCTTGGCATTGTAGGCCACTGCCGGCTGCATGTGGTTCTCTGGGCAGGGGCCGGTCGAGACCATGAAGTTGTTCAGCAGCTGGCCGCTCTCCGTCACGCGACGCGCCCAGATCTCACGGCAGCCATCGGAGCGCAAGCGGTGCCAGACAATCAAAAATTGGTGGTGCCTGCTGTTGTAGGCGACGGCAGGCAGATAGTTGTCGTAGTCAGGCGGGCCGACAAAGGGTGAAACCTGGATCTCATCGCTCAGTTGAGCAGCTCCCGAAACAGACTCGCTGCCGAGGTCGGACGGTGGTTTTTCGGCCAATCCGCCCGGCGGTGTGGCAGTCACGAGCAACAACAGTGCGAAACTGCTGGTCAGAACACGGATGAACAGCCTAGGTACACTCATAGGAGCCTCCTTGTTCCAGCTATGAGGTTGTTGGTGCTCAAGCGAAAACCGCGGAGCCAGGTTTAGTGGTGTTCAGAGAGGGAAAAAGAAGTAAATGTGGCCGCGCACACCATTTGCCCGACAACACAGTTCTATCATATTATACCACAGAATCGTGCATTCGGCCCCCGATTTTCAGAAGCTCGTCTCCGAATTGCGAACGGAGTGGCAATCTCGGTGCTGGCTCGTGCGCGAGGACCCAATCCGCCCTCAAAAATGCTTGACAATAACAGTTGCTTGCCTTATAATAATACTAGATACCTATCGGCGCATAGCGATGTGTGTAGCGATACAAGGGAGTGACGATGACCAGTGAACCTCTGCAACCATGGGAAATTCCTCCGGATGAAGGATACTGGCGAGCTCTACTTTCAGACATTGAATGTTTATCCGAATACGAACCCAGCCCCCGAGGCGAATACGAAGCACTTCTGGTAGACAGTGTCCGGGCACCGGCGACCTCTCGCATGGCGTCGGAAGCTGTCAAGACGGAGCGGGCGTCTCCAAGCGCCCCCGTCACGGCATCCCCACGCCCTGCGCAGTCGGAAACACTCAAAGCAGATTGGGAACGTGCCCAACGGCTGCTCCAGAGCAAGGAACGGGTGGAACTGCGCGTGGTGGGATACAACCGGGGCGGACTGCTGGTGCGCTTTGGGCAAATCCAGGGTTTCGTGCCCACTTCGCAGCTGCTCGAAATCCCTGAAGAATACGACAACGAAGCGCGTCAGGCCGAGCTGGCGCGGCGCGTCGGCGAGGTGCTCTGCCTGCGCGTGATCGAGATCGACATCCAGCGCAGCCGCCTCATCCTCTCCGAACGTGCCGCCATCAACGAACACGACGGTGTCGCCTTGCTCAGCCAGCTGGCGCCGGGGCAGGTGCGCACTGGCCGCGTCAATAGCGTGTGTGGCTTCGGCGCCTTCGTCGACCTGGGCGGCGTGGAAGGCTTCATCCACATCTCGGAATTCTCATGGAGCCGTGTCAGCCATCCTTCCGACATCTTACAAGTGGGCGATGAGGTGCAGGTGTATGTGATCGATGTGCAGCCGGCGCAACAGCGCGTCGCGCTCAGCCTGAAACGGCTCAAGCCCGACCCGTGGTTGTCGGTGGATGAAAAGTACCATGTCGGCGACATTGTCGAGGGCGAGGTGACCAACGTGGTCAGCTTCGGAGCGTTTGTGCGCGTGGAAGAGGGAGTGGAAGGCCTCATCCACGTCTCGGAGCTGGCCGAGGGCAACTTCTTGCATCCACGCAACGTGCTCAAGGAGGGCGACCGCGTGCGGGCACGTGTCATCCGCATCGATAGTGCAATGCATCGCCTGGGATTGAGCTTGCGACAGGTGGGCGACTGACCGCTCCATGCAACCACTGCGCGCGATGCGACGGGAACTCACCGGCCTGGCACTCCTGGTACTGGCCAGCCTGGCCCTGCTCAGCCTTCTCTCTATTGCCTCTGGCTCGCTCACCGATGGATTAGCCAGCCTGATGCGCCAAGCCTTCGGCGTGGGTGCAGTACCCGTCGCCCTGGTGCTCGGCGTGGTGGGCATCGGACTGCTCTGGGACGGGCTGCAACGCCAGCTGGGTGCCACGGCCGTCACACCGCCGCGCTGGCTGCGCTGGGAGCACGCCGTCTGCCTGGAAGCCCTCTTCTTTGCAGGTCTGGGGCTGGTGCATCTGCTGAGCGAACAGGATGATGCGCTGGCACTGGCGCGCGCTGGCGGTGGGGGTGGCCTGGTCGGCTGGGGCATCCGCACCGCCCTGGTGGACCCGCTGGGCAAGACGATCGGCGGATTGCTGCTGCTGAGCATTGTGCTGGCCGCGCTGGGTGGTTTCTTCCTCTTGCTCGCTGGAGACATCCGCCGCCACGTCGTCCTCGCACCCCGCGAAGAGGAAGTTCCCGTCACCGAGGTAACCCATCCGAGTGCATCCGAGGCGGCCGCGCGCGTCGGGCGTCGGCGTCTGAGCCCGGAGATCAAGACGGTGCCGGTCAATGCGCACACCCTGCAAACGAAACGCGCCACGCGCCGCAGCCGCCATCTGCCACCACTCGACCTGCTCATCCCTTCGTCCAAGGAGCCGGTCACTGGCGCCGACGTGCGCTATCAGGCGCAGGTTATCGAGGAGACCCTGCGTGCGTTTGGTGTGCCGGCGCGCGTGCGTGAGATCAACGTTGGGCCGGCGGTCACCCAATTTGGTGTGGAACCGGGCTATGTCGAGCGTCCTGCGCCGGATGGCGGCGTGTTGCGCCAGCGCGTGCGCGTCAGCAAGATCACTGCCCTGATCAACGACCTGTCGCTGGCGCTGGCCGCCGCGCCGATCCGCATCGAAGCGCCCGTGCCAGGCCGCCCTCTCGTCGGCATCGAGGTGCCCAACAGCAAGGTGACGCTGGTCTCCTTGCGCGGCGTGCTCGAGTCGGATGCTTTCCACAAAGCGCGCAGCAAGGGGGTGTTGCCCATCGCGCTGGGGCGCGACGTCTCGGGTGCTCCCGTGGTGGCCGACCTGTCCGCCATGCCCCACCTGCTCATCGCCGGCGCCACCGGCTCGGGCAAGAGCGTCTGCATCAATGCCATCCTGACCGGTTTGCTCTGCGAGCACACCCCCGAAGCGCTTAACCTGCTCCTCATCGACCCCAAGATGGTCGAGCTGGTGCAATTCAGCGGTGTCCCCCATCTGTTGGCGCCGGTGGTGACCGATCTGGAACAAGTGGTCGGGGCGCTGACGTGGATCACGCGCATGATGGACGAGCGCTATCAGCTCTTCGCGCGTTGTGGAGCGCGCAGCATCCTCGACTACAACAAGCGCATCGCGCGCACGGAAGACCTGGAGGCCTTGCCCCACGTGGTAGTGGTGATTGACGAGCTGGCCGACCTGATGATGCTGGCGCCCGACGAGGTGGAACGCGCCATTACGCGCATCGCCCAGATGGCCCGCGCCACCGGCATCCACATGATCATCGCCACGCAACGCCCTTCGGTGGATGTGGTCACCGGTCTGATCAAGGCCAACTTCCCGGCGCGCATCGCCTTTATGGTGACCAGCCAGGTCGATTCACGCGTCATCCTGGATACGGCGGGGGCAGAGCGCCTGTTGGGCCGCGGCGATGCCCTCCTCATGCTGCCCGACTCGGCCAAGCTGGTGCGTCTGCAGGGCTGTTTCGTCTCGGATGAAGAGATTCGCCGCGTGGTCACCTTCTGGAAGGAACAGGCAGGTGAGGCAACCACGCAGACCTTCCCGTGGGAGGGGCTGCTCGAGGAAGCGGAACGCGACCCCTTGTTAGACGAGGCGGTCGCGCTGGTGCTCAAGACCGGGCGGGCGAGTACCTCCCTGTTGCAGCGGCGCCTCAACATTGGCTATCCGCGCGCCGCGCGCCTGATGGATCAGCTGGAAGAAGAAGGCATCATTGGCCCCGCCGTCAACGGTCAGCCGCGCGAAGTCCTGGTCAACGACCGTTACGCCGATGACTCGGACGCATTCGCTGCAGAAGACGAGGCCGAGCGCTAAGCCGGATGTGACGCCTGTTAGGGAAGGCAGAAAGAGGACGCGCGGCGCGACGCGCTCATATGCGCACGAGAGATGATGGCAACTCGACCGGTTGCCCCGAGGCTTTGCTCGCTTGCGCGCGCACCAGATAGTCGAGCGTCACCTTCTTCAGGTCCTCAACTAGGTGTTTCTGAATCTCTGCCCATACATCATGCACAGCACACTGCGGCTGCAATTCACACAGGTTGCCCCGCAGCAGGCAGCGGTTCAGGGTGATAGGCCCTTCCACAGCCTCCAGAATCTCGAGCAGGGTGATCTCTTCAGGTGAGCGTGTCAGCGAAATGCCCCCGCCCATGCCACGCGAGGTGGCCACCAATCCGGCGCGCACCAGATGGGCGATCACTTTGGTCAGGAAGGGAAGCGGGATCTTCTGCTCCTTCGAGACGAGTGCTGTGGACACGCGCACCTCGGCGGGTATGCTCCCCAGGTGAATCATGGCGCGCACTGCGTAATCAGCCTGACGTGTGATTTCCATAACGTTTTCCCCCCGTATGATCGGGCACGATTGAATTGCCCCGCCGCTGTAGCACACTTCGCCGGCGCCTTTGCGACGCGCATCATCTGTGCCCTTCCCCAATTCTGCGGCGATGGCATTGCCTTGGTTTGATGGGGTACAAATTACCCCATTATCCCATTATATCAAATATATCCTTTTGATGCCAATTTTGGCTACATCACATAATTTCGACGGTGCCACGGCTGCCGTCTACGCGCAGGCGCTGGCCGGTGCGCAAGAGCCTGGTGGCGCGTTCGATGCGCAATACGGCCGGGATGCCGTATTCGCGTGCCACGACTGCGCCGTGGGAAAGCAGCCCACCCTCTTCGATGACGATGCCAGCTGCCAGGTTGAAAAGTGGCGTCCAGCTGGGATTGGTGTAGCGTGCCACCAGAATCTCGCCGCGGCGCAGCGCGCGTGCCTCTTCCAGCGAGGCCACGACGCGTGCCGGCCCCTCGGCCACTCCGCTGCTGCACGGGATGCCGACAAAAACCTTCTGCACCGGTGGAATCAGGAAGAAGGGCGCCGGGCGCACGCTGGCGCCCCGCCCGATGACACACGGAGGATCAAAATTGCGGTAACACTCCTTCAAACGCAGATAGTAGGCGATCTCCTCGCGCAGGGTGGCAGCATCGCTGCGTCCGTCCAGCATGGCTTCGATGGACGGCCAGCGCAAGAGGAAGATCTCGTCGGCATGTTCCAGGATGCCGGCGGCGGCCCAGCGGTGTCCCAGTTCCTTGAAGAAACGGCGACACTGGTAGAAGGCGCGCGCAGCGATGACGCGCGTCTCCTCGCGCCACCAGATATAGCGGCGCACCAAGCGCAAATGATTGGTGAACGATCGCCTGCCGAACCACCACAGCCGCCGCCAGCCGCGCGCCAGGATGCGCAGCGCACGCCGTTCGGTCGCGCGCCGAATCTGCCACTGGCGCTCTAGCCGGCGCACTGGGTCGAACGACTCCTCCGCCTGTGCATAGCTCTGCAACGTGGAAAGGACAAAGCTGGGGTCCTCGTCCCAACGCGGCTGAATGAGGTCCTCGTCGATCGAGGCCATGTAGCGGTAGCGGCGGATGTAGTCCATGATGCGCTGCCAGAAGCGCTGGCCACGCGGCGTGGCCTCCAGGCGCTCGCGCATATGCAGCGGGTCGCCCTGGGTGATGGCGGTGGCGATCTCGGGATCGGCAACCCCTGCGCGTGCCAGCTGCCACAGCTCAAACGAGGGCTGCGCCGTGCGGACGTCGCGCAGGCCAGTGATCAGGTCACCCTCGGCGATCTGCTGCTCCGGCGGCAAGCCAGCGTTCAGCTGACGCACCATCGGCTCGAATTCTTCCTGCGCCTGGCCGGAAAGCAGGCTGACGCGGATGGCCACGTTGTTGGCTGTCCAGTGCAGCTCGACGGCGCGCCGACACCAGTCCGCCAGCTCCTGGTCTGAGAGGGCGGTGGGATCGACCGCGTCGAAGGCAGGCTCGACCACGTTCAGGAAGCGGTCGCGGTAATCGCGAGCCTCGCGCCAGACGCGTTTGTACATACGCCCCAACGCAAAGAGGACGGGCAGCGCGCGCACCACCGTCACCGGTGTCCACGGGGTGACCTCGCCATCGCCTTCGTAGGTCGGGTCAATGCCGGCGGTGCGGTCGAAGAGGCGTTCTTTGTACCCGGGCAGGCGGGCAGCGAGCTGCTTCGCCGCACCCACGTTCCAGTACGCACGCCCGAAGAAAGGTCGTCCCCACACCGTGCCGGGGGGTGCCTCGCCCAGCTTGAGCTCGCGGAAGAACTGGCTCAGGCTGCGCCCGTAGTCGTGTTCCAGGCTGAGCGAAAGCGCCAATGGGCAGGCAAAGCCGGGCAGCACTTCGCGATAGTTGCCCGAGGTCCATTGCCCCAGCGCGGGATCGAAGCTGAAGGAAGTCAGCGGGCGCGTCTGCAACAGAACGAAGCGCCCGTCCGCCAAAGCCCACTCGATGTCCTGCGGATAGCCATAGAGCGCCTGGACGCGATAGCCAAGGTCGACCAGCTCCATCACCAGTGCCTCGCTGAGCACGGGTTGGCGCTGTTGGTCGGGGGCGAGTGGCTTCTCCAACGTGCCACCGTTGACGTCCGCCACCAACATAACCGATTGTCGGGCGCTGTCGTGGCGCAGCAGGGTGCGGTGGCGCGCGTTGACCACGTAATGCTCCGGGGTGACGCGCCCAGAGACGACCGCCTCGCCCAGTCCCCAAGCCGCCTCGATGACCATCTCCTCCTCGTTGCCGGTGAGCGGGTTGAGCGTGAAGAGGACGCCGGCGGCGGTGGCATCCGCCTGTACCTGCACCACCACTCCCATCTGCGCGCGACGCGGGTCGATGCCCTGCTCGCGCATGTAGGAGAGCGCGCGCTCGCTCCAGATACCGGCCCAGCAGGCGCGCACACGCTCCAGCACCTCCGACGCGCCAGAGACGTTCAGGAAGGTGTCGTACTGACCAGCAAAGGACGCTTCGGCCTGGTCCTCAAAGGTGGCCGACGAGCGCACCGCCACCATGGCGTTGCCCAGCTGGGCGTAGGCAGCGACGATGGCACGCGCCACTTCGGGCGGCATGGCGCTCTGCGCGCACGCCGTGCGACAGGCTTGCAGACGCGCCACATCCTCCCACGGGAACTCACCCGCTTCCGGCAGCAATGCGGCGATGCCGCTGGCAGCGCAATAGGCGCGATAGGCGGCCGTGGTGACGCAGAAGCCGGGCAAGACGGGCAAGCCGGCCTGTGCCAGTTGCGCCAGACGCAGCGCCTTGCCCCCCACATGGGGCGCATCCTCCGCGGTCAGGCGATCCAGCGGCAGGACGTAAGGTGGAGACGGGGTCTGTCCCCCTGTGATGCCCCCGTTGCGCGCCGCGTCGACCGCCTGCTCCTCCCAGGTGAGCGATCGGACCAGCGCGCCCGCGTATCCCTTGGCGGACTGTCGTTTGACGTGGCCCATCGTCACATCCCCAATGCGCCGCTCAAGGCAGAAACCATCTCGAGCATCTCGGGGTGCGCTTCGAGGAAGGCGAGCGCACGATCGAGCGCCTCCAGCACGAAGTCCACCTCGTCGGGCTGGATGATCAGCGGGGGCATCAGCTGCAACGTGCTGGGGCGATGGTCAGCGAAGACGGCCAGGACGCCGTTTTGCGCCAGCAGCGGGCTCAACGCCATGCCCATGCGTGCGTCGACCAGTTCCAGACCCATCATCAGGCCGCGCCGGCGCCATGTGGCGATGATGGCGTGGCGCGTTTGCAGCTCGCGGAAGCCGGCTTCGAAGCGCTCGCCCATCGCCTGGACGTGTTCCATGAAGCCGGGCGCGGTGATCTCGTCGAACATGGCAAGGGCGGCAATGCAGCCCAGCGCAGCGCCCCCAAAGCTGGACAAGTGGATGAAGGGGTGCTGCTGGAAGAAGCGATCCAGGTGGGGGCGGTGGCATGTCGCCGACATAGGGTAGATGCCGCCGCTCAGTCCCTTGCCGATCACCAAGATGTCGGGCACGACGCCCCATTCATCAATCGCCCACATGCGACCGGTGCGTCCCAGGCCGGCCTGCACCTCGTCAAGGATGAGTTGCGCGCCCCACTGGTCGCACAGCTGGCGCACGCGCGGGTAATAGTCGTCCGGTGGGATGAGGATGCCACCGGTGGCGGGGATGGTTTCCATGATGACCGCAGCAGTCTGCTCGTTGATCGCGCCAGCGAGTGCGTCGACGTCGCCGAAGGGCACCTTGGTAAAACCGGGTGGCATGGGGCCGAACTTGCCGCGGAAGGAATCCTCACCCGTGGCGAGGGCAAAGCCGGTGTGGCCGTGGTAGCCCTTGTGCACCGAGATGATGCCCGGGCGGCCGGTGTATGCGCGCGCCAGCTTGATGGCGACATCGATTGCCTCCGCGCCACCGGGTGAGAAGGTAGCGTACTGGATGTCGCCGGGTGTCAGGGCGGCGAGACGCTTGCCCAGGGCAGCGCGCATTTCATCCAGGAGCATGTGGTCGCCCACGTCGATCTCGTCAAGCGCGGCCTTGACTGCCTGCACCACACGCGGCGGGCGGTGCCCCAAGTTGAAGACCCCGCCGGAGCAACGACAATTGAGCAGCTTGCGGCTGCCATCGACATCCCACAACCAGACGCCCTCGCGGCGTCCGGGAATGAAGTCGAGACCCACCATTTTGAAGACGGACACGCGGCCAGGGTTGACGTAGCGCGCATAGTCCTCCAGAATGGCTGCCTTGGATTGCTGGCCGATAAACATTGCCGACACATCCTCCATTGGCGATTGTCCGATGAGGATGTGCAGTATACCACAAGACGGTGCAACTGGCATAGTAGGCGGGGGGTTGTGGTGCGTGCGCCCATCCGAGCCGCGCGCGGCCGTAGGGGCGCATTAAATTGCGCCCACACACAACCCGCTCCCTTACGGTCGCGGCGCGGATCAATTTAACCGAGCCGCGCGCGTCAGCAAGCGGTTGGGTATGTGGGGCGCGCGCCGGCCAGCGGCCAAACCGGGTTGCGCGTGGACAAGTGGCCACATTCGCCCTGCTCCCTTGTCTTTCCAGCACGTCCGGCTACAATGAATGTGGCGCATACCATAACAGGATGGACCGGTGGATATCCAGCACATCATCGAGGCGATTCGGCATCTTCGTATCCGCATCACAGATCACGCCGACGAAGAGGCACAAGCGGATCGCCTGTCGTTCGATGAAATTTTCTTCAGCGTGCTACAGGGTGAGATCATCGAAGAGTATCCTACTGATGAGCCCTATCCGAGTTGTCTGGTCTATGGCACCAGTTTTACTGGTGAGCCGATTCACAGCGTATGGGCCTACAACCCTGCGACGATGTGGGCCGTGCTGATCACAGTGTACCGACCTGACCCGACGCGCTGGGTAGACTGGCGGACGAGGAGGCAACGATGAAACCTTTTGAGCGATGTCCCATTTGCGGGGGCGAGCTGGTTGAGAAGGAAGTGGAGAAGCTGGTGCGAGGCGGTGTGCACATCGCTGTGTTGCACGTGCGTGCCGACGTGTGCCTGCGCTGTGGGGAACGCCTCTATGCAGCCGAGACTGTCAGACGCTTCGAACAGATTCGCGAGAAGCTGGCGCGGCAGGAAGTGGCCGAGTTCAAGCCGCTGGGTCAAACCTTTCAGGTGGGCTGAGGCGATACGAATGGATTTAACCAAGCCGCGCGCGCCCATCCGAGCCGCGCGCGTAAGCAAGCGGCTGGGTATGTGGGTCGCGTGCCAGCCAGCGGCACAACAAATGGCGAGGTCACTTGTGCAAAAAGGGGGGTAGAGGTCGGTGCCGACCTCTACCCCAATCACACGGCTCGGCTGCCAGGAGGAGGGCTATTGTGGGGGCAGCAGCACGGTATCGATGACGTGGATGACCCCATTGCTGGCCATCACGTCGGGAATGATCACCTGAGCGTCACCCACCGCCACCCTTTCACCGCTCACCTGGATGCTCAGCGGTGCGCCCGCCAGGGTGGCCAGCGAGGACAACTTGACAACGTCACCCGCAATCGCCCGACCCGGTGCCACGTGGTAGAGCAGGATGCGGGTCAATTGTTCCTTGCTCAAGCTCTCCAGCGTGCCCTCGGGCAACTTCTTGAAGGCCTCATCGGTCGGCGCAAAGACGGTGTACGGACCGGCCGCCTGCAGCGCTTCCACCAGGCCGGCATCGGTCAGCGCCTGCGCCAGGATGGTGAAGCGCCCATCCGCCACGGCCACCTCAACAAGGTTCTTCTGCATAGCAGCCTGTGGTGCCGGCGGCAAGATCACCGAGTCAATCACGTGGATGACTCCGTTGCCGGCCGCGATGTCAGGGATGAGGACCTGTGCCTGATCGACCATCACCTGGCCGCCTGCCTTCTGGCTGATGGAGGGATACTCACCCGCAAAGGTGGCTACCGAGCTCTTGCGCACCACTTCCTCAGCGCTGTAGCGACCGGGCGCGATGTGGTAGAGCAGGATGCGCGTCAGAGCAGCCTTGTCCTTCAGCAGATTTTCCAGCGTGCCCTCGGGCAATTTGGCGAAGGCCTCATCGGTCGGGGCAAAGACGGTCAGCGGCGCCGATTGCTTGACGAACTCGACCAGACCAGCGGCCTGCAGTGCGGTTGCCAAGGTGGTGAAGCGCCCATCTGCCACAGCCACTTCGACGATGTCCGGCGCCGGCTTGGGCGGGATGAGCACACTGTCAATCACATGGATGACCCCGTTAGAGGCCTTCACGTCGGGGATGACCACCTGCGCCTGGTTGATCATCACCTTGCCCTCTTCGACCTTGACCGTCAGAAGCCCCCCTCCGACCGTCTCGAGTTCGGAGCGGGCGATCACATCGGCCGCCTCAAAGTGCCCCGCCACGACGTGGTAGAGCAGGATCTCTGTCAGGGCGGGGATGTCTTGCAGCAAGGCCTCCACCGTGCCCTCGGGCAACTTCTTGAAGGCTTCATCGGTCGGCGCGAAGACGGTGAACGGGCCCTCTCCCTGGAGAGTTTCGACCAGGCCGGCGGCCTGCAGTGCGGCTGCCAGGGTGGTGAAGCGCCCGTCGGCGACGGCGGTGGCAACGATGTCGCCGGGAGCCTGCGCCAGTGCGGCGCCGCTCAGCGTGGCGACTAATGCGAGTGCAACTACCAGTGATACCAGTTTGTTCAGCAATTCTTTCATCGGTTATCTCCCTGTGTGTTGTTGTGTGTATATTTCTTTGGCTATGCGTCATATCGACCATTTGTATCTATATTATACAATATTTGTCCAGGAGTTGTCAAGGTATATTTCAGGAGATTCTGCCCTTTTGGGAGCGACATCGTAGCAAATTCGTCGCGGCGCGGACTCAATCCGAGCCGCGCGCGTCAGCCAGCGGCCAGAGTGCGCGTG
>OGCI01001462.1_pt1 | contig 19555 bp, 21 predicted proteins | sample 1570021 | NCBI WGS metagenome assembly OGCI01 (sample SAMN06264664, study PRJEB24512) | hot springs metagenome | isolation source: Hot spring water | place: South Africa: Tshipise | collected 2015-06-21 | reverse complement strand
GTCATCTGTTTATTGACGGTGGCTACAAGCGCCAGTTCGAGGAGTGGGTCAGGCGAACTTTAGGCTGGACGGTGCAGATGACTTAGCCGAGGAGCTACTCAAGAAGACCCGAGGGCATCGTGGCTTTGTGGTCATCCCCAGGAGGTGGGTAGTGGAGCGCACCTTTGCCTGGCTAAGTTTCAATCGTAGGCTCAATCGGGACTACGAGTTCCTGCCCGAAACCTCAGAAACCTTTATCTACACGGCGATGATCCGACTTATGGTCAGAAGATTGGCTTCCTAGACGGTTTTAAGACAGTCTCTTACACGGTACCGGGAGCACCCAACAAAGGGAATACCCCGTCCTGTTCAGCGTACTTTAGAAGCCTTAGCCCAAAGCCCCATTCAAACCTCCGCCCCGGCGGTTACTAGGACGCTTCTTTCGCCACAGAGCGTAGTAGCGAGCTCTCCTGGCCATGGGCCCAGCTTGAAAGACGTGAGGGGCTGATATGAACCCCGCCTGAATCGTTCCGTTGGGGATTGTCAGAGCACCCTGGCTTTTCGAGCTGTTGCTACCCGCGCTTCAGGCGGGGGCCCCAAAGAAAAAACAAATCAACGGCATTTCTTATGATAGGTTCCTACCAGCTTTTAGAGGGATGGTAAGACAGAAATTCAACCCCCTTTCGGATATTCATTTGCATGCTCACCTCAGGCCACTGCCTGCAGCACCCGGGTAATGGGCAGCCCCGCCCCCCGCAGCAGCTAGGCCAACGCCCTCAAAGCCCTTCTCCGCTTCCCCTCCGCCACCAGAATGCGGCGCATTCCCAGGAACAGCGGATCTCTTTGGCTGGGAGGCTGTAGCGGCGGGCGTGCTCCTTCCAGGAGACCACCTCCCGGAACACCCCGGACCAGTAGGGGTGCAGGTCCGCAAGGATTCTCTGCGCGAGGTGCTCGAAAAGACGCCCCGCCTTCGTTTCGGTAAATCCAGCGTAAAAGGCTTCCAGGAAGGAGCTATTTAGCGTGACCACGCTCTTACCTCCTCATCTTAAGAGCACGAGCCCAACCGGCCTTGGGATAGACGCCGAAATGCTCCTGAGGCGGGTCTGGACTTCAAGGTAGCTTCGCTGACCCTGGAGGGTCTCAGGGGCCCCTTACTAGGTACTTCGGTGTCTAGAGGCTAGGAGGCGAGCTTCCGGGTGGCCCGGGCAGCGCTGGCCAGCTTCTCGGCGAAGGCCTTCACCTCCGGGGACACCTCGGCGTTCCCTGATCCCCGCACCTCCATGACCCGCCAGCCCCCGGCGGCGCGCCACAGGCTCAGGGTGGCCACTCGCTGGCCCTCCCTGTCCCGGACGCTGAAGAACCGCTCCTCCTCCAGGAAGACCCCAGTCCAGCTCTTCCCCCGGAGGCAGTGCCCCATGGCCCGGCCCTCCTCCTCCAGGGCCTTGGGGGAGAGGAGCTCCACCGCCACCAGGTCCCCTTGGACGAAGGGGCCGGGGAAGAGGGGCCGGGGCCTGCCCAGCGCGTGCTCCGCCAGTGCCTTAAGCCCCAGGTTCTTGTCCCGGAGGGAGGCGAAGCGCCAGGGCTCCTCCAGGGCCCTCCTCAGGAGGGCGAGGGCCAGGTGGGGGTCCCCCTCCTCCCTCGCTCCGCGCCCCCAGGCCCGCAGGACCGCCACCATCGCCTCCTCCTGGGCCCGGGAGAGGTCCGGGTCCTCTGCCAGGAGGCCCAGGAGGAGGCCCCAATCCCCCTTGGAGAGCTCGCGCACCCAGGGAACCCCCCGCCCGGGCTCCTGGAGTACCCCCGCCCGGAGGAGGAGGGAGAGGAGCCGGGAGAGGAGCTCCCTGGGCACCCTCCCCTCCGCAAAGGGGGGTTCCCGGTCCACGTTCCGAGCGAGCCCCGGGTAGGCCAGCAGCCAGCGGGCCTCCTTCTCCTCCCACCCCTGGGCCCGGAGCAGGGCGTACCCCTGGCGCAGGAGCCCTCGGTAGGCCTCCCAGCCCAGGAAGCTGTGCCCGAGGGAGAGGAAGGAGAGCAGGGCCTCCGGGTGGCGGCGCCACTCCCTGAGGAAGCGCTCCCCGTCCAGGGCCATGAGCCTGCGGGCCTGGAGGAAGCCCCCCAGGCCCTCCACGTGCTGGAGGATCTCCCAGGGCTGGAAGGTCTCGCGGAAGCCCCGGAAAGCCTCCCCGTCCGCCAGCCAGCGGAGGATGGCCCGCTCCAGGACCTCCCCCACCCGCGAGGGGTCCAGGGCCAGGAGCCAGGCCCAGGTCACCGGGTCCCGGGGGGTGTGGATCAGGGCCAGGTAGTCGCTGTGCTGCCACAGGAGCTGGTACGCGGGGTGCAGCCTCCGCCGGCGCTCGCTCCACCACCGCGCCGGGGGGAGGAAGCGCTCCAGGGCCTCCCGGGTCTCCTGGGAAGAGCCGAGGGACCACTCCCTCCCGTCCCACCCCGCCCGGACCCACCTCTCCCAGTACGCCCGTCCGTCCCCGTAGGGCAGGAAGACCGCCCCCTCGAAGAGGTAAACCCCCTCCGGGGCCAGGCGGATGGCCCCGGAGAGGCGCTCCGGGGTGAGGGTCTGGGCGAAGGCCGCGAGCTCCGCCTCCATGGCGGAAGGGGGCGGGGGCGGGGTGTCCAGGGGGGCGGGGCTGGCCTCCTTGCGGGGGAAGGCGGCCCGGGCCGCCTCCAGGTCCACCATCTGACTCCAGACCTGCGCCAACGAAACCTCCATAAACCAAACCTTCTCTTCCATCGGCAAACCTCCTTCTCCCCGCCTCCGCGGGCGGGGTCATGGTTCAGGCGCTTCGGGGAAACTAGCAAGGCCTCCCCCAGCCCTGGGGGGGGTCGGGGGTCTAGGGTGCGCTTTTATATCTCCTATACCCTCAGCCAGAGTTTTCTGGCGAAAAATAAGGCGAAGCCATTTCCATCTTGGTCCAGGAGCCCCGATCCAAGCCCAATTTTGCGTTCAGGTGTAGCGTTGCAGTTGGATAGGGGTGCAAAAGTCCAGGCCTCGAGGCCCCTCCTAAGGGAAGAGAGGGGGAGCCTATCCCCCCTCCCTTTCCCCATCCGCTCAAAAGTCAAAGGCGGACCAGAGGCCCTTGTCCACGATGAGCTCCGCCAGTTCCCTCCCGCCCAGGATGCTGATCTGCAGGTTTTCCCGGCTCAGGTACTCCTCGGCTGCTCGGTAGGCCTCCTCGCTCACGTCCCCCGTGGTGATCACCAGGCCCATCTCGGCCACCCCCGCCTGCAGGGCATCGGCCAGCTGCTTCACCGCTTCCTTTCCCATGTGTCCCATGTGTTTGTGTTTTCCGGGCTGATAGAACTTGGCCTGGATGCCGACGGTGACCAGCAACCCGCCCATGAGTTGGAAATCGGCTATCACGTCCGCTCCCTGGTCGCTCCTTCGGGGGACCCGCTTCACCTCCACAGCCCCCATGGCCTTAGCCATCCTCTTGACTAGGGTTTCAAATGGGCGTTTCGCCCCGCCTGGCGTCCTCCAGGACCTTTTCAATGTCTGCCACCACAATATCTGCCACCTGCTTTTTGGTGCGCAGGAGAGTCCCGGGGTGATTCAACCGATTCTTCAGGGCGTCCGAGGCCAGCTCGCGGGGGATGGGCTTCTTGTCGTTGAACCAGCGGACGGGCCTGCGGTGGGCAGCGATGGGGTGGCTCTCGTCGTAGTAGGGATCCCCCACCACCTCGGCCACGTAGAACTCGCCTCCCGAGGGAACCACCACGTAATCTCCTGGCTTCATCTCTTTGAGAAACCACCAGAGAGACTTCGCGAAGTTGGCCGCCAAAAGGTTGTTCTCAATTTTGTAGGCGGCCTTCACCCGCTCGCGAAAATCGTAAAAGCTCAGGCCCTCTTCCAATAGGCCCTTAACCTCTTTCCATCCCACGAAGATCTCGTCCTTCTCCAGGGCCTCCTGGGTCATGTCCTGTTCCAGGGGAGCCAGCCGCAGAATAAAAACGTTCCTGCCTTCCATTTTCGCCACCTCTCTCCGTCCCTTTTCCCTAAACCCTTTCTTCCCTAACGCCTTTTTCCTAGCCCTGTGGCTGCTTCTCCCCTCCGGGGAGCTTCTCCCGGGCCAAGGTAAGGGCCGTCATGTTGCTCTCGGGGCGCTGGAGCAGGCCCTCGAGGATCCAGGGCACGAGGTCCCTGGGCAGGATGTACCAGGTGGGGTGGCCTCGGCTGCTAGGCACCCCCTTATCCCTGGGGTCGGGACCGCCGTTCCAGCGGATGCCGAGGGCGTAGGGCCACACCTCTCCCTGGGTTTCTTTCTCCTCCTTCCAGCGGACCAGGGCCACGGAGTAGGAGTCCGCTCCCCCGTCGAACAGTACAGCGATGAGCTGGAGACGATCCCTGGGGTGGATGACTTCGTGAGGGTCTACCATGGCTAACCTCCATGAGCAGGGTACAACGTAGCACCCTTATATGTCAAGCTATGATAACCGCCTAGATAGACCTATACTTAGCCAACCCGCCCCCATATAGCTAGATCCTGCCAGGTTGTCCAATATCCTTGCATTTTTAATACTGTAATACTAAATTAGCAAGGATGCTACTTCGTCGGCTCCAGCCAATCCTGGAAGCCCGCCTGGCCCAGGTGCCGGTGGTGGTACTAACCGGGCCCAGGCAGGTGGGAAAGACCACCCTGGCCCTCCAGCTGGCCGAGCGTCGGGAAGCGCTCTACCTGGATCTGGAGTCTGAGCGGGACCAGGCCCGGCTGTCCAGCGCTGAACTCTACCTAGAGGCTCAGCTAGACCGCCTGGTGATCCTGGACGAGGTGCACCGCATGCCCGGGCTCTTTCCCCTGATCCGAAGTCTGGTGGATCGCGCCAGGCGACAAGGACGCAAGGCGGGGTTTTACCTGTTGCTCGGCTCCATCTCCCCCGAGGTAACCCGCCAGGCAGGTGAGAGTCTCGCGGGCCGGGCAAGCTATTTAGAGCTAGCCCCTTTCGACCTGCAAGAAACAGGATCGGGTCACGAGGCCACACTATGGCTCAGGGGTGGCTTCCCGGAAAGCTTCCTGGCAGCGGACGATGAGGCCAGCTTCCGCTGGCGGCAGGACTTCCTGCGGACCTATCTGGAGCGCGAGATTCCGCTCCTGGGGGGCCGGCTACCCATCGAGACGCTCCGCAGGCTTCTCACCATGCTGGCCCACCTACAGGGAGAGCTGCTTAACGTCTCCAGCCTGGCGCGGAATCTGGGATTGAACGGGCGTACCGTGGGGAACTACCTGGATCTTTTGTCTGACCTCTACCTCCTGAGGCGGCTCCCACCGCTCGAGGCCAACGTGGGAAAGCGCCTCATCAGAAGCCCCAAGCTCTTCCTCCGAGATAGCGGTATCGTCCACACCCTGCTGGGGATTAGAGACCTCGAGGGCCTGCTGGCCCATCCGGTGGTGGGCGGAAGCTACGAGGGTTTCGTGGTAGAAAATCTCCTCCGTCTCTTGCCGGAGGGTGGGGAGGCTTTCTTTTACCGCACCCGCGCGGGGGCCGAGGTGGATCTGGTTCTGCTCCTGCCCGGAGGGAAGGTCTGGGCCGTAGAGGTCAAGCGAAGCCTGGCGCCAAAGCCTTCCCGAGGCTTCCACGAAGCCTTGAGGGACCTCAGGCCGGAGGCCGCCTACGTGGTCTACCCCGGGGAGGAGACCTTCCCCCTTACAGACAGGGTTATGGCCACGCCGCTGGGCTCACTCTTGCAGGCGCTCGGCACGCTCCGCAATCGGTAACTCGATGGGCCTCGGCCTGTGCCCGGTAGACCCTGGAGCCGGGATCCGGCAGGAAATATTCCTCAGGCTCGAGGCACGTGAAGAGTTGTTGCTCCAACTTTGCTTCAGGCAACAGTTAACACCATCTTACTGATTTACTGCAACACGGAGTTCCGTATTTGAGGGTTTCATGCTATTATTTGACGAATATATGTCATTTTTGGCGAATAAAATCCCTGTTGCTCCTTCGCCCCTGGAAGTCGCAGGAAGTCCAGAAAGCGCCTCGTGGACGGCATTTGCGCTGGATTCGGTGGGGCTCAAAACATATTCGCCAAATAAGTATTTGTCGAACAAGCACCCCTTCGCTCCCCCCCGCGCCCCCAGGGGGAGGCACCTATAGGAGGCCGCCATGCCACCGGATCTGATCACCACCTTTGCCCACTACCTCGAGGTCGAGGCCCGCCTCTCCCCCCGCACCGTGCGGGAGTACAGCGCCGATGTGCGCCAGTTCCGTAGCTGGCTGGACGCCACCCACCCCCTGACCGCCTGGGCGGAGGTGGCCCCCGCCCACCTGCGGGGCTTCCTGGTGGCGCGGAAGTTCGGGCCGCACCGGCAGGCCCGGGTGCTCTCGGCGTTGGACAAGTTCTTCTGGTACCTGCTGAACGTTGAGCGGCTCCAGGGCCTGGCCAGCAACCCCGTGGCGGCCCTCACCCGGCCCAAACTCCCCGAGCGCCTGCCCAAGTACCGCGAGGTCCACGAGGTGCAGGCCTTCCTCGAGGCCGCCCTCAAGAACCGCAGCCCCACCCTGGGCCTGCGCGACTACTGCCTGGCCCGCTTCCTGGTCTCCTCGGGGCTGCGCCTCTCGGCCTGCTTAGGCCTCACCCTGGACGATGTGCGCTACCGCGATGGCTTTCCCCACTCGGTGCGCTATGTGGGCAAGGGCAACAAGGAGCGCGAAAAGCTGCTCACCGAGGGGGCCGCGCAGGCCCTGGCCCAGTGGCTCAAGCACCGCAAGGGCTACCCCGCCCCGAGCCGGCACATCTGGATTCACCTGCAGGGCCGGGCGGCGGGCCAGGTGATGACCCCCCGGGCGGTGCAGCTCATGTTCAAGCGGGTGGCCCGGCGGGCTGGCCTGGACCCCAAAGGCTTCAGCCCCCACAAGCTGCGCCACAGCTTCGCCACCTGGCTGCGGCGCAAGGGCGTGGCGCTGGACGTGGTGCGCGAGGCTCTGGATCACGCCAGCATCCAGACCACCCAGATCTATGCCCGGGTGGCCAATGAGGAGCTCGAGGCGGCGCTAAGGGAGTTTCCTAATGTGATGTGAGGCGGCCTTGCCCCAGATTCGTCATCCCGTATGTGGACAGGGGCAAGGTTGGGGCTCACCGCCCAGGGCGCTCCGCTGCCGGGGCCTAGGGCAGGGGCGGCAGGCCCAGCTCCTCGAGGAAGCGGTTGTGCCTCTGGGTGGCTTCCGAGATCCGGCGGGCCAGTCCTTCCAGCTCGGCGTGGACGCTCTGCAGATCGACCTCCGGCTCAGCGGTCGCGGCGCTCACATAACGGGTGATGTTGAGGTTGAACTCGTTCTGCCTGATCTCCTCCAGGCTCACCCGCCGGGAGTAGTGCGGCTCCTCCCTGCGGTACTGGTATGTCTCCACGATCCTGTCCACGTGTTCGGGCAGCAGCAGGTTCTGCCGTTTGCCCTTCTGGTAGTGTTCCGCCGCGTTGATAAACAGCACGTCGTCGAACTTCTTGCACTTTTTGAGCACCAGGATGCAGACCGGGATGCCGGTGGAGTAAAACAGGTTCGCCGGCAGGCCGATGACGGCGTCGATGTGGTTGTCCTCCAGGAGTTTCTTCCGGATCCTGGCTTCGCTATTGCCGCGGAAGAGCACCCCGTGCGGCATGATGATGGCCATGGTGCCTTCGCGGTGCAGGAAGTGGAAGCCGTGCAGGAGGAAGGCGAAATCCGCCGCCGATCTGGGGGCCAGCCCGTACCCCTTGAAGCGGAAATCCTCCGCCAGGGCTTCGCTGGGCTCCCAGCGGTAGCTGAAGGGGGGGTTGGCCACCACCGCGTCGAACTCGATCTTCCTGGCCGGGTTCTCTTCGCGCAGGAGCGGCCACTCGTTGGTGAGTGTGTCGCCGTGGAAGATCTCGAACTCGGTATCGCGCACCCCGTGCAGCAGCATGTTCATGCGGGCCAGGTTGTAGGTGGTGATGTTCTTCTCCTGGCCGTAGAGCTTGCCCACGCCGTCCCGTCCCATCCGCCGGCGCACGTTGAGGAGCAGCGAGCCGGAGCCGCAGGCGAAATCCAGCACCCTGCCCAGCTTCGCACGCCGACCGCTGGCGGGGTCCTGGGCGTCCAGAACGACGATGCCCGAGAGGATGCTCGAGATCTGCTGCGGGGTGTAGAACTCGCCGGCTTTTTTGCCGCTCCCGGCGGCGAACTGTCCGATCAGGTATTCGTAGGCATCGCCCAAGAGGTCGCGCTCCTGGGGAAACTCCGCCAGGCCTTCGGCGATCCGCTGAATGATGGCGCAAAGGCGTTCGTTGCGCTGGGCGTAGGTTCTGCCGAGCTTGTCCGAGTCGAGGTTGATCTCCGAGAACAGCCCCTGGAAACTGCGGCCAAAGGACTCGTTCTCGATGAACTTGAAGCCTTTTTGCAGCGTGTGCAGCAGCTCGGCGTCCTGGGTGCGGGCCAGCTCGGCGATGCTGCTCCAGAGGTATTCGGGTTTGATGACGTAGTGCACCTTGCGGCGCATCACGTCCTCGAAGGTCGGGATGTCGTCCGGGTTCTTTTCGTACCACACCGCCAGCGGCGAACGCCGGTCGCCTGGGGCAGGCTCGGGCCAGTCCCTTCCCAGTTCCCGTTTGGCGGCCTCCTCGTAGTTGTCCGAGAGGTAGCGCAAAAAGAGGAAGGCCAGCATGTAGTCGCGGAAGTCGTCGGCGTTCATCGCGCCGCGCAGTTGGTCGGCGATGGCCCAGAGCGTCTTGCCCAGGCGGATTTGGTCGTGCTCGCTCATAGGTCAATCTCCTGTGGGAAAAGTTGCTGCATCAGGCCCTTCTTGTGGGCTTTGAGGGCCTCGAGCTGCTTCGCCTGAAGCTCGATCAGCTCATCCAGCGACGACAGGCAGTCGGCGATTTTTTGTTGCTCTCCTGTCTGAATTTTTGGAAACCGCACAGCCTTCTGCTTAAGAATGGTGTTGCTCCTGTTGAACTGCTTAAAGACTGGGCGTTACCCCCGGCAGCCCTGCCGCAAACCCCGTTATCTGATTGGGACACCCGCCCCCAAAACCTCCGGGCTGGCCTCAGAAATGCCCTGCAGGACGTCAAACTGTGCGCCCGCCAGGAACGCCCCCGCTTCGTGGGCCGCACCGGGGAGCTCCTCGCCCGCGCCCTCCGCGACCCCGGCAGCGTGAACCTCTACCGCGCCCTGTTGTGGGGGGCGCTGCGCCGGAAGGACCGCGGAGAAGACCGCTTCGAAGCCCTGTGGAACGCCCTGGACCGGGTGCTGACCGACCTCCAGGAGGGCTTCGCCAGGCGGCCGGGGGCCCTGCTGGTGGCCCGGCTGCGGGAGAGCGGGCTATGGGCCCTTCTGATGGAGGGGGCGCAGTACCGGGTGGCCTGAAGAGGAAGCTCGGTTCGTTGGAGCACCCAGGCACATCAGGTTCCGAGGGGAACCTGGCTGCTGTTGCCGTGCGGGGAACGACAGGGGATCGGGGTTGCCGCTATAGCATAATCACTAGCTTGTAGTGCCTATTGACAAATTCACTATGCTTTACCTAATATGCAGACCATGAAGAAGCCGATGAAGCCTTCCCCCACTTCCCCCCGCACCCGCCGGTTCCTCGCCTCTACCCACGCCAGGGAGCGCTTCGTCGAGCGCTTCAACCCGGGCTCCAGCCTGTCCAAAGCCGGCGAGGTCCTCGAGCGCCGCGCCCGGCGAGCCCGGCCCCTTCCCTCTCTGGCCCGCTCCTACTCGGCTGGCGAGCGCGTGCACATGCTGCGTGACGGCTCGTTGGTGCTGGTGGTGGACCTGGACAGCCGGATCATCCTCACCTGCTATCCCTACGAGAAAGCCACACCTGCGGGTCTGCCCCTGCGGCGATCGGCCCGCCGCCGACAGGTCCCCAGCTGCGTCCCTACCTTTACCCGCCGCGGAGGTGCGCGATGAAGAAGCCCACCAGCCTCTACCTCAACGAGCTGCAGGTCAACCGGGTCGCCCGCCGCCTGGAGAAAGCCCTCGACGGCCACGGCAGCCTCTCGGGCTTTTTCACCTGGCTCGAGGAGCGGGCCTATGCGGCCTTGATGGAGGGGGGGGAGTATAAGGAGGATCCGTCCTCACAACAAGCCTGGGATGATTACTTTCGTACAATTGACCTCTGGCATCATCAGGGCGAGCAGGAGGCGATGGCAGCCTACCGGCAGGCCTGGGAGCGGCTTGCCGAAAGGCTACCCTGGCACCGGGAGAATCCGGCGGCCTCGCACGTCCTGGCCCTTTTCGCGCTGAAGGACAATCGCGCCCTGTGGGACCGTCCCCGTAGCGTGGAAGAAGCTGGGCGAGATCCCCTGCTAGCCTTCGCGGGGTGGGGTGCCGATACCGATGAGATAGTCAGAGCTTTCCGCGCTAGGGCCCAGAGATCCTCTGTAAAGCAGGACGATGGAGGGTTGCTCTGGCTGAGCAACCGGCTGGAGAAGCTGTACGAATCGCGGGCCAAACCGGTGAGCTTCTACTTCGACGAGCGGGCCCACGCCATGATGCTGCGAGCCTTCCAGGGCACTTTCTTCGACCGGCTTCTGGGAGTCCTGGACGAAATGCTGTCGGGTTGGGGATACAAGGTGCTGGAACTGGAGCCAGAGACCCGCTTCCTGGAGCATCCCATGACCTTCTTCCAGCGCTGGCCGCTGAGGATACCTAATGCTTTGACGGTTGAAGGGCGTACTTTGCTCGAATTGGCCGAAACCCCCGAAGACAGGGCCTGGCTGGTTGAGCTGCTCGAGCCGGTGCATTCTCAGGCCGAGGAGTTGAAGGGCGAAAACGAAGAGAAGCTGCTCTTCCTGGGCGGGGAGCTTCCCTGGGAGGTGCTTGCCCATATAGGGGAGCGATTCGGCAAGGAACGGCTGTGCTTGGCCTTGCTCGAAGAATTCAAGGATTTCAACTTGGTATACATGCACAACCCATCCGATCTGGCCTTCCGCCTGATTCTTCGTCTGAACCTGATCAACCCCAGAGCACCCCAGGATGCTCCTACCCCCGAGCAAGTGCTGGGCGCTTTCATGAGCCGCTACGGCCTCAGCGAGATCAAGCCCGAGCGGCGGCTGATGTACCGGGTGCTCCGCCAGGCGATCCCATTGCTCGACGACAAGCTAACCGATCCGCTTCAGCTTCACGCCCTGGGGCTGCTGCAAGCTTATGCCCTCGAGGTGCTGCCCGAGGACGAGCGGGAACCTGAGCGGGTGAGCCGCACGGCGCTGGGGATCCTGGGCCAAACTAACCTCTTCCCTACCCGGGACACCCTCGAGGCCTGGAGCGGGATGCGGGTACGGGTCGAGGGCCCCAACCGCTGGCGGCTCTTCAAAGGGCGTAAGCTCTGGCGCGAGCTTACCGATGAGCAGGCGTTCGAGGCAGCTTCTCTGCTGAGCGATATAGCGTTACCGATCAACGGGGTAGAAAAAAACATGCCTGACCCGTGGAGAACGCAGCTTAGTTTCCGTAAAGACGCACCGCGGGTGGCTTACCGCCTAGGAGCAGAGCCTCTCGAGCGCGCCCTGGAAGTGCTGGCTACACCCACTCCCCTCGAAGGCGAGGGTCCACGCGTAGAGTGGGAGCGGAAGAGGCACCGCATAAAGCTCCTTTCCGAGGAACTCGAGAAGCATGCGATACCGCGTGGCGAGTAGCCGGGAAAGGGCCAGACGGCTCAAGCCTTCTCATCGGCTCGGCCTGTCGGACATCCCCTCATTTCAGTGGTATCCGACAGGCTGGCCTTGTCGCGCTCCGGCGGCTATCCTGGGTCCATGCCCGGCAGCGAGCGGCGCAGGCGCCTGTACGGCGGCAAGACCGAGCCGTACAAGAAGGTCTGGAAGGACGGCAAGGCCCGGCGGCTCCACCGGCTGCTGGCCGAGGCCAAGCTGGGCCGGCCCCTGCGGCCCGGCGAGGTGGTGCACCACCGGGAGGGAGCCCCCGACCGGGAGGACAACCTCGAGGTCTACCCCTCCCAGCGGCACCACATGGTCGTCCACCACTACCTGCGCCGCGAGGCCAGGGGCGTCCAGCACCTGTTCGACCTCGAGACCTCCCTAAGCCTGCTGGACCCGCCGCGCGAGGGCGACGGGCCGGCCGGTTAAGCCGGCCCGCCCAGCGCCTCGGCCCGCAGCACCACCTCCGGCAGCCCCTCGAGGCCCCGCAGCCCCCACCGCACGGCGGGGCGCCAGCGCAGCTCGAGGACGGGCCGGTGGTCGGGGCCGGCCCAACGGCCGTGCCAGGAGCCCCAGCCCACGAGGGGCCCGCGCTCGTGCGGCCGCAGCCGTTTGCGCTTGCGCCGGGCCAGGCCGTGCGGATCCTCCTTCTGGACCCGGCGCAGCGCCCCGCCCAGGCGGCCCCCCACCTCCCACAGCCGCAGCCCCTCCCCGCCCGGCGGGGCCGGCGCCTCCGCCGCGTCCCCGGGCGCGGCCACCCGGTAGAGCAGCAGGCTGAGGGCGGCCCCGGCGGCGTCGGTCTCGAGGGGCTCGAACTCGACGTCCACCGCCGAAATGTCCGGGGCGAGCGAGGCCACGAAGCTCAGGTACGCCCTCCTCCGCGCCTCCGCGCGGTAGGGCCTCACGGCCGCCTCGGCCTCGCCGTCCAGGGGGAAGGCCTGCAGCTCGAGGTCCCCCCAGCCGCTCAGGTCGTGCAGCAGCCACAGGGTGCCGGCCTCGAGGCGGGCGAAGAAGCCGTGGGCCAGGCCCAGGCCGGTGGGGCGGGGCCTGGGGAAGGCCACGTACAGCGAGGGCTCGGGCAGCCGCGCCAGCAGCGCCAGCGGGACCGTGCCCTCGAAGCACGAGCCCCGCAGTTGCTCATAGGCGTCGGGGTCGAAGCGGTAGACCGTGGGGGAGAGCGCCCAACCCTCCAGCAGGGCGGCCTCGAGCGGGCCCGGGCCGCCGGGGCGGCGGAGGGCCTCGAGGCGGAGCAGGGGGCGGAGCTCCGGCGGCATCCGCCCCCAGGATACCCGGCCTCTGCCACGGGCCGGCAACAGAAGGGCCCGGGCGCAGGGCACCCAAGGGAATCTCTGGCTGCGCCCGGGCTTGTCCCGCTTCGGAACCCCGCCAGTCTAGCGCATGGAGCACCCCAGCTGCTTACAGGGCAATCTGTTCTGCTTCTCTATGTTTGCCTCCCGCCTGCCAGACCCTGCAATATGCCTGTTGATAGGTGCTGCAGGCGGATTGTACTGAACCAGACACACCCTTCTACCCGGCGCCGGGTAACGCTGATGGAGGAACTGGTCCACATCTGGCTGAACCACAAGCCCAGCACCGTCTCACTCAACCCGTTTGAGCTCGAGCGGCATCGAACCTACAACAGTAAACAGGAAAGCGAAGCCTATGGGGTGGCTGCCGCTGCACTAGTGCCCTACGAGGAGCTTCGGCAGAAGGTGCTCGAGCAGGGGCTTACCAAGGAGGCTATCGCAGCCTACTATGAGGTCAGCCCCCGGCTCGTCCAGTACCGGATGCAAATCACCTACATCTGGCGAACTCTCAAAAGCCGGAGGCAGATATAAGCGCTTGAAGTCAAAGGCCTTGATCCTCCGGGGAACCAGAGACGATTTCCCATTTCTGGCTACGCCTTGGTCAGTTCGCGAAGGACTGCCAAGACTTCGGCGGTTTCTCGGCTTTTTTGTTCGATGATTTGGAGCAGCTCTTCAACGCTCCGTGTATCTGTATCGAGCTTCGCATGGGGGTTCACGGCCTTGAGGTCGTAGTTCCTGGCCTCGAGCTCAGCCCGGCCCACCGTCCAGCTCCGCTCGGAGTCGGCGCGGGTGGGCAGCAGGCGGAAGAACTCCTCGAAGTGCTCGAGGGTCAGTGGGCTTTTCTTCCCCACCTTCACCCCTGACAGGTCGTAGTACCAGATCTTCTCGGTAGGCCGCCCCTTAGTAAAGAAAAAGATGTTGGTCTTTACGCCGGCCCCTGCGTTGACAAATGCGCCTGGGGGCAGCGAGAGGATGCACCAGAGGTCGGCCTCATTGAGAAGCTTGCGTTTAGTCTGCACGAAGGCTATCTCCTGTCGGAAAGACACACCCTCATCGAGTACGATGGCGCAACGGCCTCCGCTCTTGAGGGAGTCGATCACGTGCTGAAGGAAGAGCACCTGGGTCGCGCTGGTCTTATAGGCGAAGCGGGCCTGGGCTACCTTGCCTTCTTTACCGCCGAAGGGGGGGTTGGTGAGGATCACGTCGAACTGCGCCGGGGCTCCCTCCCACAATCCCCCGTAGATCTCCTGGCCGGTGAGGGTGTTGCCGTGCCACAGGTTGGGCTTGTCGATGCCGTGGAGCACCAGGTTAGCCAGGGCGATCGGGTAAATCAGGTTTTCTTTCTCGCGCCCGTAAAGTCTCCGGGTTTTGAGGGCCTCGAGCTGCTCCGGCGTGGCGTCGTCCCCCAGCTTCTGCAGCACGTACTCGTAGGCCGTGGCCAGGAAGCCGCCGGTGCCGGCACAGGGGTCATAGATGGTGTCCGCGGGGCCCGGGTCAATGGCCTGCACCATGGCCTTGATCACCTGACGGGGGGTAAAGAACTGGCCCCCGTCGTTGCCCTTCTCCCCCATCTTCAAGAGGAGCCCTTCGTAGACCTGGGAGAGGGCGAAGAGGTGGGTGCTGTCCACCGTTTGCGAGTTGATAAGGTGAACCTTGTCCAGCACGTCCAGGAAGTTGCGCTCGGTGTCCACCCGTACCCGATCGACGCCGGACATGATCTCGCTGATCACCTTCTGCCGGGCGGTGGCGTTAGGCTGGTCGCGCAAGCCTTTCAAGTAGGGCAGCAATTCGCCGTTGACGAAGCCGAAGAAAGCGCCCAAGGCCCCTTCCTCCAGCTCGCGGCGCTTCCAGCCGTCGGGGGCGGCCCAGTCCTGCCAGCGGTAGGGGGCCTCGAGGCTGGGGGTGAAGGCCGCCCCCACCGCCTGGCTCTGCTCGGCCTCCAGGGTTTCCAGGTCGTCCAGGATGCGCAGGAAGAGAATCCAGGTCAGCTCGGGGACGTACTGCAAGGCCCCGGCGCAGTTGGAGCGGCGCAGGATGTCGCAGATGCTCCACACGTAGGCGCTGAGGCTGGATTGGGTGGTGAAGCGGGGCGTACCGTTTGAGCCGTTCTTGCTGGGCATCAGAGTTCTCCTGAGAACGCGCGGCGTAGGATGGCGGCGGGTAGGGCGCGGATGGCCTCGAGCTGGGCCTCGAGGTGACGGACAAGCTGCTTTGTAGCCTCCGTTTTACTGTTCAGCTCAGCTACAGTGCGACGCTGTGTTTCAAGGTCGGGAAGAGGTATGTGCTCGGCTTGAAGCTGCCCCCGCGTGATCTTCTTCATCGAGCCGCTGGCCCCCCCTGCACGCTCCTTCCAATACCCAGACAGGTAGAGCGAAGAAAGATAGGCGCCCAGGTATGCTGGGTCAGCACCGGTTGCTTTTATTCGTATTGTGAGGTCTGAAGCGACCAAATTTGGGTAACCCCCTGGGTATACCGCAACCCTACCTACGAGCTCGGGCGTGTTACTCCTGGCAATTAGGATTTCACCGGGAGACACCGTTGCTTCTCGAGCATCATTGGCCCACATGCGGGCAGTTTTGATCCCCTTTGGCCTGAAGCCCGATTCGGATAGGCATGCCGTTGTTATAGCTAGAACCTCTGTGTCCCCGTCGCTTGCAATGGACTTTGCTGGCAGGAATGTACTTATGTCAGCCAAGGGAACTCGATCCCAGTCAGCAACCTTTGGCCCTCTGAAAGAAGCAACTGTGTACGCACCAGCAAGTTTCCGGGCTGCCTCGAGCCCCTCTTCAGCCGCCTTGCGGGCCTTTTCCACCGCCTCCATCTGCTCGGTGAGGATGGCGGCGATGCGGCGTTGGGTCTCGAGGGGAGGTAGGGGAAGCTCGAGGTTCTCGAGGTATTCGGATGGAACACGCTGGTGTCCCACAGCTCCCTTAAAGTGATTTGCTGCATCTGACAAAACTTCAGGACGGCGAACGTAAAAATGTATCCACTCTGCTGTGATGCTAGGGCCGGGTCGTATTATGTGAAATTCCGTGGAGCCGAACCCGAAGCCATTTGTTAAGCCCGAGGCAATTGCGTGCTTACCATTCTGCATGCAAGGGGTAATTTTCGCGAACAGCACATCTCCCTCTTCAAAATACGTATATCCACGACATACTTCACCGAAAGGCTTCAACTCGGGCGATTTGATCATGCCTGTTAAGTCATCAACGGCAGACATGGATACGAAGAAGGTTGGTTCGTCACCGCTTAACCCCAGATTTCGCGGTCGAGGCGGATTTATTTGGGCAACCTCCGCGAGTTTCACCCACCGCCACCCCTCGGGCAGCTTAGGGCGGGTTTCGGGTTTTGGGGCTTCAGTCGTCGGACTGCTCATCGTCGCTCCTTAGCTCGGCTTCTAGCTGCTCCACGCTCGGTAGGGCGGCCTCGAGCTCCTTGGGCAGGGCCTCAGCCAGTTGGAAGCTGCTCACGCCCAGGGGCTTGCTCAGGTCGCGCAGCGCGTATTCCACGGTGAGCTTGCGCTTGCTCTTGCACAGGATCAGGCCCAAGGTGGGGCCGTCGGTGGGGTGGCGCAGCAGGTCATCCACCGCCGAGAGGTAGAAGTTCATCTTGCCCGCGTATTCGGGTTTGAACTCGGTCATCTTGAGGTCGATTACCACGTAGCAGCGCAGCTTGAGGTGATAGAACAGCAGGTCGAGGTAGTAGTCCTGGCCGTCCACTTCTAGGGGGTACTGGCTGCCCACGAAGGCGAAGCCCACCCCCAGCTCGAGCATGAACCGCTGTAGGTGCTCCAGCAGGGCGCGCTCGAGGTGCCGCTCGTTGGCCTCTTTGTGCAGGGTCAGGAAGTCGAAGTTGTAGGGGTCTTTGAGCACCTGCTGGGCCAGGTCGGAACCGGGCGGGGGCAGGGTCTGGGCGAAGTTGGTCAGAGCCCGGCCCTGGCGGTGGTAGAGCCCACTCTCGACCTGCATTTCTAGGATAGCCCGGCTCCAGCCGTTCAGCAGGGCCTGTTCGGCGTACCACAGCCGCTGGGCGGGGTCTTTGAGCTTCTGCAAAAGCACCAGGTTGTGCCCCCAGGGCAATTGCGACACAGGCTGTGCCGCAAACTGCCCCTCGTCCGGGTAGGCCTGGTAGAAGGCCCGCATGCGCTCGAGGTTGCGCTTGGAGAAGCCCTCCACGCCCGGGAACTCCCGCTTGAGGTCGCCAGCCACCCGCTCGATGACCTTCTCGCCCCAGCGCCCCTGGCGCACGGCGGCCTCGAGGTCGCGCCCGATCTGCCAGTAGAGCCCCATCAGCTCCCGGCTCACCGCCAGCGCGGCGCGGGTCTGAGCCTGGCGGATGCGCTCCTTGAGGCCCTGCAAGAAGGTGGGGTAGTCCTGGGGTAAGAGCTCGCTCATGCGTTAGTGACCCCGCGCTCGGCGGGCCAGGTGCTGGGCGAACTGGGGGTCTTCCTCCAGCGTCTCCACCGCCGCCCGCAGCAGATCCGCCACGCTCAGCTCTTCCTCCAGGGCCAACCGCTTCAAAAACTTGTGCTGGCTGGCTTTCAAATCCAGGGTGATCCGCACCATCCGCTCTTTGGGGGCGGGTGGGGCCGCGTGGGGGGTCTCCTCGGCCTCTGGAACCACCACCGCTACCGGCTTGGGTTGCTCGGCGGTCTTGCGGAAGCGGGCCAGCATATCGCTGGCGGGTTTGGCCTTGCTCACCGCACCACCTCCTCGCCCATCAGTTCACCCAGCACCCCTTCGTACTCCCCCACCTCGAGCGGGCCCAGCCCAAAGCTGGTGGAAAAGCCCTCGCGCAGCGGCACCTCGGTATCGAGCACCGGCAGCTCCATCTCCTTCAGCATCTGCCGGGCGGCGGTTGCGCTGCGGGTGCCTTTGCGCACCTTGGTTAGCAGCAGGGCAATCCGCAGGGGGTTCAGGGGCTCCACCTCGGCCAACAGCTCCAGGGTGGGCCGCAGCCGATCCACATCCATCAGGCTGGGCGGGATCGGTATCAGGGCCAGCTCCACCGCCAGGGCCGCGCTGCGCACCACCCCCAGGTCGCCGGGTGGGGTGTCCACCACCACATGGGCGAAGCCTTGGGCCAGCCCCGGCAGCTGCCGGTGCAGGGTCTTGACCGGCAGGGCCGCCACCGTGAAGGGCAGCCCCTCGGCCTGGTCACTCCAGGAGAGGGCCGAGCCCTGGGGGTCGGCATCCACCAGCAGGGTGCGGCCCCGTCGGGCCAGGGCGGCGGCCAGGTAGACCGCGCTGGTGGTCTTGCCGGTGCCACCCTTCAGGTTGATCACCGCCAGCCTCATGCGCGCCCTCCTGCCTGCTGCAAGGCCGCTTCATCCCCCACCAGCTTCAGGGCCTCTTCGCGGGGGATGCGCCAGACCCGGCCCAGCTTGCGGGCCTCGATCTCCTTCTTGCGGCATTTGCGCCGGATGGTCTCCTCGCTCACCCGTAGCAGGCGGGCCAGCTCCTCCGGGGTGTATAACGCCGGTGTCACGCCGACATCATGACACACAGGACGCACGGGGCGCAATCAGTAATTCAGTGAGCCCAGAATGCAGTGTGACCGTGAACAAGGAACACAGCAAATAAGGAAGTCAGTAAAATAATAAACACAGAAATAAAGAAAACAGTATTGCAGTAAATCAGTAAACACGTATATCCTGAACCCATGTCACACCCCTTTATTGGCCGGAAGGAGGAGGGCCGGGCTTTGTTGCTGGGGGTGCAAAAGGGGCGCAGCACCTTACTGGTTGCACCGCCGGGCTATGGCAAGAGCCGCTTGCTCGAGCGGGTGCAGGGGGAGGTGTGCTCGGACAACCACGGGTGAGACTCCGAGTGACGCAAAACAAGAGGAGCTTCCCCAAGAGCCTCAGATGTGTTGAAGGATTACAAGCTCCCTGGCCTGGGGCTCGGGGGAGCGGGTCGAACCGCTGTTCCCAGGCCTGGGCGTAGCGCCGGAGGGTGGCCGGGCTGACCCCCAGGGTCTGGCCGCCAGGGACTCGGGGTTGTTCATGGCCCCAGGGTAGCAGGGCTGCAGGCGGTGAGCGCTCACCGCTCAGCTAATCCGTTGGGGCCTGGCAGAGATATGCCAGAAAAAAAGTTAGGGGGGGGTGGGCTCAGGCTACGCGCTCCGCATCCAGGACGCCGCTGGCAGGGTTTTGCCAGAATCCGACATGGCCGCGTGGCTACGAACGCGCCCGGGCAATCCGCGAGTCCCAGCCCGGGAAGGAGGCTGTCATCCTGCGGGGGAGGTAGACCCTCGGGCGGCACCCCCAGGATCGCAGCAACACCTGCCGCTGCAGCTCGACGGCCTGCTGCATCAGCCCCGGGTCCTCCTCCCACAGCCCCAGCCGCTGCGCCTGTGCGCGCACTGCGTCGGCCTCGGATAGCTGGCCCTGGGCGTAGTGCTCTAAAAAGCGCTGGCGGTAGTGCTCTTTGGCCCGCTGCCCCAGCGGGTGGGACAGCAGGCCCTCTAACCCGCTGCCCATAGCGATAGGCCTGGCGTAGACCCGCCCGTACGCGGGGTGCTCCCCGTAGGGCAAAGCCCGCTTCTCGTTTCCGGGGGAAGGGTGGTCGGGGTAGAGCCAGACCCGGGGTAGAACCTGCTCCACCCCCGGCAGGCTGTCCTTGAAGCTCGTGGGGTTCTCGACTTCCTCTTCGGCTAGAA
>OGCI01001459.1_pt1 | contig 19588 bp, 18 predicted proteins | sample 1570021 | NCBI WGS metagenome assembly OGCI01 (sample SAMN06264664, study PRJEB24512) | hot springs metagenome | isolation source: Hot spring water | place: South Africa: Tshipise | collected 2015-06-21 | reverse complement strand
TGTCCCGTGCGCTGGTCGTACTGTACATTGATCAGATCGATATCCTCGACCTCCGTAACCGGTCGGCTTACCTCCAGCCAGTTCTGCATGTAAGACCTGCCGTTGGGCGCGGGGCTGGTATCGGTGAAGAAGCCCGGTTCATCGATAATGGGCTGTCCGTTGCCGTCCAGCTTGAACAGGCGCGTATTGGGCACATAGGCTCCGCTACCATTGCGTTCATACAACACAAATTGCGCACGCCACAACACGTACGGGTTGTCCACCGCCGCCGTTGCCAGCAACTGCTCGTTGCGATTGCTGTATGGCTTGGTCGGGTCGCGACGGGCGATGAAGTAGCGCACGACGGTACGCCCTGCCAGTACAGGCAGCGCTGGCGGCTTGCCTACCCTCCGGTCTGGAGGTACGTAGTCGCTGCCGTCGGTGGGGTCGGTGACCCCGGTGCCGCCGGGGATGACGCGCTCGGGCAACACGAAGTCGATCTTGGTGTACGGCAGGTAGAAGGTCCCTGGCGTACCCCGCTGGTCGACGAGGTCGAATCTCAGCGTGGCATCATTCACAGGGCTGCTGGTGGTCACCGGGTTCAGCACGCGCGAGTTGTCGAAGACGTACGCAGCATCGGCGATCTCGCGGGTGATGGTTTCCATCAGATCGCGGGCGGTATCCTGCGCCTGCGCGACCCTCTGCACCCGTCGTGTGAAGTTGAAGCTTTGCAGCATGGGACCTAGCAGCAGTCCCAGCATGATGGCGGTAATCGCCATCACCACCAGCAGTTCCACCAGCGTGAACGCTGACCTGAACTTCGTGTTGCCTATCGCTCTCATTGGTGACACTCCTGTTTCACCCTTGTATTATTCCTGAGTCGGTTATTCCACCTCGCGCGTGAGGATGGTCTCCACCTCGTAGCGTTGCCAGCGGTTGTTTTCCTTCCAGACCACGCGCGCCTTGAAGGACGCTCCTTTCACGCCACGCACCACATAGCCGTAGGTATTGTAGGCATCCAGGTCCAGCGAGACTGCTGTCGGTTTGACGTCGCGAATGTCCACATAGCACAGCGGTCGTCCGCCCACGTTCTCAGTGCGGTTGCTGATGCGCGCCAGCACACCACGCATCACATCTTTGCCCAGCACCCTGTCGTTGTAGAACACCTCGCCCAGGATCACCTGTTTACCAGCGTCGCACACCGGGAAGTAGATGCGCGTAGGCGAACCGCCGTCGGAACCACCTCCCACGTAGAACTCGCGGTAGCTCAGCAGGTTACCGTAACGCTCGCGGTACACCTCATAAGGCTTCAGCACCTGTACTCCCCAATCGCCGTCCGCGTGATAGTAGAAGCGCAGGGTGTGCCCTGCCAGCGCGGGGTTGACCACGTTGACGATGCCGTTGCGGTAGTCCACTGTGTACGAGCCACTATCACCCTGCCTGACGATCGGGTCGATAATCTGCCCCGTCTGCACATCCACCGCCACAAAGTCTGGTTGCTGGCGCAGCGGGTCGCCGGGCGGAAGCGCGTTCCAGTTGACGCCGCGGATCAGCCCTTCGTAGGTGGTCTGGTCATCCAGTTTGTCGCCGCGCTTGCGCAGGAAGCGCAGGTTCAGCTTGATCTCTGCTGGCACGGTGGGCACCAGCCTGTCCTCGCGGATGATGTGCCAGTCCAGCACAGTGTAATCAATATTAGCGGTCAACGGCACGGTGCCGCGAGCGGTGCGCTCGATGTAGTCGCGCCCACGCGGGTTGAACAGCAGCACGCCGACATTTGCGTAGGGACCGATATTCCCGTACAGTATCTTGAACTCGTATGGGTCGTCCGACCATGCCTGCGCCAGCGGCAGAAGGCGAAACTCGCGGCTAACCAGCTCGCTACCAGCGCGCATGCGCCAGCCCGACTCAAGGATAGGTCTACCATCCGGACCGGTGTAGTTGCGCAGTTCGATCCGTATCGGCTCGCCGATGACCCCTGCCACGTTCGGAATGGTCTTCGAGACCGACTTCAGTTTCCAGCCGTCGTTGGCATCGTAGTAGTCGTACGAGATGGTGAAGTCGCGCGAGTAGGGCGTCGGGAAGAACCAGATGACCACATCATCGAAGGCGCCGTCGTCGCTAGCGTCGTAGTCGATAGCGTACTGGAACGGCGAGCGCAACGGCGGCGGCGAGTCCTCCTGAGCATTCCACCTCATACGCATCATTGGCGAGCCGTACACGTTCAGGTTGCTCAGTCGCCACACCTGCGAGACCGGGTCGTACAGCGGCTGGTCGACGAAAGGACCTGCGCCCAGCACATACACCGAGCCCTGCCCCGCGACAGTGGGCACCGGGATGGGGATGCGCACCTTTTCGCCCACCACCCGTCGCCAGCGATTGATATCCGAGTAGTAGTAGGCGTCGATTCCCTGCGGAAGTGAAGGCGGTGCCAGATTGTCGGGATGTGCCCCGATGTCGATCGCTTCGCCGGTTGCGCTGCCATCGGAGTATGGCGCCAGTGGCAGGATACCCGCCGGCAGGGTGGTGGCGTTATTCTTCCACCGCTCGATCTCCTGCTGAGCCAACCGGCTGGCGAACGAACGGTTCTCCGCCGCACGGGTCACAAAGAACCCGCCCGGGAACAGCTTCAGAATCACCAGAATGCCGATCGTCAGTACGGCGATTGCCGCCAGCACCTCGATCAGCGAGAAGGCGTATGTCCTCGTGTTGTTTCGTTTCATCTCTCCACCGCCTTTCGTCAGGTGGCTTTCATCCCTCGACGCCCACTTCGCCTGCCCATCACACCGGACGCGGCGAACCCTGCCCGCTTACGCTCCCGCAAAGCGAGCGACTAACACACCGCTGCACGGAACACGCGTTCGACCAGCCACAGCGCCGGCACGAGACAATCGGTCAATCCAGACACCAGAACTTGTTCTGCCCCGAGTTGCTGAAGTTCCGATCGTGCCCCGTCATCTTCTGAAGGATCACACGCGAGTCCACCACCTTCGCCGTGCCACTCAGCAACAGCACGATGTCTTTGCTTCCCTGCGTCACCAAGCCCGAGCTGTCGCACTGGCGATGGTCGGAAACCCATGTCACGATGGTGTTCTCGGGCGGCAGGTTGTACTGAAGCTGACACATGTCGTCGAGCGGACCCGCGGTGTTGCCGGTGGGCACATATGGGCGGTACAGGCTGTAGTGTTGTTCGTACACATTGCTTCCGGGGCAGGTGGGACCGACGTCCATGCTGTCCATGAGATAGAACGGGCGCGTGACCAGCTGCCCGTTGATCTCGCTGGAGCGCAGGCTCGGGTTGTTCGGGTCTGCCAGCATGACCTCTACCGCTTTCCATACGGTCTTGTTATTTACGGGATTGTTCGGGCTGCGGAAAATGTTGATATCCCGAACGTATGCCTGAAACAGAAAGCCTCCCCGAATCCTGTCCGCCGGAATGGGATTGTTGGTGCTGTCGAACTCCACGTAGCCCAACAGCGCTTCCGGGTACACGCGGTTATCCTGTTTGTACATCTTCAAGGCAACCTGAAGCTGATGCAGGTTGGACATGGTGGTGGTGCGGCGTGCCTGTTCGCGCACCGTCGCCGCTACTGGAAAGATGATGGCGGCGAGCACGGCGATAATGGCTATCACCGTCAGCAACTCCACCATCGTAAACGCGCTGGTGTGAATCCGGTCTCGCATAGTCGGTCACCTCATTCCCTTTCCTGTCGGTTTTGACGACGCCTCCGGGCGTAATGTTCCCTTACGCAAACAGGAGGTTTGTGTCTATGGCACAATCGGGTAATACCTCCGAACGCACAGTGTCGCCTCTCCCATAGTCACCTCTCCCATACAATCCAACGCGCTCTGAGCCGCTTTCCATGAGGCGTAACACCTCCACTGTCTGCGCCTCAGGCGGAGCCTGCAGCACCGCCTGCGCATCTCATCAGCCGTCTTCGCGAAAGAGAATCACCACGATGTCCGGCTGACGAACCCGCAACGGCGAGCGCGAAACAATCACATCAATCGGCGAGGGCAGAAGTTCGCCCCGCTCTTCCGGCACGAATGGCTGCAGAAACAACATCCGGCGACGCACCTGCCGCTGGTGTATCACGTTCGGCGCAGGCGACATCCTGAGGTCTCTATCCACAATCCCACAGGGCTGGTTTGTTTCGCCCAACTTCAGCCAGTCTGCGTGGCTTATCTTGCCAGCTAGCATCGGCGCTGCCATGACCATCCCTTCCTTACCCGCCTCCTGTCGCCCAGCGCCAGTAGGCATCCCACATCGCCAGAACGTACGGTTTCGCTATCAGTGCAATAACAATAGATGCAACAATGTAGGGACCGAAGGGAATTGTGGTCAGACCGGGCACGAACTCTTCTTCCTCGACGGAGGAGACAGGTTTTCGGGGGGAAAGCAGCCCGCGCACCCCGTCGTACAGGAAGAGGAGCACATCGAGCGAAATCAACAGCGCCAGACTGTACAGTAACATCTGCCCGATCGGTTCCGGGGCAGGCGCCGGTGCATTGCCTGCTGAAGGCGAAGAGTTGGCAGTGGACTGGCTACGGGCAACAAACACGATGAGCAATCCGCCCACAACAGCTCCCAGCGCCACTGCGCCCGCAAATGCCAGAAGCGCCAGCTTCAGCGGCACCAGCGAACCGATCGCGCGCGCCAATTTCACATCTCCAAAGCCCATGGCGTCCTTTCGAAACATCACTCGCCCCATCAACGCGATGGTTGCAAACACGGCAGTGCAAACCACCGCCCCCACCAGAGCATAGGGCAGGTTCCAGCCTCCAACCGAAACCCATGCCTGCGGGTCACCTTCCGCAATCAGCACGGCGTTACGAGCAATGCCCAGCCCCAGCATGAAAACGTTTAAGCCGTCCGGTATCAAAAAATGTTCCAGGTCGATAAAAAAGGCTGCGATCAGCGCTGCGACAAACAACACGTAGAACAGCGTATCCCAGCTCCAACCGTAGCGCCAGTAGATGCCCCAGAACAACAATCCGGTGGCAAGTTCCACCCAGAAGTAGCGCCACGAGATGCGCGCCCCACAGTAGCGACATTTACCCCTCTGCCACAGGAAGCTCAGCAGGGGTACCAGATCTCGCACCCGGAGCTCGGTCTTGCAATTCGGGCAGTGGGAGCGTGGCTTTACGATGGATAAACCACGCGGGAGGCGGTAGATGAGAACGTTCAGGAAACTGCCCACTACCGCCCCGTACAGAAATACCACCAGCCCGATATACCACTCCGGCATAATCGCTCGGCTTGTGTCCTCCTGCTGACCGCCGGGGGGCGAGTGCTCGCCCCCCACCAGCACACTATCCGCCGCCTCCGGCGTCCTGCTGTCCGCCAGCAAGGCTCTGCACCGCCGTAATCAGCGGCAGGAGCAACGAGATGACGATGAAGCCCACCATGCCGCCCAGCAGGACGATGAGAACCGGCTCGATCGCTGAGGTCAGCGACTGCAAGGTGGACTCCACCTCTGACTCGTAGAAGTCTGCCACCTTGGACAGCATCTGGTCAAGCGCACCGGACTCCTCACCGATGGAGATCATGTGCACTACCATCGGCGGGAACATGCCACTGCGCTCCAGCGGCGGACCGATCCGGTCACCCTCGCGAATGCGTGCACGCGCCTCCATCACCGCGTCGGCGATAATCTCGTTCGCCACGGTGCCTGCCACCGTCTCCAGCGCCTGCAGGATGGGCACGCCGGAGCTCAGCAGAGTGCTGAGAGTGCGCGAGAAGCGCGCCAGAGCGATCTTGTGGTTGAGCGGCCCAAAGACCGGTAGTTTAAGTTTCAGCCGGTCATACAGGCGTCGCCCGATACGGGTACGCACGAACATCCGGAAGGCGATGACCACCAGCACCACGATGGCGATCATCACATACCACCGACTGGTGAGGAAGTTGCTGAAGTCCATCAGCATCTGCGTCATCACCGGGAAGTCTTTGATGCCCAGGTCCCGGAACACGTCGAAGAACTTGGGCAGGATGAAGGTCACCAGCCCGATGACGATCGCTAATGCCGCGATCACCACGATGGTGGGATAGGTCATCGCTGCGCGCACCTTGCGCCTGAGGGCAACGTCCGCCTCGAGGAACGCCGCCAGACGCTGAAGGCTTTCCTCCAGCACACCACCCACTTCTCCAGCGCGGATCAAGCCGATGAACAGGTTCGAGAACACGTTGGGGTATTTGCTCATCGCCTTGGAAAGCGTCTGACCGGCTTCCACTTCCGACTGGATATCGATCAGGATGCGGCGCAGTTTCGGGCTTTGCGTCTGCTGAGCGAGAACGTCCAGACTGCGCACGATGGATACGCCCGCATCCTGCATGGTGGAGAACTGGCGGCAAAAGATCGCCAGGTCACTGAGTTTCACGCGCCCCCAACCGCCACCAGGGCGACTGGCGCGCACCTGACGAACCTCAGTGACGGTGAAGCCCTGCTCCTGCAGTCGCTTGCGCAGGATTTCCGCGCTTTCCGCCTCCGAGGTGCCCGAGCGCACTGTGCCCATCGCATCGCGGAAGGTGTACGCAAAAGTTGGCATCTTTCATCCCTCCTCTGGAGGTACTGGATTTCCAGCCCGTTACTTGACACCGTACCTTTGCAGGCAGACGCCCGCGAAGGTCATGATTCCGTGTTGCTACCGCCCGCGCACGCCGACCGTGCCCTCGGTGACCGTAGGCGTGATGAGCTTCTTCAGCTCGTCCGGGTTCATCGCTCGCGCCAGCGACTCTTCCAGCGTAATCCAGCCCTTCATGTACAGGTCGCGCAGGCACTGGTCCATCGTCTGCATTCCCACGTTGGCGCTGGTCTGAATGACCGAGGTAATCTGGTGTGCCTTGTTCTCGCGGATCAGGTTGCGTACCGCGGGCGTCGCGATCATTACTTCGACAGCTGGCACACGACCCGGCTGACCGGCACGCGGCAGCAGCTGCTGGCAGATGACCGCCTGAATGCTGTTGGAGAGCTGGATGCGAATCTGCTCCTGCTGCCCCGGCGGGAACACGTCCACGATACGGTCGATGGTGGTGGCAGCGCTGTTGGTGTGCAACGTTGCCAGCACCAGGTGTCCCGTCTCGGCGGCGGTGATTGCCAGCGCGATGGTCTCGGGGTCGCGCATCTCGCCTACGAGAATCACATCCGGGTCCTCGCGCAGCACTGCCCTCAACGCATTGTGGAACGATTTGGTATCCTGCCCCAGCTCACGCTGGTTGATGATGCTGAAGCGGTGCGAGTGCAGATACTCGATCGGGTCCTCGATGGTGACGATGTGCACGCTCCGCTCCATGTTGATCTGGTTGATCATCGCCGCTTGCGTGGTGGACTTACCCGAGCCGGTAGGACCTGTGACGATAATCAGTCCGCGCGGAAGACGGGTGAGCTCTTCCAGCACGGGCGGCAGGTTCAGCTCGCGGATGGTCGGGATGCGGGTGGGGATGAGACGGAACGCCGCCGCCACCGCGCCCCTGTCGCGATATACATTCACGCGGAAGCGCGCCATCTTGCCCAGCGCATACGAGAAGTCCAGCTCGAGGGTGCTCTCGAAGCGGTGGATCTGTTCATCGGTAAGGATATCGTACATGAGCCGCTGGGTGTCCTGCGGCGTGGCTTTTTCATAGTTCGTCGGTATCAGACGTCCGTCCACGCGGATGATGGGTGGCACGCCAGCGCACAGGTGCAGGTCGGATGCTCCCTTCTCCACAACGATCCGTAGCAGGTCGTCGATATGAGCATCCTCGAGGCTGCGCGGGCGAACGGCAGCCGCTGCAGAGGTAGCGGAGGGCTGTCCTCCAATGGTTGGTTCGATATCGAACTGCGTCGTCTGTTCCAAGGATACGGTTGCCTCCTCTGTTGCTGATTAGTGCCCTGCGGTGAAGACCACGCGCATCACTTCGTCCGGAGTGGTGACGCCCTCCAGCACCTTCAACAAGCCATCTTCGCGCAGTTCATGCATGCCGTTGGCTTTCGCGGCATCGCGGATGTCAGCCAGCGGCGCGCGCCGGACGATCAGCTCGGCGATTTCGTCGTTCACGCGCATGAGCTCAAAGATACCGATACGTCCGCGGAACCCGGTATAGCGGCACGCCTCACAGCCCCGTCCACGCCACAGGGTGACCATCTGGTCTGGATGGTCGGGGCGGAACCCAAAGCGCCGCAGCTCGGCAGCAGGCACCTCATATGGCTCCTTGCAGTGCGGGCAAAGTCGGCGTGCCAGGCGCTGTGCGAGAACACCGATGACGGTAGCAGAAATCAGGTAAGGCTCCACGCCCATATCCACCATACGGATGACGGCGGAGGGCGCGTCGTTGGTGTGCAGGGTGGTCAAGACCAGGTGTCCGGTTAGCGAGGCTTCGATGGCGATCTCTGCCGTTTCCAGGTCGCGCATTTCACCGACCATGATGATATCCGGGTCCTGGCGCAGGAACGAGCGGAGAGCGTTGGCGAAGGCTAAGCCTGCCTTGCGGTTCACCTGCACCTGGCTGATGCCGGGCAGCTGGTACTCCACTGGGTCCTCGATGGTGATGATGTTTTTCTCGATGGAGTTCAGCTTGTGCAGGACGGAATACTGAGTCGTGGTCTTTCCCGAACCTGTCGGACCGGTGGAGAGCACCATACCGTTGGGCTGAACGACCAGTTCCTCGAGCTGCGCCTGCACCTCGGCGGTAAAGCCCAGCTTCTCCAGACCGATCAAGATGCTGGTCTTATCCAGGATACGCATGACGATCTTCTCGCCCATGCCGGAGCTGAGGTGCACCGGGATCGAGGAGACACGCAGGTCGTAGTCTTTGCCTTCTACACGGATGGGGATACGTCCGTCCTGAGGCAGGCGTCGCTCGGCGATGTTCATTTCCGCCATAATCTTGTAGCGCGAGATGAGCGGTGCCTGAATGTACTTGGGCAGGGTCATGATCTCGTGTAACACGCCGTCAATGCGGTAGCGGATCCGTACACCACGCTCCTGAGGTTCGACATGGATATCCGACGCGCGCTCTTTCACCGCCTGCTGGATGATGGTATTGGCAATGCGCACGATGGGCGCCTCTTCCGCCACGCGGGCGGCGCCTTCCACGTCCTCCTCGTCCACATCTATGCCCACACCTACCTGGGCAATATCTGCCTTGATCTGCGCCATCATCCCACCGCCCACCGGAGCTGCCGCAGCCGTTTCCGCCGCTTCGGGCGATTTCCCCACCACCGACTGGTAAGCGCGGTTGATCGCGTCCTCGATGGCATCTGCTGCTGCCAGCGCCGGGCGGATGGTACACCGCGAGACCAGCCGCAGGTCGTCGAAAGCCAGCACGTTGTTCACGTCCGACATCGCCACCGTGAGTACGTTGCCATCCTTGAGGATCGGCACTACCTTATGCTGGCGGGCGATGCGCTCGGGCACCACGTTCACCGCACTGGGATCGATGGTGAAGGTGTTGAGGTCAACAAAAGGCACCCCCAGTTCCTGCGCGCGTGCCTCCGCTACCTGAGCTGGCATCGCCCACTGGTTGTCCACCAGGATCCTGCCCAGGTCGCCACCCGCGCTGCGCTGAATTTTCTGCGCCTGCTCCAGCTGCTCCCGGGTGATGTACCCCCTCTCGACCAAGTACTCGCCGAGGCTTTTCCGTACCGTTGCCATCGCTCTCTCACCCCGTTTGCTTGTTGAACTCCATCCCCATCCGCGCCACGGACGGGTGTTACTGCATCGCCAGATACGCGATTATAGCACGCCCCCGCGACAAGCGCAACCTCTACGCAATGTGACCCGCAAACTCCATCCCCAGCGCCTTGCGCACCACCTGCTCCATCACATCCACAGGGGGATACTGCCCCGTCCACAAACGAAAAGACTCTGCCCCCTGATACACGAGCATCTTTACGCCATTCAGGGTAGCACATCCTCTTTTCTGCGCCTCACGCAGCAGTCGGCTCACCGGCGGGTTGTATACCAGATCGTACACCAGCATGTCCGGGTGCAGACCTTCCAGAGGCACCGGAGGCATCTCCTCCACATTCGGATACAGCCCCAGCGGCGTGGTGTTCACCAGTACCTTTGCCCTCTGCATCGCCCCAACCACAGCGGGGTCGGTGTACTGCAAAGCGTGCGCCTCTGCTCCCAGCTCCCACAGCATCTGCGCCGCGCGGTCGCGGTGCCGACTGACCACCGTGACCTTCGCCCCCACCTGAATGAGGGCGTTTGCCACTGCCCGCGCCGAGCCGCCCGTGCCCAGCACCACCACTTCCAGGTACTCGCCCAGGGACACGCTCTCCGTTTCCAGCGAGCGCAGGAAACCGATGCCGTCGGTGCTGGTGCCGTACAGCGTGCCGTCCTCGCGATGGCACACCGTGTTGACCGCCCCGATCTGCTTCGCTACCTCGCTCAGTTCGTCCATCAAAGGCGGGATCAGCTCCTTGAGCGGCACGGTGATATTGGCACCACGGAAGCTCATCGCGCGCAATCCAGCAATCGCTTCCTGAACGTTTTCAGGCGGGGTTAAAAGGGGTACGTAAATCCAGTCCATATTCAGCGCTTCGAACGCCGCGTTGTGCATCGCCGGTGAGAGACTGTGCTCCACCGGATATCCCATCACACCCACCACCTGTGTCCGCCCGGTAATCACTCTCACGAGCCGATTCCCCCTCTTCTTCTTTGACGTTCAATAAGTTTCACCGGTTCCAGTTCCACGCTTCAACAGTCCAGCCCGACGATACACCCAGAGTAATATTCGCTCTAACAGACGGCTTACCCTTGTGCCGATGAACTCGTGACGCGCCAGCGGTGCCACCAGAATAGTGCGCATCGCCATCCGATTCCCGCCCCATACGTCGGTAAATATCTGGTCGCCAATCATCACTGCCTGTTCGGGGGTGGCTCGCAGACGCTCCAGCGCCTGCCTCAGCCCGTACCGGCGCGGTTTGAACGCTCGGGGCACGTAGTCGATATCCAGTCTCTTCGCCAGCACTTCCAGCCTGCGTTTCCGGCGCGTGTTGGAGACGAGGCACAGGCGCAACCCCGCCGCTTTCATCGACTCGATCCAGCAACGCACCTCTTCGGGCACTTCTACCCTTTGCCAGGGCACCAGAGTGTTGTCCAGGTCCAGAAGCACCGCCTGGACGCCCTGCTGTTTCAACCGATTCGGGTCAATCTCCGTCACGCTGGAAACCACCTCGTCGGGGCACCAGCGCATCCAGCCGTGTTTTCTCATGGCGTCGCTCGTGTTCGCTCTGCGCGCGCCCGGGCTACAGCCCGATGGTGCTCCTGCAGGGTGCGCGTGAAGATGTGGCTGCCATCGGGACGCGCGACATAATAAAGATAGTCCACATTCGCCGGTCGCAGAGCTGCCTCCACACAAGCCACACCCGGGTTCGCAATCGGACCCGGAGGCAGTCCACTGCGCCTGTATGTATTATAATCGGAATCCACCTCCAGGTCACGATAGAGCACGCGCGATTTGTGTCTGCCAAGCGCATACAGCACGGTGGCGTCAATCTCCAGACGCATTCCGCGCTTCAGCCGGTTTCGGATGACAGCGGAGATGAGCGCACGGTCCTCGGGTACCTTCGCTTCGCGCTCGATCATCGAGGCGATGGTGAGTATCTGGTGGAACGTGAAGCCCGACTGCTCTATCTCGGTGCGGAGGCGCTCATATACCTCGCGCTCCAGCAGGGAGACCATACTCTGGATGGCAGGGCGTGCGCCCGTACCGCGCGGCAGGCGGTAAGTATTCGGGAAGAGATAACCCTCGAGGTTTTTCGGAAGGGCGAAGGAGGCACGGAAGGTGTCGCCCTGCATGGTCGCCAGACGGAGAAACTCGTCCCGATCGGCCACGCCGCGCTGGTGCAGAAGTTCGGCAATCTGGCGTATGGTGTAGCCTTCGGGGATGGTCACCCAGCCGGTCGCCACGCGCCCCTCGGCGATGATTCGGGCAATCTGCAGAGGCGACATGGACGGGCGCAGTTCGTAGTCGCCGGGCTTAAGCTGGCCTCCCCAGCCGCGCCAGCGAACGACCCATTCGAAGGTCCACGCACGGCGCACCAGCCCCATCCGATGCAGTTTCTGCCCGACCTGACGGGCACTCATGCCGGGTGTGATGCGCACCAGCCGAAGAGTGCCCCCACCCACCGGCTGGAACTGCAGCCAGAGCCATCCTCCCGCCACCACGATCAGCAGAGTAATGACCGCCGCCGCCAACCACACGTATCGACTGCGCGCTGGGTTCATCCGCCTCGTCGACTGTTCAGGTATCGCTCCAGTATCAGCGCAGCAGCTACAGCATCTACCCGTTGCCTGCGCTCACCACGTCGCACATCCGCCTCGAGCATGCGCCGGCTCGCCTCCACCGTGCTGAGCCGCTCATCCACCATCACCACAGGCACCTCTACCGAGTCTCGCAGGCGGTCCACAAAATCCAGCACCTTCCGCGTGGATTCGGTCTCCTCACCGCGCAGTGCGACCGGTCTACCGACCACCACCTCCTGAACCCCTTGCTCCCGTACCATCCGCACGATCGCGGCGACGTCTTTCACGGTGCCTTCGCGGATGATAACTGTCAGCGGCTGAGCGATGAGTCCAGCCTCGTCGCTCGTCGCCACGCCGATCCGCCTTGTGCCTATGTCCAGCGCCATCACTCGGGACATCGTTTCCCGTATTGTACCGCACACCGCCGCGAATGGCAAAGGCGACCGAGGGCGTGTGAAAATCCGTTGCCTGCTGGGAATTGACGACCAGAAACGTTGTACACAGCTCGCTCACACCCCTCTCCCTGCCTCTCCCCGCAGCGGGGAGATGTTCCGCCCCCCTTCCCGTGTTGGGCAGGCAGCTGGGGGGATAGGTTTGGTCTTTTCCCAACACCTCAAGACGACAGAAGCAGGTGTAGCGCGCCAGTCCGGGAAAACATTGTATGGCAGACAGCGCATCGGCGGAGGACAGAACGATGAGCCAAAAGCACGACCTGGTAGCCCCACCCGACATCATCCGGCGTGATTTCGCCGAGATGGACGCGGAAGAGACCCTGCGTACCAGCTGGGACGTGGAAGAACTGCTGTTGATGCAGGCGATCGAGGGGCACGCCCACGAGGGACACGGCGCCTTTCACGGGCGACGCTATCCGAACACCACCATTGACCACATCGCCCGCGCCCTGCGCCGCGACCCAAATGCCATCCGCTCTGCCCGGCAGGCACTTATCGACGACATTCGCCGCTATGCCGAGCGGGTGGTGGCTGGAGAACGCCCCGAGCTGATGGATGAAGAGGGCGTGCCCCTGCTGACGATCAGCACTCTGCGCTACATTCACGTCGACCCAGCGGATGTGTTGAGGGGGCTGTTCCTCGGCGGCTTTCGCGACGACCCCGACGTGCGCAAGGAGGTAGAGAGACGCACCGGCTGGACGATCGGCGGCGGAAGGGGCTATCTGGTCAACACGCGGGTCATGGAGGCAATGGGGCTGGATGGGCGTCAGCTGGCGAAGGAGGCTCACGAGCACGAGCTGGAAGAGTTCCGCGCGAAAGGCTTGATTGTGGGAGCCGAGTATGCACACAACCCGCAGGTACAGTACATGTACATCCGGCATCGCGTCGGTCCCGGTGCCTCCGACGATGCCGCCATTGTCATGGCGGGCAAAGTGTGGAACCTGGGCGTTGCCGTCGGGATGTTTCTTGCGGATGCAGTGGACACGCTGGAGAAATATGTGCTGGAGTACGGCGATAAAGACCGTGAAATCGGCGAGTACATCCTGCAGAACTTCAAGCACCTGCGGATGGACTGGGAAGATGTGTATCGCCTCACCTTCCTTGCTGCCGTGCCGATGGAACTGCGCGGCGAGGTGCCCGACAGCAGTCTGCGCCATTTCCTGCGTGTAGACCGCCGCCACGACCAGTGCGCGCTGGAAAGCCACCTGCTATATGTTCAAGGGCACCCCTATGCACGCATGGTGCTGGCGCACGAGGGCATCCCCAACCGCAAGTTCTACGCCTACATCGAGGAGCGTCTGGCGAAAGCGCATGAGCATGGCTTCTGAACCGCTGCTGAAAGTGGACGGGTTAACAGTCGCTTTTGGCGATACCGAGCCGGTGGTGCGGGACGTGCGCTTCGAGGTGATGCCCGGCGAAACCGTGGGCATCGTGGGCGAAAGTGGCTCCGGTAAGACCATGACCGCGCTCGCCATCATGCGGCTCCTGCCGGTCGGGGCGCGCATCGTGAAGGGCAGCATCCTGTTCGATAATCTTCCCCTGCATCAGCTCAGTGAGGCGCAGATGCGTCAGGTGCGTGGAGGCGATATCGCCATGGTGTTTCAGGACCCGTTCACCTGCCTGAACCCCGTCATGCGCATTGGTGACCAGATTGCCGAGGCGGCACGCCTGCACCGCGACCGCGCCGAAGGCGACCCATACCAGCTGGCGGTACAGATGTTGCGCGCGGTGCACCTTCCCGACCCCGAACGCATCGCCCGGCGCTATCCGCATGAGCTATCGGGCGGGCAGAGGCAGAGGGCAATGATCGCGATGGCTTTTATCTGCCACCCCCGCCTGCTCATCGCCGATGAGCCCAGCACCGCACTGGACGTCACCGTGCAGCTGGGCATACTGCACCTGATGCGGGAGATGCAGCAACAGCAGGGCACCGCCGTACTGCTGATCACGCACGACATCGGCGTGGTGGCATACACCTGCGACCGGGTGCTGGTCATGCACGATGGCACCATCGTGGAATCGGGAAGCGTGTACGAGGTGCTGGAGTGCCCCCGTCACCCGTACACTCAGCGCCTGCTGGAGGCGGTGGTCTAGCGATGCAACCACTGGTGACGCTCCGCAACCTGCAGGTGCACTTTCCCCTGGCACGCAGTGAGGTGGTGAGGGCGGTGGACGGCGTGCATCTGCAGATCTCTCCGGGTGAGGCAGTGGGGCTGGTGGGCGAAAGCGGTAGCGGGAAGAGCACGCTCGCACGGGCGCTCCTGCGGTTGATCCCTCTCACCGACGGCGAGGTCTGGTTTGACGGTCAGCCTGTGCACCGCTTCTCGGAGGCGCAGATGCGTCCCCTGCGCAGGCAGATGCAGATTGTGTTTCAGGACCCGATGGCTTCGCTGAACCCCCGAATGCGCATCGGTACCATCCTCGCCGAGCCACTGGAGGTGCACGGTATCGCACGAGGCAGACAGGCGCTGGAACAGGCAGGGCGTCTGCTGGAGCGCGTCGGGCTGAGCAAGCAGTACCTGAACCGTTATCCTCACGAGTTCTCGGGGGGACAGCGCCAGCGCATCTGCATCGCTCGGGCAATAGCCACGCAACCGCGCCTGCTGGTGGCGGATGAGCCGACATCTGCACTGGACGTGTCCATCCGCGCCCAGATTCACGACCTCCTGCGCCATCTGCAAAAGGAGATGAACATGGCAATCCTGTTCGTCACGCATGACCTGCACGCCGTCAGGCAGGTCTGCTCCAGGGTGGAGGTGATGTATCTGGGCAAAATTGTGGAAAGCGCGCCGGTACAGAGCCTGTTCACCAACCCGGCACATCCGTATACGCAGGCACTGCTGGATGCCGTGCTGGAACCGAAGCCATCGCAGGCGCGCCGTTCGCGACCCCTACCCTCCGGCGACGTGCCCACCACCATTCATGTTCCCGCTGGCTGTCGCTTCCACACACGCTGTCCGTATGCTCAGCCGCGCTGCCGGGAGGAGGAACCCATCCTGCGAGAGATCGGGGAGGCACAGCACGTCGCGTGCCACTTCCCCCTGAGCAAAGCGGGACAACCGTAGCCGTTGCGGCTGGTGGCACCATTGATGCAGTAATTCGCCATGGGGTAGGTCTCGTCGTCATCCTGCGTGTACATCATAATGCCCAGTCCAATCTGCTTCTGATTGGAGAGACAGCTGTCGGCTCGGGGTTTCTCGCGCGCCTGCGCGAAGACCGGGAACAGGATTGCTGCCAGTATCGCGATAACTACCAGCAGTCCGACGAGCGTGAATGCGCGTATCATGAGCGAACCTTCTGATTTCATGGCGTTGCACGCTCTTCAAGGGCAAAAATCGGAGTCTACCCTGCACCCGGTGTCGGAGCCTGCGTGCACCCGGCGCTATCGAGAGGTATAATACCGATGTGTGAACCTATCTCGCCACCGAGGGATCGAAACGATGGATGTCGATAGTCGCGGCGTCAGCCTGGATATGCTTCGTTTTCGCGACGTGCCGACCTTTGAGGTGCGCTTTCTGGAACCATCACAGATTCGGCTCTTTCGCACACCAGGTTCCAGCCAGATTCGGATGACCATCGAGGGCGAACGCAGTGTTTTGCGTGTGCATGTGGTGCGCTGTTTCCCGCTGTCCGACCCCAACCACTTCCTGAGCCTGCGTGACGGCGCCGACCAGGAGATCGGCATACTGAAATCCCTGCACGGACTGGACGCCGAGTCCCGTCACATTGTTGAAGAGGAGCTGGACCGGCGATACTTCGTGCCGGTAGTGCAGAAGGTATATTCCGTCCGGGAGGAATACGGCACCATTACCTGGGACGTGCAGACCAACCGTGGGCGCAGGGTGTATCAGGTGCGCCATCTGCGCGATAATGTGCAGGAAGTGACTCCCACTCGCTTGATCATTACCGACATGGACGGCAACCGCTTCGAGATACCGGACACCACCAGGCTCGATCCGCGCAGTATGGCGATCATCGCGCGGGCGCTATGAGGTGGCTGGAGGCGGCTTGGCAGGAGGTTCTGGACGCCCTGTACCCGCCGCGATGTGCCGCCTGCGCCATCACTGGCAGTAAAGGCTGGTGCGAGCAGTGCCTGAACGACATCGAGTATGTTGACCAGCCAGTGTGCATCCGGTGCGGCTCACCTGTGGCAGTTGAGAAGTTCTGCGCTTCGTGTCGCGCACATCCCATCGTGCCGGAGGCTCTGCGGGCGGTTGCACACTACCGGGGCGCCGTCCGACGCGCCATCCACCGTTGCAAATACGAGCACCGCCCTACCGGAGCGCCGGCACTGGCTGAGCTGCTCGTACATGGCTGGTACACGCCGTTGACTGCCCCTCTACGCGCCGCCGACGCCGTTATCCCCGTGCCCATTCATCCCGGTCGCGAACGTGAACGCGGATTCAACCAGAGTGCCCTGATTGCTTCGCACTTCTGCCGCCGAATCGGGATGGAGTACCTGAAGGGAGCACTGGAACGCACTGTATACCGTCAGCCACAGGTAGGGCTGGACGTCGCACAGCGCCGACAGAACGTGGCAGGCGCGTTTCAGGTTGTGAACCCGTCGACGGTGGCAGGCAGAAGCGTGCTTTTGATCGACGATGTCTGGACCACCGGAAGCACCCTGAACGAAGCAGCGCTCGCGCTGCTGTCGGCGGGCGCCAGCCGGGTGTTTGCCTACACGGTGGCACACGAATCTTTTGATTGACTCACTCGTCGGCTACCAGTTGATCGGATACACGCTGATGTCGGTGAGACAGCCGATCAGGGTCCAGAAACCGCCGTTGAGGAAGTCACCCAGAATCAAGCCAAAGAAGAAGGGCAGTGACTGCCGGTAGAGCCTCATCCCGCCGAAGTGCAGTACCACCCACTTGATGACCCAGGCGATGAAGAACGGCAGCCATGTCCACTGCATGGTGAACGTGTGCGCGATGGCATAGCCCACGGGGTGGAACGGGAACCACGTCAACTGCATGCGCAGGAAGGAGAGTACAATGGTGAACAGCAGACCGAAAACCACAGCAATGGTTCCGTTGACGTCCGCCTTCACCGGTGTCTTCAGGGCATCCGCAAGCGCATCGAAAGGCATACGTCCCATGGAGGTGCGCCACGGCTCTGCCTTCGCTCCCGCGCCAAACTGATACCAGATCATCAGCGCCATCACGAAGGAGACAACGAACCCCAGAGCCACTGCGGTGATCATCGCGACGGTGAGCTGCCGCAGGTTTGCACGCAGCTCCTGCCCCATCTTGAAGCCGTCCAGCTGGTGCGGCATGGAGATACAGCGCAGGTCGTTGTTGCCCAGCGGAGCACGCATGTATGCCAGAATGGTCAGGTCTTGCGCGCGGAAGCCTGCCGTACCGAAGGTGGTCGTCATCACCTGATAGACATCCACGTTGGGTCCGAAAAGCCAGGCGTTCCCGCTCTCGGCGCGGGTGCGCGTGGCAGCCATCATATACGACAGGGCGAGGATCACCAGCACCGCTGCCACCCCCCAGCTCATCCCCGCCACCACACAGAACAACACACTGCCCAGTAACCCCACAAAGAACCCTATCACTGCCCAGCGGTAAGGAAGCGGTTCATCGGCATCGTCGCCGTTGCCTTCCCATGCGGTTCGCCACACCGTCTTCAGGTGCCCGCGTGCCAGATACAGGCTGATCACAGCCAAGCCGAGAAACGCGCCCGCGCCCTGATGTCCCGTCCACGGATACACACTTTGAGCGCCGCCTGCTGCCTGTGCCACCCAGCCCATCGCCGCTCCAAGAACCTGCTCCGCTTTGATGAGCGCAAAGAAGAACCAGCAGCTGAAGGTCACCTCCAGCGACAGCAGATAGGCGATACCGATGACGAACGGATAGAAAGACATAGGAGTATAGCCAATGGCGTTCCATGGCGGCGTGGTAACCCACTGTCCGATGTCCATCCGACCGGTAGCTCGCAGCGGTATCTCCGGCACCGCGGGGTAGTTGAGGTGAATGGTGTTCAAGGTGCCCAGCGCGAATGGAATGGCGAAGCCAATCCACATCAGCCGGTTACGCAGGAGGTTCTCCGGCTCACGAATAAGAGCCTGCGGAAGCGCCACGGTAGGGAAAGTCAACCGTTCGCGCTCCACCCACTGCCGTCGCATGATCGCCATCAGGCAGAGGCAGGTGAAGGTGTAGATGAACATGAACAGCGTCCACGCCAGTATCTGCTTCCACCACAAACCAAGTGGTACTCGGGCGTTACCCTGATAGAAATACTTCAGCGCGTCTGCGTTCTTCTGCGCCAGCCAGTCTGGCACAAAGCGGTGGAACAGCTCCGCCCACTGGTTCTCGGGCGAGGCATAGTAGAAGGCTGCGGTCACCGCCGGCACGATGAAATGCAGCTGCCCCGAGGAAGAAAGCACCGTCGCCACCGTCATCATCACATAGATGACCAGAAGCTCCTGCGGGCTCAGCGCCCAGCGCGCCGCCACCCGGCGCAACAGCATATTCATCACCACGATGACGACCAGCGCATTGAATGCACCCACGGGGATGGAGGTATTGGCAAGCGCGGTGTGCCCTCGCTGACCCAGCACCAGCTCCGCCCAGTGTATCCACAGGTCTACAAGTGCCACACAGATAATACCGATAATCCACGCACGCAGATTCAGGGTACGACCGGTGGCGGCAGCAACGGTGGTGGCTTCCAACACCTGCTTTGCCGCGATACTGGTGGAGTATGGAACCGTCCATTTGCGCCCTGAAAACATAAGGCTGACCTCGGAAAGCGCTCAGTCTTGTTCTCGGCAATTCTTAATCGTTTAATTGGAGGTGCGGCGTTGTATCTCCTGCCTTCTCAGTAATTAGGGCTGTTCTTCCGATAATAACGCAGGTAGATGTCTATGCCCCATCAACTATCTATGGCTGGGATTGGCGGAGGTATCCTGCATGTCAGCGAAG
>OGCI01001458.1_pt1 | contig 19591 bp, 17 predicted proteins | sample 1570021 | NCBI WGS metagenome assembly OGCI01 (sample SAMN06264664, study PRJEB24512) | hot springs metagenome | isolation source: Hot spring water | place: South Africa: Tshipise | collected 2015-06-21 | reverse complement strand
GCAATGACACTCGCTCGGCTCACCGGGAGGTTCGCCCTCCACACGGGTTCGCGGTGCAACCTTTGCGCCTGCAGAGGGTCTCTTTAGACGGACGCACGCGCGCCTAAAGAAGGAGGGCGAAGGCGTCTGCGCGAAGTGGTAACAGTGACCAGCTCCGCGAGGGCGTGCGCCAAACAAGGAGGCGTATTTTGCGAGTAGCCCGGTTTATCGCGACTGCGCTCGTGCTGTTGTCGCTTACGGCGGCGACGGCGAAGGAGTACGACCACCCGCTCATCGAGCAGACGTACCGCTTGCTGCCCAACGGCGACGCTGAGGTGGAGGAAATCCGCACCTTCCGTTTCTCCGGTTCGTTCAGCTGGGCGAACCTCAAACGCATCACAAAGGGGCAATACGGAAACTACGGCATCGAGTGGCTTGGCGTGTGGGACGCGGACTCCGGCGAGCCGCTCCGTTATTCCCGCTCTCTCGAAGGGGAATATGCCGTGCTGCGCTGGGAATATCAGGCGAAGGATACCACCCGCCGCTTCCGTTTGCGCTACCGCATCCGCGACGCCGTTCAGCGTTACCAGGACGTAGCGCAGTTCTACTGGAAGGCAATAGAAGACGAGCACGCGCCTCTGCAGAGGGTTCGCATCACCATCATTCCGCCTGCGCCAAGCCCCGAACTGTTCAAGGTGTTCGTGCACAGCAAGGCGCCCCCCGGCAGGCTGGATATTGCAGGCGATTTCTCACGAGCCACCGTCGAGCAGGCAGACATCCCTACCGACAGCTACGTGGAGGTCCGCGCGATGCTCGACCCAGCCATCTTCGCGTCCGCCTTGCAGCAGCCGGGCAAGCTCTACGAGGCGTTTCTCGAAGAGGAGCGTCGCTTCGCGGAACGCGAGCTGCGCAAAGCAGAGCGTCGCCGGCGAATAGAGAAAGTGATAGGCGCCCTGATACTTCTGGAGATACCCATCGTGCTGGTGCTGTGTAGTGGGCTTATCGGCTACCTGGTGGTCACCTACAACCGCTACGGGCGCGAGCCTGCCCTGCCCGATATCGAGTACGAGCGTGAACCGCCCCGCGACCTGCCCCCCGCGGTGGTGCCGAGCATCCTCACCCAGAGAGCGGCAAACCCAAATGAGGTGGTCAAAGGCTTCTCGGCGACGGTTCTGGAGGCGGCGCGTCTGGGCTACGTGCGCATCGAGGAGACCGAGAAGGCGGGGCAACTGGGGCTGGTGCGCAACACCGAGCGCCGTTACGTGCTCACGCCGGAGGGCAGAGCGGTGCTAACGGGTGAAGCCAGTCCCTCACTCGGTCGCAAAGGGCGCGTGCTGGAACCGTTCGAGAAACAGGCTCTCCGACTGCTCATCTTCGACGCAGGCGACGGCGAGTCGGTCACCGAGACCGAACTGAGGAAATGGGCAGAGAAGACTGAGGGCAGTAAAACGCGCATGTTACGCTTCGTGGAGTCGTGGGGCAAACAGATGCGCCGGTGGTTCGAGAGAACGTACTTCCGGCTGGACGACCCCGCCAGCGAGAAGGCACGCCATCGTTTCCTCATCGTGCTGCTGATTGTGGGTGGGATCGGTACGGTGCTGCTCTTACCATTGAGCCTCTTCACCCTGACGCCTCTGAGTGTGATACTGGCAATCATCGGCGCGACATCGCTTTCTCGACGCAGCCCGGAGGCGGCGCGTGAGGTTCAGCGCTGGGATGCGTTCAAGCGGTTCATGACGGACTTTTCCGCCATGCGCGAGGCAGGACCGGAGCTACTGCCTCTGTGGGAGCGGTATCTGGTGTACGCGGTATCGCTGGGCGTGGCGGATAAGTTTCTGCGCCACCTCGCCAACCTGGTAGAGGAGCGCAGCTACGCGATGACACAGCCTAACTGGTATGTCAGCAGCTCGGCAAAGGGTTTCTCGGCAGACTCGATGGCGGGCATGACCAGCTTCGTGCAGAACCTGCAAAACCTCACCAGCGCGTTGTCCTCCAGCACCAGCAGTGGAGGCGGGTTCAGCAGTGGTGGCGGTGGCGGAGGCGGGGGAGGGAGCAGCAGCGCAGGATAGCAAGGAGGGGACGTCATCGTGTGGATGGCGATTGTGGTGCTGATACTTATCGTGTGGGCTGTGGTGACCTACAACAGACTGGTCACCTATCGTAACCGCGTGGAGAACGCGCGGGCACAGGTCGACGTGCAGCTGAAAAGGCGCTACGACCTGATCCCTCGACTGGTGGAGACCGTGCGCGGCTACACTCAGCACGAAGAGCGCATCTTCGAGCGGATTGCCGAGCTGCGCGCGCAGGCGTTGCAGGCGATGTCGCCCCAGCAGCAGGAGGCGCTGGAAGGGGAGGTCAAAAGCAGTCTCGGCAGTCTGCTCGCTCTGGCAGAAGCATACCCTGAACTGAAGGCGAACACAAACTACCTGCAGTTACAGGAGGAGCTGAGCGACACCGAGGACAAAATCCGCTACGCCCGCCAGTTCTACAACGACACAGTGATGCGCTATAACGTAGCAATCGGGCAGTTTCCCACCCTCCTGCTGGCGCCGGTGCTGGGTTTCCGCCCACAACCGCTGTTCACGCTGGACGAGGCGGCAGGCGAGCGGGAAGTGCCGCGGTAGAAGGCGGTCTCGCCGCGTCAGTACTTCGGCACGGTGGGGTCCACCTCATCAGACCACTGCAGGATACCGCCCTGCAGGTTCTTCACCCTGCGGAAGCCGGCTGCCTTCAGGAAAGCCACAATCTGCGCGCTGCGTTTGCCCGAACGACAGTAAACCACCATCTCCCGCGCCGAGTCCAGCTCGTGCATGCGCGCTGGCACGGTATTCATCGGGATCAGAGTGGCGCCTCCCAGATGGCAGATGTTCCACTCTACCGGCTCGCGCACGTCCAGCAGGAAGATGTCGCCGCCAGCGTCCAGACGGCGCTTCAATTCGGCAGGAGTAATCTCCTCCACCGCCTGCGTCGGTGCTTGCTCCTCACCGCGAACCCCGCAGAACTCCTCGTAGTCTATCAGCTCGCGGATGATGGGGTTCTCACCGCACACCGGACAGTTCGGGTTCCTGCGCAACTTAAGCTCCCGAAACTGCATCTTCAGTGCGTTGAACAGCAGTAACCGCCCCACCAGCGGCTCGCCCTTGCCCAGAATCAGCTTGATGGTCTCCATCGCCTGAATGGTGCCGATGACGCCGGGAAGCACACCCAGCACGCCCCCTTCCGCGCAGCTAGGTACCAGCCCGGGCGGCGGTGGCTCCGGGTAGAGGCACCGGTAGCACGGTCCGTCCTTCGCCCCAAACACCGATGCCTGTCCCTCGAACCGGAAGATGGAGCCGTAGACATTCGGCTTGCCCAGCAAGGCGCACGCATCGTTGACGAGGTAACGGGTAGCGAAGTTATCGGTTCCGTCCACAATGATGTCGTAATCGGCGAAGATTTCCAGCGCATTCTCGCGGGTGAGGCGCGTTTCATAGGTGCGCACGTCGACGTTGGGGTTCATCGACTGCAGACGCTCCTTTGCCACCTGCAGTTTGGGGCGTCCGACGTCCCCCGTGGTGTAGAGCACCTGTCGTTGCAGGTTCGTGAAGTCCACCACGTCAAAGTCCACCAGCCCAATGGTGCCCACTCCTGCCGCTGCAAGGTAGAGCGCCAACGGTGAGCCTAACCCGCCCGCTCCCACGCACAGCACCTTCGCCGCTTTCAGCTTGAGCTGTCCCTCCATCGCCACATCCGGCAGGATGAGATGTCGGCTGTAGCGCAGGATCTCCTCGTTGGTCAGCGCCACCGACTCCGCCACCGACGGGCTTCCGCCAGCGATGGAGGGCACAATCATCAGCGTATCGCCCTCTTTCACAGGCGTCTCCAGCCCCTGCAGGTAACGGGTATCCTCATCGCCCAGGTACACGTTGACGAAGGAGCGCAGTTTGCCCTGCTCATTGTAGAGGTGCTTGCGCAGGTCGGGGTGCGTCTCCACCAGCTGCTGAAGCGCCTCACCCACCGTTGTGGCGCCGTGTACCTGCGCCTCGCTCTGGTTACCTGTGTAGCTCTGCAGGGCACTCGGTATCAGAATGGTTATTGCCATGCGTTCGTTCACCTCGTTGTAATGGATTCTTCACCTGACAACTGCATTCTCTGCACGAGAGGACTTCCTCACACTGTCACGACATCTACATCCCGCGTATCTGCACCTGTTCCCGTTCGAAATCGCTGCGGTCTTCCAGCAGTCTCCAGCAATGCATCTCCGCAGGCTTGCCTTTCTGCACGGAGATGATGAGATACGAGTACCATGGCAGGGCGTTCTCCCTGTCGTAGTCGCTGGGGCGAGCAGGGTGGTCGGGATGCGAATGGTAGAACCCCAGCACCTTAAGCCCCTGCTCCTGCGCCTGTCGCTCGAGCGCCATCATCTGCTGAGGCGTGATGAGGAAGCGACGCTCGCGGTTCTCGGTCTGTTCGTTGGGGATGGGCAGGATCTGCTCCACCCAGCGCACATCATCACCTACCACCTGTCCCAGAAACGCCCCACAGCACTCGTGAGGGTACTCCTGCCGGGCGTGCTGGCGCATCTGGGAAACCTGTTCTGGACTAATCGACAGCATCACCCTTCCTCCTCCCACAGAGAATCACTGATATATCGGCTACCTCCATCGGGCGCCAGTACCACCACCACACCGCTGGTGATGCTCTCGGCTATTTTCAACGCGCAGCAGATTGCCCCTGCCGCCGAAATGCCCACAAAAAGCCCCTCCTCACGGACGAGAGTGCGCGCCATCGCGTGCGCGGACTCTGTGGACACCTCCATTACCTCGTCGGGCACGGTCGGGTCGTAGATGCCCGGCACCAGCGCGGTCTGCAGGTGCTTGAGCCCCTCCAGACCATGAAACGGGCTATCGGGCTGGACGGCAATCAGGCGCACGCTGGGGTTGTACTCCTTCAGGCGTCTGCCGGTGCCCATCAGCGTGCCCGTGGTGCCCATCCCTGCAATGAAATGCGTCACCTGCCCTTCGGTCTGTTCCCAGATTTCCACACCCGTGCCATGGTAGTGCGCTTGCCAGTTGGCGGGGTTGTTGTACTGGTCGGGATAAAAGTAGCGGTCGGGGTCTGCCGACACAATCTCCTGCACCTTGCGAATAGCGCCGTCGGTTTGCTCACGCGGGTCGGTGAGGATGAGTTCGGCGCCGAAGGCACGCAGGATGCGCTTGCGCTCGGCGTTGGCGTTGGCTGGCAGACACAGTTGCACCCGGTAGCCGCGCGCCGCACCGATCATGGCGTAGGCGATACCGGTGTTGCCCGAGGTGGCGTCAATGAGTATTTTGTCGGGCGTCAGAAGCCCCTGCTCTTCCGCCACGCGGATCATGTTCCAGGCAGGGCGGTCTTTGACCGAGCCGCCGGGATTGAACCATTCCGCCTTCACCAGCACCTGCAGCGCCGGCGACAGATGCTGAGTCACCCTTCGCAGGCGAATGAGAGGCGTGTTGCCGATAAGCGACTCTACCGTCGCCTCGCCGCGCTGTCCCTCCATTGCCCTGATAGCAGGTACGCACAAGCTCATCCAGCATCCTCTTAGTGTGGCTAAATCTGATAAGAAGTATACCCTTAGTCAGGAATAGGATGCAAGGGCGAGCTACCAGTCCTGCGTGATGGGCTTGTTCCAGTTGGGGTGATCGGGTGTGAGGTCGCGTGCCCAGTTGCGATAGGTAATAGCCCCCAGTGGCGCCCAGCGCGTATGACCGTCCACAAACACCATGTTGATACCCCCACCATGCCAGTCGGTGCGCATGGTGCAATCGCCCTGATAACAGCCTCTGCCAATACGATCCCAAACGAAGCTGCTGCAGCCTCCGGTGCAGTTACTGCAGTTGTAGATGCAATCCATCCACGGGTTGTAGCTGTCTGCGAATACCACCAGCTCTGAGGAGCGTTCAATCCGTGCGAGGGGTATATCCATCACCTCGTAGTTGGAAGTGTAACTGCCCTGTCGGGGACGATGCGTATCCAGCGCCGGGTTGGTGGTGCTGTAATCCCATCCCAACTTCGTCGGACAGACAAATATCTGCTCGCTCTTGATGTAGGGCAACAGCGCCCAGAGTGCCGTATAACGTTTGCCATCGGGGCTTCGTCCCGTGTTCTTATCAGCAAAGCGGGTGTAGGCGCCTCCGGGGGTGCGTTCGTCCCAATCCTGGGCATAGATCAACCAAGCCTGAGCCAGCTGGCGCACGTTGGAGGCGCAGGTAACTTTCCTACCGGACTCGCGTGCTCTGAAGACGACTGGGAGTATCAACGCCACAAGCAAAGCAATAATGGCGATGACAACCAGCAGCTCCATCAGAGTGAATGCATAACGCTTCATTACCAGTCCCTCCTGTTCCACGCAAAAACGATGTCTTCCTCTCCTTTGTGGTAAGGTCATCTCGGCACTAATTGATCTGGATACGAACAACATCGGACGAGAATTGCACATGGAACTCACGTCCACAGTCTTTCAGCATGGATGTTACATCGGTCATGATACGGAGCGAATGCACCGACATCTCCGAGGCTGTGGCTGCTGTCTTAGCGCTGGTCAGGAACAGCCAGTATCCCGTGTCGAATACCCGTTCCGTAATGCGCTGGCGTTCTGCAGGAGGCACGCGCTTTCCGAAGCAGAGTTCCACCCGGATTGCAGACCGCCAGTCCTTCTTCCACAGTTCACGGGCGATGAGATTAAACTTGAGCGGGTCTACCACGACATAGTCTGCTGATTCACCGCCTTTCCACCCGACCGGGCGTGAGCCGGGCACCACGTAGAAGTTCAAACGTTTCTTGCGTACACGGGTTAGCCAGCTGAGGTGCTCGGGCAACGATACCTCCTGCTTCGCTGAGACAATCGCCATCAATATCTGGCGCTGACGCCATATCCGCCCCCACTCGCCGCCAGACGGGGAATAACTTACCCAGAGGTCAATCAGTTCATCGGCAGATAGACGGCGCCAGCCACGAGTGTATGAGACCGCACCGGTTTGCGTATGCAGAGTAGTGGTTTCCGGAATGAATACTCGCAATCGGGTTGCTTGCGCGCACAAAGCCGCCAAATCCTCTACAGAACACGTGCGGACCGTCGGCACAGGCAAACCCAGCCCGTACCGTACCACCCCTGCAGCCAGTTCCCTGCATGGACCGGAGCCACAAAGGTTCGCCAGCGTTGGAGCTGGAGTGGTCGTGTCGTCAGCAATCAGCACCTGCACGGGTATCTGCACCACATCTGCAAAGTCCTTTCCCACCTGTATCCACAGCAGCGACACCAGCCTTTTCCCGCCCGAATGCAGCTTTTCAAACACCAGCACCAGTTCACGCTGGAGATGGGCGTCAGAGGTCGGTGCCTGCACGCGCGTAGCAATAACAGTTCCGTAGTGCAGGCACAACACCGCAAGTACCGAAAGCATGCACAACACCCGCCAGCTGAAAGGGTGGTATCTCTTCATCGTGGACCATTCCCCTCGTTACACCGGATGCTCAGCCTCACTGGCTCAAACAGGCTGTGAAGAAAATCCAGCGAGGTCGCCAGAGTGGCATTACGCAACGCGATGGTTCGGCGCCAGTCCACCCCGTCAGCAGGCGGAGCCGACACCCATCCAGCCAGAACAGCGCTCTCCTGCACACTCAAAGAAGACGCGGGTTTTCTGAAGTAGAACTCTGCCAGCCTCGTCATACTGGATCGGTCTGGCGGCATTGCCAGAGCGACAGCGTGGTGCAGATAGAGTTGCAGGATTTGTTCCTTCGTCATTATCCGTTCGGCATGCAGGGCGAGAATGAATTCAATCCCTTTGCGCATCAGGCTCCGCTTGCTTCCGTAATCTTCACGCAGAACGGTAGCCCGTACCATCTGCTGGGTAATCGTGCTGCCTCCTTGCGCCATTTGCAGCGTTCGCACATTCGTGCGTAACGCTCGGTGCAAGCCGCGCCAATCTACTCCATGATGAGTCCAGAAGTTGCGATCTTCACGCAGAATCAGCAGCTGCACCAGTGTGGGGTTGTACTGGTCCAGCGCTGGCACACGACTGGACGCGACACGTTCCAGTTCGGGGAAATACATCCACGCCCGCACTGCGATATACCCCACCGTGAGGGCAATCGCCACACCGATTGTTGCACCGATGATCAGCACCTTTCTCGGCGAATATCGTCGCCAGTTAACGGCTGAAGGGGCGGTCACGGAGGAGCGCGCCGCCAGAAGCATCCACCACTGCAGGAACAGGAAGGTTGCGGTCAGGCGTTCTGCAATCAGTGCCGGAGTGTCCGCAATTCCAGCAAGCAACAGGGATACCACTGAAGCTCTCAAACTTAAGCATTCTGGAGCGAGACTACCGTTGCTGAACACAGCCCGCACCAGCAGAAGCAGGTATAGCAGTCCGGGTAGCCCGTATATAGCCAGCATGGCTATCGGCAGGTTTTTGGGTTCCACATTGATGGCACCTACAGCAAGAAGCCGAATATCATTCAGTCCGCCTTGAACATTCTGGTAGTTCGCTACACCGCTTCCCAGTGCATGTGTAACGAAAGCCACCTGAAGACCTGCCTGCCACAGCATGGGGCGCGCCTGCGCGCTGCGGTCGTAGAAGGCTGGCAGGTTGGTCTGCGCCTGTCGGACGAACCAGCCGATACTCAGCGGGAGAAGCATCACCACCAGCACCACCGCGCATCGCCGCGCATCGGGACGCAATCTGTATACCAGCCACAGCGCCGTTCCCAGCGCTGCCAGCATCCCTGCCCTGTTGCCGGATGCCGCGAGGGCTAAACAGAATAGCCCCAAAAGCGCGGTGAACACGCCGAGCGTCCTCTTTGGTGCTTGCAGAGCCAGTGTGGTGCAAACGACTGCGGCGAACATCGGCAGGGGGTAGAAGCTGTTCGGACTATCTAAACCACCGCTCACACGCTCGCTGAAGCGCCATTCAGCAACAGACGCCACCGCCTGAAGAGCGAGCGCGCCCAAAATGAGCCTGACAGCAAACGCAGATGGGAGTTTCGTTGCCAGCAAGCTGGCGCTGATGGCACACAGCCAGCAAAACAGCAATCCATTGACAGCACGAAGGGGATAGTCCGGGTGCCGGGAGAACAAACCATCCCATACAAGCAAGAGCGGAAACGCCGCCGTCACCCGTCCCACCGCGCTGGCAGGGTCGGCTCCCATTCTGGGAAGCAGCCACAATACGGCAAGCGAAATACTTGCCCATAACACAAAATAGGTGATGTAACTCTCTGATAACGCCTCGACGGGAACCGGCGATCGTTGTGAAACCCATTTCCCGATGCCAGTTGCCGGAGCAAGCCATCCCAGTTGCAGAACAGCCAGTATCGCCAGCACCGCCGTTGCTGCAGGGTAGCTCAGGGTACCACCAGCGCGCTCAGTGGAACCACGTATACCGTCCGATTGCCGATGCGACACTGCAGGTTCGCCCTCACTTCTCCGGTTTGTCTCGGGGTGAGTTCAACATGTATCAGCCACTCATTGTCGCCAGCGTGCTCGGCACGAGCGCTGAAACACGGATGGTTGACCAGCACTTCGGGCTGTGCGCGGAGGGTCTGCTGTACTCGTATTCGAACCCGCTTGACCACCCTGTCGCTGTTTGCGGGCACAAGCCCGAAGAAAAGGCGCGGGGGCTGAACCGCTACTGCGGAAACGACTTCGCCTGCCACCTCGATGTAGGCATCTTTTGTCTGTCCTCCTGTGCGATACAGGCACGGCAGGTCAAGCTGGAACGACCCCTCAGGTGCTCCCGGAAGTGCCTGTAGACAAAGATACAGTGACGAGCCTGACCGTTTCAGACGCGCTTGCATCCACTCGACGTCAGACTGAACCCGCGCAAACACCACGCCGGGGATAGCGCTTACGAGCTTACAGCACACCTCTTCCGTACGCTCCACATCTGCTACCCGAGGCAGAGCAGGCACCCGCAGCAGTCCTTCGGGCGCGTTGACAAGACTCTCGTACACCCTGCCTGAAACCTGCAACATGGCGACGGGTACCTCGATGTTGGGCACGTAGGCGAACACAGCTCCACGATAGAGCTCCTCAATCCGTGTCTCCACACGGAGGCGAATGGGAATGCACTCGTGCGCACGAATGTAGCGTCGCGGAGTGCCCTCAACATAAACGCCACAGCAAGCGGAAAGGCGAGCTGACATCGGTGTCCCGGACCTGTTGCACAGCATCGCCTCGAGCTCATGAACCCCAGCCAGATCGGGCGAAAGCGCGTAGCTGGATGGTTCGAAAACAAGGTGCCACTCGTAGCGGTAGGCGGCAGTCCACGGCGACTTCGGCACCCACCATCCACCGACGGCAATAGCACCGACGCCCGCCATGAACAGGAGCCATCTATGAGAAAAACGACGATACATAGTTAGCCCTGTACTGTTCCTCGCCTCCGCCGCAGTAGCCATATTCCTGCCGCGGAGATGACTGCCACCACCAGACCCACCCAGATCAATGTCCACGGTATCGCCGGCTTCACCATGTATACTCTTTCCTCGTCCATGACTTCGGTTCCCAGCGGAAAGGCGTAGCGGAAACGTTCAGGAGGAATCGGCTCATTGATGGATGTTACCTTCAGGGTAGCCGTCTCCCGGAGCGCAACCTGCCTGCTTCCACCCCGGGTTGTTGCCAATTCCACGCGGTATCCGTTCGGTATCCAGACGTCGCGATACCATGTCCACGCCGTTATCTCAAACACTACCTCATTTCCAGTATCATCGTCCCGCATGGTGAAGCGAATCGGGATAAACCGGTTACGCTCCAGCTGGAACACCACTGCCTGTGGTTGCAGTTTCAGCCTGTCCTGACCGTTCTCAACCACCCTCAACACGTATCGATCCTTGCCGTCGGCAGTATCGGCTTTCAGAAGTTCAGGGAAGCGCAGGTAACTGCCGTAATACGGTTCCATCGTCCTCCAGTGCCCTCCAGCAAGCGGGCTGCGCCAGAAATGAGGCAGCTCAAACGGGTATGCGAGTGAAAAGGCGTTTTCGCAGCTCGGCAAATCAGGGTTTTTTCCGGGACGGTTGACCAAGCCAGTCTTGTTCGGACCAATGTAGCAGTAATATTTGACGCCATCAAAACTGTAGGCGAATCTTTCTCCCGTCTCAAGGTCGTACACCCACTGAAACAGCTTGCCGTCCCGCCACACTCTGCATCTGGATGTTCCACTGCGCGCGATGCGCAGGAATCCTGGCTCGTGCTGTACCGCCACTTGAAGCTTGTATGACCTCACCGTCTCCTGAAAGTCTGCGTCCAGCTGTTGCCACGACTCCAGCAGAAGGAGTGGCGTGGGCACGCTCTGCTGAGCCCACGCCACGCACTGAAACAACACGGCAACCGATATCGACAGGATCAAGACTGGTCTCACCGCGATCCCTCTGGCCTACCTGCACGAAATTTGGTAACCGGGTGCCCAAGAAGCCGGTCGTCCTGCGCAGTTGGGTCCCCAGAAAACTTGGTAGTAACCGCACAGAACTGCGAACTCCGTGCAGGTGTGCTTCCAATTGCTAGAAGGACGGCACACATAGAGGTAGCTACCGAGCGCGTCGAACCTGCCGCTGCCGAATCCTCCACAGAACCAAAAGTTTGGGAACTGCACGCATCCAAATACTGCAGTGGTGCACTGCTGTGCCTTGCAGCGGTAGAAGTCGTTTGAGCAAAAACTAGCTCGAATCGTTCGCGTTGGAGGCGGCTCGGGAACTGGGTTCATAGATGCCCAGCCCACAGCTACTGCACTGAGAATGCATACCACCAGCACAGTCGAATACTCCACAAGGTGATTGCGGAAAAACCACATTTCGGTTACCCTCCTGTAGCAGTTGTTACTGCTACCATTATATTACGTCCCCCCCGCGCGTCAATAGCACTTTTGTGCCAGTTTTCTGGTACTTTGCGGCTGTGCACCACTTCCACCAAGCCGAGGGCGTGAGCCAGACAGACCAGCTGCGCACAGTTCCTCACTCCCAGACGCCGCCGTGCCTCCCGCAGGTGGTTTTTCATCGTGTTCACCGAACACCCTCGCCTCTGGGCTGCCTGCCTCATGCTACCGCAGTCCACATACGCCTGCAAACACTCCCTTTGCGCTGAGGTGAGGACGGGGTGCACTGCCACAATCGCCTCTGCAGGCAGTGTACTGACAACGTGGAAGCCTTGCTGATGCAGACATCGTATTGCCTGCTCACGCAAAGATGCATCATGACAGAGCACCAGTACGCGATACATCCTGCACACTACTCTTATCGACCTTTGCTTATATTGTAATATGAGGTATGCAGGATGTCAATGAGGACAGAGGGTGTTTGAGGAAAATGCGGATGTGGCGTTCGCGCGCTGAAGCAGTCTGCTCGGGGGATTGCTTCGTCGCTTACGCGCCGCGCAATGACACGAGGGGCGAGGGGGATTGCTTCGTCGCTTGCGCGCCGCGCAATGACACGAGGACGGTGTCATGGCAAAACTGCGCCTCGCCCCGCGTCGGGGAGAGGTCGGGAGAGGGGTTTGACAAGGCTAACACCGCGTTTATGAGGACAAAAACCGTTAACTGCTCAATGCAGAGTCAGTTGCTCCACATCGCGCAGGAACGTTTCTGCCTCCTCCACACTGCGGAAGCCTTCCCCGACTGTCAACCACACGCCTTTCACACCAACGGCTTCCAGCAGGCTCAGCGCATCCTCTGCGCTTTCCGCCAGCACCTGCACGCTCTTGCCCGCCTGCAGGCATCGGCGGTAGACCTCTATCCACCGCGAGGCGGGTCCCTGCCCCGCTCCGTACACCCACTGTATCGCGTGCAGGTTGGGTATCTCCAGCAGGAGGTCGAGGTGCTTCAGTGCGCCCACGCCATCCAGATGGAAGATACTGCGCTCCAGCGGTTCCATTTCCAGAAGGATGTCGGGCAGGATCATCTCGCGCGCCATCTCCGGCGAAACCATAATCCAGAAGTCGCAGCTGGGCACGTAGAAAGGTCCCTCATGGTAGGCAGTGGTCCACGTGGTGCAGCCGAAGCCCGCATCTGCCACCCGACGGTAACTGCGCTCAAATGCCTGCACGAACACCTTTGCCGCGTGCCTGTCCGCCTGTATCACAAGGTCGGGACAATCGATCATGTCCATGCACAGCCGCTGTGGGTCTCGTAGCGCAGCGAGGATGTCGTAGTTGCCGTGCAGGTCGGTGATACCGACGATGTATCGCCCCTCGCACCGTTCGATCGCGTAGTCCGTCATCTGCTCGATGGTCTGCCAGTAGGGGTTGTCGAAGTTCGGTTCGGTCTGCAGGATACGGTGCCATTCCTGCGCCTCGTGCACGATGGGAACAGACCAGCTGGTGGTTTCGGAGAACTCGAGCTCGCATCCGAACAGCGTGGCAGTAATCTCCGGACCGAGATTGGGAAAGAAGATGGGAAACGAGTCACCCACGTAGTCGTGCCGTTGCATCGATGCGATGGCGCTCTCCACGGCGAACTCCACAGCCATCCAGCGCTCGCGCAGGGAAGCGTGCTGTTTCGCCGGACCTGTGTAAGGGCGGGACGGGAGCACGTGCAGACTGACGGGTGGGCGGTCGAGGATTTCACCCTGCCACCATGCGGCAAAACGCTCAATGGTCTTATCGAAGTCGGGCTTCCACGCCAGCTCCCCAATCATTCCCGCTTCCTCCACCGTCTGGACTGTTTCACCAGCTCGTCCGCCTCTTCGGGCGAGCTGACCCAGGTGCTGATCATCACTCCGCGCGTGCCCAACGTCTCCACCAGCGGTTGAACGCTTTCCGGGGTGACGCCGAGCGCTAGGATACCCTTGCCTGCCCCCAACGCCTTCTGGTAGAGCGGATACCAGACGGGGTCTCCTGCGTGCGGCTGCCCTGCACCCGGCGTCCACTGGATGGCGTTCAGTTTGGGGATGGTGCACAGCGCGTCGAGGTGCTTGATCGCGTTCACGCCGTCCAGGTGGTAGATGGTGTTGTCCAGCCGCTCGCACTGCTGTTGCAGATAGGGCAGGACGAACTCATTGAATGTCTCCGGACTGATCATGCACGACATATCGCACTGCAATTTGGCGGTGCGTCCCAACCCCCAGATGTTGAACGCCGAGAAGACCGTTCCGCCGTCTTCATCTCGAATAATGTGTGCGAAGGCGTCGTAGTAGTCGAAGTAGCGTTCCAGAATATCGCGCTGCAGGCGGTGCACATGTTCGGGTTGGTCTACCAGATCGGTGAGCAGTTCCAGACTGCCCCGGAGGGAGGCAAGTGTATCCAGGTTCTCCACGAGGTCGGGGAAGCTCACCAGCGCCTTCCCTTTGAAGTGCTCCATCCCCTGCCGCGCCATCTCGGTGTTGATGTTCCAGTACTTCTCGTCGGGATTGTAAGTGGGTATCTGCGCCGTGGTGATGTCATCGAAGGCTTGTCCATACCACACGGTGTTGTGGTCGAACGTGGGCGGACTGCCCAGATGGATTGCCAGACTACCGGGTCCCAGGTTGGTGTCGAACCAGGGGAAGCTGTCGCCAGCATGGTACGTATGCGCCAGTTGCCACTCGGTGGACACGATGCGATACTCGGTGTCCAGCCACCGCTCTTCAGGGGTAGGGTCGGACTTTGGCGCGGGGACGTGCACCACCGGCTTCTGCAGTGGGGCATGTACGATGAGCAGAGGTCCTTGCATCTCCTCGCGTGCCCACCATGCCATGTAACGCTCCTTTACCTTGTCCCAATCGGGCTTGTATAGCAGCGACACCCTTGATTGCCTCCTGTGTGCTTACTGGCGTCCTTTTCGGTGCAGGAAGGCGCACTTCCTTGCACTTAGCAGGTTTTCGGCTTGGAGGGGGCTAACCTGTTGACCAGTATGCGCGAGCAGGAGAGAGAACAGACGAGATGAAACGGCACGTGCTTTTCGCGATAGTGGCAACTCTGGCAACAGCGTGTATCGCTCACGCCCAGGTCATCCGGGAGTGTCTCGTGCTGCCGGTGGAAGGCGGGATGGCTCGAACGGTGGTGTACACCGACCCTGTTCAGGCTCTGCTGGTCTCAGGAGCATGGAAAGCGCCCACGGCAGGCGACGCTGTGACCTTCCCCGACGGCTCCACACGCCAGTGGCGGGCAGTCAGCGCCAACGCCGAGGGCTGGTTCGAGCACCCTGCCCTTCGCAACGGGTACGCCTTCGCGAAGGTGTCTTCTCAACGCGAGCGGGTGATGCTGCTGGAAGCGCAGGGCAACGTGATGGTCACGGTCAACGGCGAGCCGCGCGTGGGCGATGTGTACGGTCACGGTTACGTGGCTGTACCGGTCCTGCTGAAGTCGGGCGAAAACGAATTGCTGTTTCGCTGCAGCCGACTGGGCAGGCTCAGCGCGAAGCTGTCTGCGCCTCCTGCCGACGTGTTTGTGGACGTGCGCGACGCCACCCTGCCCGACCTGGTGGTGGGCGAGGATGTGGACCTGTGGCTGGGTATCGTGGTGGTGAATGCTACCAACCAGCCGCAAAAAGGACTGTTTATCTCGGCAGGACCGGAGGGCGCACGCGCCACCGAAAGCGCTGTGCCGGAACTGCCCGCGCTGGGCATCCGCAAGGTGCCGGTTCGTCTGCGCGGCGGCGAACCCCGTTCCGCAGGCACGGTGAGGGTGGACCTGCGCCTTCTTCGCAAAGAAGGCAAGCAGACCTTCACCGAGCACACCGCGCAGATTACCCTTCGCATCCGCGAGCCGCACGAGTCTCAGAAGCGTACCTTCATCAGCCAGATCGATGGAAGCGTGCAGTACTACGCGGTCCTACCCGCGCAGAGACTGAACAGAGAGGCGCCGGCTCTGGTGCTCACCCTGCACGGGGCGGGTGTGGAGGCGATCGGTCAGGCAGATGCCTACTCGCCCAAAACGTGGGCGACGCTGGTGGCGCCCACCAACCGGCGTCCATACGGCTTCAACTGGGAAGACTGGGGGCGGCTGGATGCACTGGAGGTGCTCGAGCTCGCGCAGAAACAGTGGCGCACCGACCCCTACCGGGTGTATCTGACCGGGCACTCGATGGGCGGACACGGAACTTGGCAATTAGGGCTAACGCACCCCGACCGTTTTGGTGCCATTGCCCCTTGCGCGGGATGGGTGAGTATCTGGACCTATGGCACCAGCGCGCGGCTCGGGCAGCGCGAGTCTCCTGCCGACGAGAGTGCTGGCTCACTGGAGGTGTTTCTCCAGCGCTGTGCCTCGCCAAGCGACACGCTGGGACTGGTGCGCAACAGCTTGTGGCATGGCATCTACGTCCTGCACGGCGATGCGGATGATGTCGTGCCGGTGACGGAGTCGCGGATGATGCGCGATGCGCTGAGCAGGTTCCATCGGGACTTCGAGTATTACGAACAGCCAGGCGCCGGGCACTGGTGGGACATCTCCGATGAACCGGGCGCAGACTGCGTGGACTGGGCGCCCATCTTCGATTTTTTTGCCAGGCACCGCCTGCCCACCCGCGACAGCGTGCGCCGCGTGGAGTTCATCACGATGAGCCCGGGCGTCTCCGCCTCCTGTCACTGGGTGAGCATCGAGATGCAGGAACAGCAGATGAAACCCAGCTCGGTAAGCCTGCGCTACGACCCAGGCAGGCGTCGGTTCGTGGGCAACACCGTCAACGTCGCACGGCTCGTGCTGAAGGTAGACCACATCAAGCCGGGCGCGCCTGTCAGCGTGGAACTGGACGGGCAGACCATCGGCAACATCTCGTACCCAGCGCGTGAACGGCAAATCTGGCTGGTGAAACAGGGAGGACAGTGGCGGCTTGGCGCGGCGCCCTCTGCCAACCTCAAATCGCCTCAGCGGTATGGCGGTTTCAAGAGTGCCTTCACCAACCGCCCGGTGCTGGTGTACGGCACGAAGGGCACGCCCGAAGAGAACGCCTGGGCGTTCGCTAAAGCCCGCTACGACTCTGAGCAGTTCTGGTATCGCGGCAACGCTACCTTCGACGTGATTGCCGATGTGGACTTCCAGCCGGAACGCTACCGTGACCGCAACGTCGTGCTGTACGGTAACGCCGAGACCAACGCGGCATGGGCGCAGTTGCTTGGCGACAGCCCGGTGCAGGTGCATCGCGGAGCGGTAAAGGCTGGCGAACAGGAGCTGAATGGAGAAGGGCTTGCCTGCCTGCTCGTACGACCGCGCCCCGGCTCGCCGACGGCGGTGGTGGCTGCCGTGGCTGGCACGGGCGTTGCCGGGATGCGCCTGACCGACCGCCTGCCCTACTTCACCGCCGGCGCAGGACTCCCCGACTGCCTCGTGCTGTCCGCCGACATGCTCACCAGGGGAATGGACGGCGTGCTCGCAGGTGGATTCTTCGGTGAAGACTGGGGTCTGACAACCGGCGAGTTCGTCTGGCGATAGTTCTCCAAGTGTGGAGGAGAGCCTCGTGGCGAGACGGGTCTTCCTCCACGCTCTCTCAATCGCATTCGTTACCCGAACGCAGCTCCACGCCTCTCTGGAAAACCGCTCTCAGCATCTCCCGCGTGAGTTTACCGGTGAAGGTGTTCTGCTGGCTCGGGTGATAACTGCACAGCATCCAGCGCCCACCGGGAAGCGCGAGTTCCGCGCCGTGTGCAAAGTCCGACGCCTTCAAAGAATGCTCGATGCCCACGTCCCTCAGCGCGCGCAGGCTCCAATCAAACGCCACCCGCCCCATCGCTACCATCACCCTCCAGCCATCCGCACAGCGAAAGGTCGCCCTGAGCCAGTGCTGGCAGTTCAACAGCTCCTCGCGGGTGGGTTTGTTGGCGGGAGGCGCACAGTGCGCCACGGCGGTAATCAGCACGTCGTTCAGCTGCAGTCCGTCGTCGCGGTGGACGCTATCGGGCTGGTTCGCCAGACCTGCCTCATACAGCGCCCGAAAGAGCCAGTTGCCGCTCTCGTCGCCGGTGAAGATGCGTCCGGTACGGTTGCCGCCATGCGCCGCGGGCGCCAGCCCTACCACCACGATGCGCGCTTGCGGGTCGCCGAAGTTGGGCACGGGTTTGCCCCAGTACTCCCAATCACGGTAGGCACGCCGTTTGTTCTGCGCCACCTGCCGGATGTATTCTGTCAGTCGCGGGCACCTCTCGCAGGCGGTAATGGCAACGTTCAGTTTGCGCAGACACCTGCCCCCGTCGCCTAACAAGGCTGTACCTCCACGACATCCAGCAATGCGTGGATCTGCTCTGCCGTGCCGATGTCGGAGCCGTCGGTCATGGCGGTGGCGGCGCCTGCTGCAGTGCCCCAGCGAATCGCTTCCTCGACCGTACCCTGCCGATACAGCACACTCAGGAAACCCGCAATCATCGAGTCGCCCGAGCCAACGGTGCTTATAGCGTCTATCTTCGGCGGAACAGCCACCCAGCATCCCCCAGCAGAGGCGACCGCCGCCCCCTTCTCCCCGATGGACACAATCACTATCGGCACGCCGCCCGCATGTATCTCCTGAGCCGCTGTTGCCGCATCGTGCAGGGTGTCGATGGCTCGCCCCAGAAGGCGTTCGGTCTCGTTTTCGTTGGGCTTTATCAGAAACGGCGACGCCTGCAGACCGTGCACCAGTGGCTCGCCGTCTGCGTCCAGCACCACATGCGCCCCATGTCGACTGGCGACCTGTGCCAGAGTGGCGTAGACATCGGTGGGCACGCCCGGAGGCAGGCTGCCGCCCAGTGCCACGAACTGTGCGCCCTGCGACAGCACCTCCACCTTTTGAATCAGCGCATCCAGCTCCGCCGGCGTGATGTTGGGACCGCGTTCGTTCAGGCAGGTGGGCGGCGAGTCGTCCTCCTCCTGAATGGCGAGGTTGGTGCGGGTCTCGCCATGAACCCAGATGAAGTTGCAGATTACCCCGTCCTGCTCGTCCAATTCACGGTAGACGTAGCGTCCAGCGCGTCCGCCCAGAAAGCCGGTTGCAGTGACGGGCACCCCGAGTCGCTTCAGCACTCGCGCCACGTTCACCCCTTTGCCGCCCGCGTCTTCCTCGATACGCAGGATGCGGTTGGTGTCGTGGTGAACCAGCTGCCGAACGTAAATGAGTCTGTCCACAGATGGGTTCAGTGTTACAGTCACTACCATACGCTACGATGCCTCCACATCATTCATTGCCCTAGCCTCTGAGGGGAACCACTTTTTCAACACCTCACGAAGACGTACGAATGACCTGTCCGTGCAATCTCGCAGGCTGACCCTTTCTGCCAATTGCCGAAAAAGCGAGGACGAGCGCGGGATGCGCTTCTGTCGGAGTACCTCTTCCATCGCTTCCTTGGGCTTTTGGGGCTTCAGTTCACCCGCGACGGAGTATTTCTGCCAGATTGCCTGTAGTGACTCTGCATCGCCGCCGGCTATGATCTCAGCAACAAGCCTCGATTTTGCAAACACCCAGATTTCCATCTCGGGGTCTATCACCACCACCGCGCAGCGCCCATGCCAACCTGCGTTCTCCAGTTTGTCCTGAACTTCCTGCGCTATCTCCTCGACAGACAGATCGTCCGCTCCGCACCCCTCACGGTCGAAAAGCACCAGCGCCCGTCGGTAGCCTTGAGACAAAGGACGAAGAAACTCATGGGCGTTGGTGCGCACGCCGGGGTCACGTTGTGGATGAGAGAAGACGTCGAATGAAATGTTGCGAATGTTGAGAGACTGCGGGCG
>OGCI01001457.1_pt1 | contig 19599 bp, 17 predicted proteins | sample 1570021 | NCBI WGS metagenome assembly OGCI01 (sample SAMN06264664, study PRJEB24512) | hot springs metagenome | isolation source: Hot spring water | place: South Africa: Tshipise | collected 2015-06-21 | reverse complement strand
GCGTAGGCCGCGGCCTGAGCGGCGGCCTGCGCAGCGGCGCTGGCCTGCGCCACCGCCGTGACCACGGCTTGGACGGTTCCACCGATCTGGGTCACCACTGTGCCGCAGGGCACGGCGGTCTTGATCCGCTCGCTCACAAGTCGGGCCGTGTCCTGAGCTTGGGAATAGGCCTGGGCGGTGGTGGCCGCTTGGGCCTGGGCGTAGGCGCGGGCTGCGGCGACGGCCTTGGCCTGAGCGGCGGCCTCGGCGGCGGCAGCGGCGCAGGCGCTGGCCTCGGCCCGAGCCGCGGCCACCGCTAGGGCGGCGGCTTCAACTTGGACCGCGGCTGCCGCCTCGGCCTTGGCCAGGGCCTCGGCAATCGCCGCCGCATAAGCCTTCACTTCGGCGACAGCAAGCGCGCAGGCTTGGGCACTGGCCTCGGCCTCGGCTTGGGCTGCGGCGATGGACTTGGCCACCGCGGCGATCGCGGCGGCGGCCTCCGCCTCGGCCTCCGCGCAGGCTGTGGCCGAAGCGGAAGCTTGGGCCTGCGCCTGGGCGCAGGCCGTGGCGAACGCTTGAGCGCTGGCCTGGGCCTTGGCCGCGGCAGCGGCGCAGGCCTGAGCACTGGCTTGGGCTTTGGCCACAGCGGCGGCACAAGCGGTGGCATTCGCTCTGGCCTCGGCCTCAGCCCTGGCCACGGCTTGGGCAATGGCCTGGACTGCGACTTGAACATCGGCATTGGCCGAAGTGGCGGCTGCCACGAGGGACGCAACACTGAGGCCGTCCAGCAGTTTCTGGGCTTCTGTGGCCGCAGCTTGGGCCTGGGCCGCGGCTTGGGCCGCAGCCGTGGCCTGGGCCTGCGCCAAAGCCGCTACATCCTGGAGGTACGGTTGGTACGCCGGGGCTTGGCCGAGGCTCGGAAACAAGCAAGCCAATAGGACCAAACCCAGCGCGGCGAACTTCCTGGCTCCACTCGACATAGGTACCGCCTCCTTCCCCCTTTGAGGGGACTGAAAAACTACAACTATAGAGCGAAATGGGGTGCGTTGGCAAGCACGAGCAAAGTCCCTTCCTGTAAGCTTTTCCTTTGGAATCTCAAACCCAGTTCCCACAATCGCGCTCCCAGCGGTCAATCACCGGTTGGGGCCAGGCTTCTCGTGGGCAGAGAAAGGCCTCCGTCGCGGGGACGGAGGCCTTCTGCCTGTGAAAACTTCCTAACGGACCCAGGTGGTGGGGAATTCCACAACCAAAACGGCGATCGGGGGTCCTCCGGGTGTCCGAGCTGCAACGAACCGGATGGCGTCTGAAGTTCTCGGAACAGGACCGGTGTAGCGCAGCTTGAAGTTGGCCTGGCCAGTCCCTGGGCCACTAACCTGTACGTAGGGGGGATCGGAAACGAAGCCGGCGAGAGGGGCACCACCGGCCAGCACCTCCACGGCGAGGAAAACGGGAAGCCCCGCGCTCCCGTCGTACAAGTAGGAGAAGGTGACTTGAGCTAGATCGTTCCTTTGGCTGAGCGCGTAGCCTGTGAACGTGAACCCCGCTCCAGGGGCGACAGGGGGTTCCCCCAGCACTGGAACGAGGGAGAGGCGGCCCACGAAGTTCCCCCGTTCCGCCGTGAACCACACGTTCCCCTGGACGTCAAAGGCGAAGAGGAGCGGATGGCAGCCCGATGGCAGGGTATAGGTGACGATTTCGTTCGTGGTGGGATTGAGGTAACCGATCATGTCCGCTTCGCGGTCGGTGAACCACACGTTGCCTGCGTCGTCGAGCAGGATCTCAAAGGGTTGGTGGCCGCCGGGAATGGGCCACAGGCGGATGTTCGAGGTCGCAGGATCAAGAACGCCGATGGAGGCCCGGGCCGTGTCCGTGAACCACACCCACCCATCCGGCGCCACGGTGATGCCCAAGGCGCTCGTTCCCGGAGGGATTCCGTAGAGGAGCACGGTGCTCGTTTCAGGGTCCAAGACGGAAAGGGGGGCCATGCCCTGGGTGAACCAGATTCGGCCGTCCGGCGCCACGGCCACCCGCTCCACGTACTTATCGGCGATCATCGAAGCCCACTCCGTGAACGGTCCACTGGTCGCGGAGGTAAGGAGGGCGATGGGTGGGGGAAGCATGGGGTTCCCCGGGTAGAACTCCGCTGACACGGTGGTGACCGTGGGTTCCAGTTGGGCCACGGCCGGTTCCACCGTGGTCGCGGGGGAGACGATGAGGGGCAGGGTGACGAGCACTTGAGCGGGGGCGAACCGCGCCACCTTGTACGTTTCCCGCTCGCTGAACCACAGGTTGACCTTGCCGGGCCCGGTGGGCGCCGCCACGAGCTTGTGCGGCCAGCTTGCCGGTGTGGGGACAGACCAAGAGGCCGACCCCCCGATGAACACGAGGAACTGCACAGCGTTGTCCAAGGCAAGGGTCAGGAACATGGAGCCAGATTCGCCCAGGACCAAACCGGCTGGACCTTGGCCGACCGTCCGCTCACGGATTTCGTTCGTGCCCGGGTCCAGTTGAGCCACCTTGTTCAGGCGGAACTCGGTGAAGTACACCTTGCCGTCCTCGGCCGCAGCGATCCCGTAAGGAAGGGCTTTGGTGCTAGGAAGAGGCCAGGTGGTGAGTTGTCTTACCTGTCCCACCGCCCCCGCAGTCCACGCACCTAGAAGGCTGAGCGCAAGGGCCACGTTCTCCTTTTCGCGCTCTGCATAGGACCTCACCTCCACTTGGGAAGTGGCAGAGTGTACACCTTTTGGCCTATTGGCCTACGCAGAGGCTCGCGGCAAGCACCGGGCACTTGGTTGGCCTGTGGCCAGCTAAGCCTGGGGCCAGCTTCCACTTGGTATGCCTGAGCGCTATCATTCAATTGCGGTGGTGGTGATGATGCGCCTGGGAAAGTACCACTTTGGTCGGATCGAGGTGGACGGGGTTCCCTACGAGCAGGACCTGGAAATCCTCCTCCAGGAGGTCCGGGCCTGGCGCCGCAAGGAGGGGCACAGGGTGTACTCCGAGGACCTTGCTGGCGTGTTGGCCGAAGGCCCCCAGGTGCTGATCGTGGGCACGGGTTACACAGGGCTTCTCCGGGTTACGCCCGAGGCCGAGCGGCTGGTGCGGGACCGCGGGATCGAGCTGGACGTCTTGAGAACCGGGGAGGCGGTGGACGCCTACAACGAGCTCGCCCCTCGAAAGAGGGTCTGCGCCCTCCTCCACCTCACCTGCTAAGCCACACGGCCGGCTAGGTCCCGCCGGGGGCCTCAATCGGCTCGAAACACCCATGGAACGGCTTCTGCCGGCAAGGGAAGTCCCCGCTAGAATGTGCAAGCCATGAACGACCGGGAGGTGGGGAGGTGTTGGGACGAGAACGCGGAAGTGTGGACTCGTCTCTCCCGGGCAGGGTACGACATCTACCGCGACTTCCTCAACACCCCGGCGTTTCTCGCCATGCTGCCCGACGTCCAAGGCCTGCGCGGCCTGGACTTGGGCTGCGGGGAGGGCCACAACACAAGGCTCTTGGCCAAGCTCGGCGCGAGGATGACTGGGCTAGACATTGCCCCCACCTTCATTCGCCATGCCCGCGAGGCCGAGGAGCTTGATCCCCTGGGGATCACCTATGTGGAAGGAAGCGCCCTGACTCTTCCCTTTGCCCAAGGGAGCTTCGACTTCGTCGTGGCGTTCATGAGCCTGATGGACATGCCCGAGGTGGAACGGGTCGTGGCCGAGGTCCACCGGGTCCTTGTCCCTGCCGGGTTCTTTCAATTCTCGATCACCCACCCATTCTTGGATGTGCCGCACCGGCGCAACCTGCGCGGCCAGGATGGACGAACCTACGCCTACGAGGTCGGGGGCTACTTCCAAGAGCTAAGGGGCAACGTGGAGGAGTGGACGTTTAGCGCCGCGCCGCCGGAGGTTCGCGGTGCGGTGCGCAAGTTCAAGGTCCCTCGGTTTACCCGCCCGTTGAGCAAGTGGATCAACTTGCTGATTGAGGGGGGCTTCATCGTCGAGCGGCTGAGCGAGCCCTGCCCCCGCGAGGAGGACGTGGGGGCCTGCCCTCATATTCAGGACGCTCAAGTGGTACCGTACTTTTTCCACGTGCGGGTGCGCAAGCCGGCCTGACGAGAGGCCCTACCTGGGAAGGGTCACTTCGTCCGACGGCCCGAAATCGTGACCTTCCCGGGGGAGGGGAGACATCGGCTAGCACCTAGGCGGCCCAGGCTACGATGCTGCTCAGCGGCGAGAAAGGAGCTGATTCTCATGGCTCGAAATGGCGCCTCGGCAAGTTCGGTGATGGCCTTCAGTTCTGCGGCTCTGCGGCTGTTTGTGGGATCGGCGCAAGACGGGTCGATCGAGTCCCGGCCAGTCCTACCACGAAGGACACGGTTGTCGTGGAGATCTGTGGGCGGTGAGGCCCAAGCTGCCCCACGCTTCCCCACTTCTCGTACCGACTGGGACCACGATAGTTGCCCGAAGGACGCAAACGAATGACAAACCGTTTTGTCTTGAGGTCCTGGCGCCCTGGACGGTGGGGGTGTCTTCGGGCAAGTTGGCGGCCGGGACCTACGTGGGCAACGTGAACAATCAGGGAGGGGCCCCCTGGGCGTCGAGTCGTTCCAGGTGAGGAGTGTCACCAGCTCTCCCCCCTGTGGTTGTGACGGCGGTCTATGACTCTGGGCCGGCCGGGCCTGGGTACTTCACCGTTCCCGGAAGCCACCTTTTCGCCAGCACCGGAACCGATCCCAATGATGCTAACCTCGGCGCGGAGAGCTCCGGAGAGATCACCATTGCCCATGCGTTGGCGGACTGCGGGCCCACCTACGCGGTGGACCTGTAGCACACTTGGGACTGCGCGGTCTACCACGTCTAGACCCGGGGCGTCACCTTGGAGAAGCTCCGGATTCGTTTGAGCAACGAGGAAACCCCCTCGGGGGTTCAGCGGCGGAGGTACATCTTCCAAAGCGGGGGGCCTCGCTAGCCCACGACGGCAATCCCCTGGGTGCTTCGGGATGGGTGAAGCTCGGTACGGCAACGATCCTCCCTTGGAGCACGTGGAAGGTTTACGAGTTCTCTCCACCGGCGCACTTCGCACCCACGGAGTAGGTTTTGGCGATCCGCCGCCCAAAAGGGGAGAAAGGCCCTGAGAAAGCCAAAGACCGCGACGAGGACATCTCCTGGGTCCAACTCGTTGGCTGAGCCTCTGGGCCAAGTCTGGGAAGCCGGTTGGACTGGGGCTTTCACGCTTTTCGCATGGGACAAAACCCCCTGGGGCCGTATACTCCGCGTTCGCAGGAGGGTCTGTGTCCGAAGCGGTCTTGGCCTTGGGGTTGACGGCTTTGGCTGGGCTGGCCACAGGTCTGGGCAGCCTGGTGGCCTTCTTTGTTCGCAGGGACAACTACCGGTTCCTCTCGGTCTCCACAGGTTTTTCCGCCGGAGTCATGCTCTACATCTCGTTTGTGGGCATTTTTGTTCAGGCCGAGGAGGCCTTGGTGGAGGGGTATGGCGCTCGGCTGGGGGTCTGGCTCAACGTGCTTGTGTTCTTTGCTGGGATTGCCCTCATTGCCCTGATCGATGCTTTGATTCCCAGCCCGGAGAACCCCCACCAGGTCCCGACCAAAGAGGAGACGGCAGGGCTGGCGGGCCGGGCCCCCCTGCCCTCTTCGACCCGGCTCATGCGGATGGGGATCCTCGCCGCCGCGGCCATTGGGATCCACAACTTTCCCGAGGGGCTGGCGACGTTTGTGGGCGCCCTGCGGGACCTGCGCCTGGGCGTGGCCATCGCCGTGGCCGTCGCCCTCCACAATATCCCTGAGGGGATCAGCGTGGCAGTCCCCATCTACTACGCCACCGGCAGCCGCGCCAAAGCCCTGGGCTATTCATTCTTGAGCGGGCTGGCCGAGCCCCTTGGGGCGGGGCTGGCTTGGGTGGGGCTGAAGCTCGCCTATGGTCGTGCGGAGCTCCTCCCGCCTCAGGTGATGGGCTTTCTGTTTGCCGGGGTGGCGGGGATCATGGTGTACATCAGCTTAGACGAGCTGTTGCCGGCCAGCCGGGCCTACGGCCAGGGCCACGACAGCCTTCTGGGGCTTGTGGGGGGCATGGCCGCCATGGCCCTCAGCCTCCTCCTCACTTGAATCACAAGAGTTTGCGCAGCTCGCGCATTTTGTCCCGGTAGGCCGCGGCGAGCTCGAACTCCAGCGCTTCGGCTGCCTTTTTCATCTCCCGCTCCAGCCTGCGAATGAGCTCGGCGATCTCCTCCTTGGACAGCCGCTCCGGGGCCTTGGGCACGCTCACCGGCTCCACCCGGCCGCCGTGGAGGTCCCCCAAGATGTCCCGCACTTCCTTCTGCACCGTCTCCGGGGTGATCCCGTGCTTGAGGTTGTAGTCCATTTGGATCTTTCTCCGGCGGTTGGTTTCCTCCACCGCGTCGCGGATGGCCTGGGTGTGTTCGTCGGCGTACAAGATGACCTTGCCCCGCACGTTCCGGGCCGCCCGGCCAATCGTCTGGATGAGGGAAGTGGCCGAACGCAAGAAACCTTCCTTGTCGGCGTCGAGGATGGCCACAAGCGAAACCTCGGGGAGATCCAGCCCCTCCCGCAGGAGGTTGATCCCCACCAGGATGTCGAACTTGCCCAAGCGCAAGTCGCGCAAGATCTCCACCCGATCCAGGGTCTCGATTTCGGAGTGCAGGTACCGAGAACGAAACCCCAGCTCCACCAGGTAGTCCGTGAGGTCCTCGGCCATGCGCTTGGTTAGCGTGGTCACCAAGGCCCGCTCGCCCCGCTCCACCACCTTGCGCAGCTCCCCGAGGAGGTGGTCGATCTGACCCTGCACGGGGTGCACCTCCAACGCGGGGTCCACCAGACCCGTGGGGCGCACGATCTGTTCCACGATCTTCTCGGAGACCCTGCGTTCGTGGGGACCCGGGGTGGCCGACATGAAGATGACCTGGTTCAGGCGGGCCTCAAACTCCTCGAACGTGAGCGGCCGGTTGTCCAGGGCCGACGGCAGGCGGAACCCGTACTCCACCAGGGTCTCCTTGCGGGAGCGGTCCCCGTGGTACATCCCATGGATTTGGGGCACCGTTTGGTGGGATTCGTCGATGACCACGAGAAAGTCGGCCGGGAAGTAGTCGATGAGGGTCCAAGGTGGCTCCCCCGGGGCTCGGCCGTCGAGGTAGCGGGAGTAGTTCTCGATCCCTGGGCAGTACCCCATCTCCCGCAGCATTTCCAGGTCGAACAGCGTGCGCTGCTCCAGCCGCTGGGCCTCCAACAGCTTTCCCCCGGCCCGGAGCTCATTCAGCCGCTCCTCCAGCTCCTCCTGGATCCCCACCACGGCTTGGCGCAGCCGTTCCTCCGGGGTCACGTAGTGGGTGGCGGGAGCAATCGTCACGGAATCGGGATGGCCCAGGGTCTCTCCGGTGAGGGGGTCGATGGTGGTGATCCGTTCGATGGTGTCCCCAAACCACTCGATGCGGAAACCCACCTCCTCGGAAGCGGGGATGATCTCCAGGACGTCTCCGCGCAGACGAAAGGAGGCCCGCTCGAACGCCAGCTCGTTGCGGCGGTACTGGAGCGTCACCAACTTGCGAAGGACCTCGTCCAGGTCAACCTCTTGTTCCCTCCGGAGGGAGAGGGACATCGCCGCGTAGTCCTGGGGTGACCCCAAGCCGTAGATGCAGGACACCGAGGCCACGATGATCACGTCCCGCCGCTCAAGGAGGCTGGCTGTGGCCGCGTGCCTCAGCCGGTCGATCTCCTCGTTGATCTGGGCGTCCTTTTCGATGTAAGTGTCCGTCTGGGGGATGTAGGCCTCGGGTTGGTAGTAGTCGTAGTAGGACACGAAGTAGTGCACGGCGTTGTCGGGAAAAAGCTCGCGGAACTCCCCGTAGAGTTGGGCGGTGAGGGTCTTGTTGTGGGCAATCACCAAGGTGGGCTTCTGCACATTCTGAATGACGTGAGCGATGGTGAACGTCTTGCCTGTCCCCGTGGCCCCCAGAAGCGTCTGGTAGCGCAGGCCCCGCAGAAGGCCCTCGGTGAGCCCCTCAATGGCCTTGGGTTGGTCCCCCTGGGGCCTGAGCTTCGTCTTGAGCTGGAACTTGCCGCCAACCGCAACCCGGCCCATCGGGGAAGAGTTTACCTGCATCCCCTGGGCCGGGCACCCCTAGAAAACGCTTTTCCTATGCGAGATCGTAGACGGCGCGGTACTTCTCCTTCACATACTGAAGGAACGGGCGGGGGCTGAGGCCTTGCCCGGTCACAGCCCGAGCCAGGTCTTCGGGCAGGTACACCCTGCCGTGCCGGTGGATCTTCTCCCTGAGCCAGGACAGGATGGGGGTGAAGTTGCTGGAGATCGCCAAGTCCCAGAACTCGGGGATGTCCTGGATCGCGGCGTGGGTGAACTGGGCGGCGTACAGGTTCCCTAGGGTGTAAGAGGGGAAGTACCCGAAGCTTCCCCCTGACCAGTGCACGTCCTGGAGCACGCCCCGGCGGTCGTCGGGGGGGACGATGCCCAGGTAGTCCTTCATGGCTCGGTTCCATTGTTCGGGGAGGTCCTCCACCTTCAGTCGGCCCTCGATGAGGTCCAGCTCCAACTCGAACCGCAGGCAGATGTGGAGGTTGTAGGTGACCTCGTCGGCGTCCACCCGGATGAATCCGGGCTGGGCGTGGTTTGCTGCCCGCCAGAAATCCTCGGCGGTGAGCTTGGCCAGGGACCTGAACCGCCGAACCACCTTGGAGCGGAAAAACCGCCAGAAGGCTAGACTCCGCCCGATCTGGTTTTCCCAAAAGCGCGATTGGGACTCGTGGATTCCGAACGAGGCTCCCCCGTCCAGTCCGCTCCAAGCGAGTTCAGGGGCGATTCCCTGGTCGTACAGGGCATGTCCACCTTCGTGGAGGGCTCCGAACAGCGCGGGGAGGGGGTCATCCTCCCGGTAGCGGTTGGTGACCCGGGTGTCACCCGGGCCGATGCCGATGGTGAACGGATGCACCGAGTCGTCGAGCCTTCCGGCGGCGAAGTCGTAACCGATGGCCTGGAGGGCCTCCCGGCACAGGGCCCGCTGGCTCTCCACAGGGAACTTCCCTGGGGGCAGGGGCTCGGGGGGGCGGCCCCGGTCCGTGAGTTCCTTGAGGAACGGCACAAGTTCTTCGCGGAGCCCACCAAGCACCTGACGGAGCTTGTCCGCCGTCATCCCCGGCTCGAACTCCTCCACCAGGGCGTTGTACGGGCTGTCCTTGTACCCGATGAACCGGGCCAGCTCGCGAACCATGTCCACCACTTCGGCCAGGTGGGGCCGGAACATGGGGAAATCGGACGCGGCTTTGGCCTTCTCCCACACGACCTCGGCTCGGGTGCAGGTCTCCACGAACTTCTGGTAGAAGTCGGGAGGAACAGCCTTGTACCGCGTGTACCGCCGCTTCCACTCCCGCACCAGGGCCTGGTCCACCACCGAAGCTCCCTGGGCTTCGGCCTCCGCCCGAGCAAGGAGCTCGCCCATGCGGTCGGAGATCGTGCGCTCAAAGGCCATTCGCTCCAGCCGACCGAGGACCTTGGCCCGGGCTTCCGCCCCCTTGTCCGGCATGTGCGTCCGCTGGTCCCAGGCCGCCAAGGCCGTGGCCCCGTGAAGCTCGCCGATCTCCCGCACGTACTCCCGCAGGTCCCCCAGCGCTCCCATCTCAGATCCTTTCCGTTCGCCCGGTGAAGGCGAACTTGCTGATGCGCAGCTTGGGCACCAACGTGGCCCCGAATCCATCTCCTGTGATGAGGGCCTGTTCCCGTCCCACCGCCTCCACGAGCGATAGGGCTCGCAGGCCCGACTCCGTGACCCGCATGTCTTCCACCGCTCCCCCCACCCTCCCGTCCTCGATGAGGAATGTGCCGTCGCGGGTCATCATCGTCATCAGACCCCGCATGGGGTCTACTGGCCGGGCGTAGTGGAAGCGGGTCACAAGCAGCCCCCGCTTGACCCCGCGGACGAGGTCCTCGTCGCTGGCGGCCCCCGGGTCCATGACAAGATGGAGGGGCATGGGCGACCACCCCGCCGCCGGTGGGGGAAGGGCGTGGCCGGTGGATTTCACCTTGGCCAGGGTCGCCGTTCGCGTGTCGTACACCACGCCCTCGGCCACGCCTCGGCGGAAGAAGTACACCTTCTCCTTGGGGACGCCTTCAAAGTCAAACGGCAAGGGCAACGTCTTGGCGTGATGGGCATCGTCGTACACGGTGACCAGGTCGGAGACCAACTTCTGGCCGAGCCTATCGCAGAAGAAACTACGCTTCTCTAGAAGGGCTCGGGCGGAAAAGCCCATGGAGGACAGCATGCTCAGCAACGTAGCCACAGCCGGCTCCTCCAAGACCACGGTGTACTCCCCTGGTTCCAGGGCCAGGCGCTTCTCCGAGGCCTGGGCCTTGCGGAGGGCCCGCTCGGCCGTGGCCTCAGGATCGAATTCCTTCAGGCGGAGGCTGGAAAACTCGGCATAGCCCGACCCTCCGCTCTTTCCCAACACCACGGTGACAAACGAGCAAGAGGTGGAGCGGAAGTGGACGTCCACCCCCTTGGTGGAGCGGATCCACAGTTCTCTTCCCCCGGTGGAAAGGGAACCGGAAGCGTTGAAGCCCAGTTTTTTTGCGGGGGTCACGGCCTTGGCCACCAGGCGAGCCCGCTCCTTGGGTGTGGCCTTCCAGGTGGCCTCATCGAAGGCCTGGACGGCCTTGGGCTTCTTGGGGGTGGGGGGCTCGAACCCGGCTGGCCGGGTCTGGGCCTGCGCCACAGCCAAGGCGGCCTTCACCGCGCGAACAAGGCCCCGTTTGGTTAGCTCATTCGTTTGCGCCACCCCGGCCTTCCCATCAGCCCAGGCCCGCACAAAAACCGTCGTGTCCAGGGAAGCGACGTTTTGGTGGATTTGACAACCCGTAAAGCGGGTCAGCTCCTCCCGGTCCCGAACGGCCACAACCTCGATTTCCTCGGGCCCCTCGGCCCCCAGTGCCGCCTCCAACAGATCCTCAATCTGCACAGCTCCTCCTTTCCTAGGTTGGCCAGCCCAGCCGGCGCAGCCTGTCCGCCAACCCGCCCGCCCGCGGCCTCACCAACACGGTTTTGTGCGGCGCTTCGTGAATCGTCACGGACTGTCCCGGCTCGATCCGACCCGCCTCCTCCCCGTCCAGGTAGACGCCCAGCGGGGAATGGGCAACCACATCCACCTCCGTGGGGCAAACGACCAACGCCCGGGTGCCCAGGGCGTGCGGGGCGATGGGGGCCAGCACCAAACCCTCCACGGCGGAATCGACGATGGGCCCTCCTGCGGCCAGGGCATAGGCCGTGCTCCCGGTGGGGGTGGCGACAACAAAGCCGTCCCCGACAAGAGAAAGGATCTTCTCCCCCTGAACGCGGACCTCGAGCCGGGCTGCCCGAAACCCTGTCGTGGGCCGCACCGTGACCTCGTTCAGGGCTGTACCCAGGGGCTTTCCCTGGAGGGAGGCTGTAACGCGCGAGCGACTGTCCACCCACAACTGCCCTGAGAGGTAAGCCTCCAAGGCGTCCGTTAGCCCCGCGGCCTCACAGGCGGTGAGAAACCCCAATCCCCCCACGTTGACGGGGAGGATGGGGAGCTCCCGGGGATAGAGGGCGGCAGCCACACGGAGAAGGGTCCCGTCTCCGCCCAGGGAGACCACAAGCCGGGGCGACCCGGGAATGGGTTGACCCAGGGCGAGGGTGGAGGCGGGTTGAGCTCTCTCCGCGCACCAGCGGGCTCCCTGTTCGGCCAGAACCTGGCCCTGAGGCCTCCTGGGGTGGTAGATGAAGAGGACTTCCTCACCGGCCACGTTGGGCCCCCACGAACTTCCATCGGCACAAGGAGCGCTCCAGCAGTTCCAGCAGGGCATAGAACAGAAGGCCGAGGAGGGCCAGGCCCACCACACCGGCCAGGGAGATGTCCCCCCGGAAGGTGTAGTACTCGATCAACCGGCCAAGGCCGGCCTCGGGGCCCAGAAGCACCCCCAGCTTGGTTTCCGCGATGTACAGCATGGTGATTCCCAATCCCACCGAAACACGGGCCGCGGTGAGCACGTTGGGCAAGGTGGCGGGCAGCACCACGTGGCGATACAGCTGGAGCCTTGTGGCTCCGGCCGAGCGGACGGCCGCCACATGGGAAGGCGTGATGTACTTGGCCGCACCTTGAGCGGCCACCACCACCTGGAAAAACAGGGCGATCACCACCACCACCAGCCGCACCACCTCCCCCAGACCGAAGGCCAAGTACAGGAAGAGGAGGAGGGCCACCGGGGGCATGGGATAGAGAATGTAGATGAGCGGGGACAAGAACGTGTCCAGCCTCCGCTCAAATCCAATGGCCAGCCCCAACGGAAGCCCGAGAAGGAAAGAGACTACCAGGGCGATGAGGAACCGCAAGGCCGAGGTTCCAAAAGCTTGGGCGAGAACGGGCAGGTTCTCCCACGCGGCCGTGAACGTCTCTCCCGGCGTGGGCAGCACAGGCCGGCCCCGCACCCACACGAGCAGGGCACAAATCCCTCCCCAACCGCCGATGACCACACCCAGGGCCAGAAGGTACAACAACACCCAGCGCACAGTACTGGAAAGGGCGGACCTCACGAAGATCCTCCCAGAACCTCGCGCAGGTGGGCCACCTTGGCCATGAACTCCGGCGTGCCCCGGTACTCCACGGTGCCCATGCCGGGGTTGTCCACAATCTCCACCACACGGGCTGGCCGCGGGGAGAACACCGCGATGCGTTGCCCGAGAAACACCGCCTCCTCCATATCGTGGGTCACGAGAAGCCCGGTGAACCCCATCTCCCTCCACAAGGTGAGGATCAGGTTCTGGATGTGCTCGCGGGTCAGGGAGTCGAGGTTGGCCATCGGTTCGTCCATGAGCAGCACCCGGGGCTGGAGAGCCAAGGCCCGGGCGATCCCCACCCGCCGCTTCATCCCTTCGGAAAGCTCGCCTGGGAAGCGGCTCTCAAAGCCGGTGAGGCCAAGCTGGTGCAACACTTCGTCCACCCGCTCCCTGGAGTCTTTCTGTCCCTGGATGCGCAGGGCCAGTTCAGCGTTCTGCCACACCGTCTTCCACGGGAGAAGCCCGGCATCCTGAAGAATGAGGGCCACGTCCCGCCGGATCCCCCGCACTTCCTCGCCATAGATGCGGGCCTGGCCCTGGGAGGGGCGGAGCAGGCCGGCCAACACCATCAGTACGCTCGTTTTCCCGCACCCGGACGGTCCCACCACCGCCACGAGCTCGTAGCTGTCCACGAAGAGGGACAAGCCCTCGGCAGCGGAAACCTTGGACGGTCCCCGCCCGTAGGCGATCGACAACTCCGCTAGCTCAATCATCCGGGGGGAGGGGTCGTCACCTGGGCGTAGCTCAAGGCCGCCCGCAAGTACCCTTTGCGCCTGGCCCAACTGACCACCCGGTCGAACATCGTGGGGTCGACAGGGGCCGGTTCAGGGAAGCGGGGAAGAACGATGGCGGCGATCGCGGCCTCCACCCGGGCCCATTCCTCGGGCTTGGCTGGGTCAGGACCTGCCCCCGGGAAGAACAGTTGAACGGCCACAGGTAAGCCCGTGGCGACCAGTTCGTCCCGCTCCATCTCGTTCAAGCGGACCGCGGCGCGGCGGATGGCCCGGAAGAAGGCGGCCGCCGCAGCCCCGTTGCGGTTGAGGGCCGTGCGGCGAAAAACGATCACCTCCGGAGGGACATCCTGGGAATCGATCTCCGCCAGCACCACAAGGGCCGGCTTCCCTGGGAAGTCGTAGTTGAGGATGTAGTCCACATAGGGTTGAGGTAGGGCAGCAGCTGTGACCATCCCGAACAGCGTCCACGAAGCGTTGGTCAGCATGTTGTCTTGACCGATGTACCCCTCGGGGCGGAACGTCAGGCCGCTTTTGAAAAACAGCTCGTCCAACGCGAACTCCAAGTCCGACTGGCGGGGCACGGCGATCTGCACCCGGTCACCCTTGCGCACCCGGGCCGCTAACTCCTCCCAAGTGGAGATGCGGGAGTACCCTGGTGGGGTGATCAGGGCCACGTGCGCCCGGGGTCCCTGGGCGCTGAACACCGACCCAGCAATTACGGCCTCGGTGGGCATGGAACTCACCAGAAGAAGAGCGCCGGTGAGGTCGGTGACGAAGGCGTCAATCTGGCCAGCCTGAAAGGCCAACAAGCGGTCCCTTTGGGCCGGAAGGGGGACCATCTCCACCTCCACCCCCTCCTCGGCGAACAGGTTCCAGGCCGCGCTCAGCACAATGGGCACTGCACCGAACGAAGGAGGGAGGGAGACCCGCAGGGCTGCCCCCGCACCCCCTAGGCAAAAGGAAAGAACCAGAGAAAGGATTCCAAGAGTGCGCATGGCGGAGGATTATAGCCCAGCGCTTTCGCGACCGGCAAAGAGGAGCTCAAGACACAGGGGAAGAGGAAAACCGGGCTCCGTCGCTCAGGCCCCGGATAAGGGCCTCGCAGGCCGGGCCCATGATCTCCGGGATGTACCCCCCTTCCAGGACAGCAAAGGTGGGGACCCCCACCTCGCCCAACATGCACCCGATATCGTAAAAAGCGTCCACCTCCAAGCCCAGGGACGCCAGAGGGTCCTCCTTGTAGGTGTCAAACCCCGCGGATATGGCCAGCTCCTCAAATCCTCCTCCGGCTTGGGCCAGCGCCGTCTCCAAGGTCTCCAGGTACAGCCCCTTCCCACACCGAGGTGGGAGGGGGAAGTTGAGGCAGTTGCCCCGCGAGGCCTGACCCGTACCGGGATAGTTGTAGATCCGGTGCAAGCTCACGTAGGTGACCTGCGGGTCCCCGTAGAAGATCTCCTCGGTCCCGTTTCCATGATGGCCGTCGATGTCCACAATGAGGGTGCGCTTCCCAGACGAGCGCACCGCCACCGCGACGTTGTTGAAGTAGCAGAAGCCCCCAAGAAAGTCCTTCCCTGCATGGTGTCCGGGGGGACGAAGAATGGAGAAGCCCCGACGGGACTGAGCGAGGAGGGCCCCCCCGGCGGCGAGGCGGGCATAGAAGTCGATGTTGGGGTACCGCGGACAGTCCGGATCGTGGAAATTCCCTTCCCGAACACGGACAAGGTGGGCTGGGGAGTGGACCCGAAGGAGGTCAGCGTCCTGGGCAGCCTGGGGTTCGAGGAAGGTGAACCCCTGGCGAGCGAGGTGCTCCTGAAGGAGGCGAACCCGGGCTGGCCCCTCGGGATGGCCCAGGGTGTGGTACTCCAGGCACCGCTCGCTGAAAATGATGTCCATGGCCAAGGATTATGAGATTGGCGGAGCTAGTCCGCAACCGCTCGTGCTGGCGTCCACATCTCCGCGGAGGATCGAGCTCCTCCGCTTGATCACCCCCCATTTCCTCGTCGTCCCTCCCAAAGGCACGGAGGACGATATCCACGCCCCCGGGGACTTGGTGGCCGTGGCGCGGGGCAAGGCCGCGTTCGCCTTGGGCCAGTTCCCTCAAGCCGTGGTCATCGCTGCCGACACGGGGGTGTTCCGCAACGGCAGGGCGTACGGCAAGCCCCGAGACCGGGAGGAGGCCGCCCAGATCCTGCGGGAACTCGCAGGGGGGTGGCACTCTGTGTTCACCGGCCTGGTGGTGCTGCGGGGCCAACAGGAGCGGGTGGCCCTGGTGGAAACCCGCGTTCAGTTCAAGGAGCTCAGGGAGGAAGAAATCAACTGGTACTTGGCAAAAGAGACGGTTCTGGACAAGGCTGGGGCGTACGCGATCCAGGGCCAGGCCGCCCTGTTTGTGGAGCGCATCGAGGGGGATTTCTTCAACGTCATGGGCCTACCCCTGAACGTTCTGTATCGGACCCTGGGGGCCCTGGGGTGGTTCCCCTGGAAAAGTTGAGCTCGCCCGCCTACCGCCAGCTCCCGCTGCGGGTCCTGGAAGCGAGGGTTCGGGCTCTGTACGAGCTTGCCTCGCCATGTCGGCTGTGCCCGCGGGCGTGCGGAGTGCGACGGGATCGGGGAGAGCTGGGCCTGTGCCGGGCCGGCCTACGCCCGTGGGTAGCGAGCTTCGGCCCCCACTTTGGGGAGGAGCGGGAGCTTGTGGGCCAAGGGGGCTCGGGCACGATCTTCTTCTCCGGGTGCAACTTGGGGTGCGTGTTCTGCCAGAACGCGGAAATCTCCCAACTGGGGGAGGGACAGGAAATCACCGTGGACCAGCTGGCCCGGATGATGGTGAACCTTCAGGACTCAGGCTGCCCAAACATCAACGTGGTGACCCCCACCCATCAGGCCCCGATGATTGTGGAGGCCGTGATGCACGCCCGGGAAGAGGGACTGGCGGTTCCCTTGGTATGGAACTGCGGGGGGTACGAGAGCATGGAGGCCCTCAGGCTCCTGGAGGGGGTGGTGGACATCTACATGCCCGACCTGAAGTTTGTCGACCCGAAGGTAAGCGACAGGCTGGCCGGGGCCCCGGACTACTTCCAGCGGGCCAAGGAGGCCCTCAAGGAGATGCACCGCCAGGTGGGGGACCTCCAGGTGCAGGGCGGGCTGGCCGTGCGGGGCCTTCTCATCCGCCACCTTGTGCTGCCCGAGGGGTTGGCAGGAACTGGGGAGGCCCTGAGGTTCGTGGCCGAAGAGATCGGGAGGAACACCTACGTGAACCTGATGGCCCAGTACTACCCAGCTCACCAGGCGAGGTCGTTTCCCGAGCTGCGCCGCCGGATCACCCCCGAGGAGTACCAGGAAGCCTTGGCCCTCGCCGGAAATTTGGGATTGACCCGGGCCGGTCCCCGCTGAACTTGCGACTTCCCAAATTTGGGAGAAGATCGAACTCAAGGAGGTTGGATGCCCAACTCACACAGTAAGCTGTTTGTTCCTGGTCCAACGGAAGTGCGGCCAGAAGTTCTCCAGGCCATGGCCACACCCCAAATCTACCACCGCGCCCCGGAGTTCTCCGAACTGTACGGGGAAGTTCAGCCCAAGCTCCAGAAGCTCCTCTACACCCAAAACCCGGTGTTCCTGTTCACGTCTTCTTCCACAGGCGTGATGGAGGGTTCAATCCTCAACTGCGTAAAGAAGAAGGTCCTTCACACGGTCAACGGGGCGTTCAGCGAGCGGTGGTACGAGATTTCCAAGATCTGCGGGGTTCCCTGCGAGGCGCTGACCACCCCCTGGAACGTGGCCATCAAGCCGGAGATGGTGGAAGAAAAGCTCGCCTCCGGGGAGTTCGATGCTGTGGCTGTGACCTACAACGAGACCTCCACGGGCCTGCTCAACCCCCTGGCCGAGATTGCCCAGGTGATCAAGAAGTTCCCCAACGTGCTGCTTTTGGTGGATGCCGTCTCGGCCATGGGGGGTGTGAAGATCGAAGTGGACAAGTGGGGCGTGGACGTGTGCTTGGCTGGGGTCCAGAAGTGTTTTGCCCTCCCTCCAGGGCTGACGGTGTGCTCGGTTTCCGAGCGCGCCCTGGCCCGGGCCAAGGAGGTCGGCCCCCGCACGTACTACTGGAACTTCCAGGAGATGCTCAAGTACCACCAGCGCCACCAAACCCCCGCCACCCCCTCCATCCCCCACATGTTCGCCCTCAACGTGCAGCTGGATGCCATGTTCGAGGAAGGCCTGGACCGCCGCTTCGCCCGACACGAGGAGATGGCCAAGATCGTGCAGGACTGGGCCCTCAAGCACTTCGCCATCTACCCGGAAAAGGGCTACTGGTCCAAGACCGTCACCTGCATCAGCAACACCCGAAGCATCTCGGTGGACCAGCTGAGCGACACCCTGGTCAAGGAACACGGGGTGCTCATCTCCGAAGGCTACGGGCAGATCAAGGGCAAGACGTTCCGAATCGCCCACATGGGCGATTTGACTGTCCCGGACATCCGCGGTCTGTTGGGCACGATCAACGCCACGTTGGGCCTGTAGGAGAACGCCATGAAAGTGCTCATTTGCGACCCGATCGACGAGAAGGCGCTGGAGAAGCTGAGGAAGTCGGGGCTCGAGGTGATGGTGCGCACGGGGATGTCCCCCGAGGATCTGGGGCAGGAGCTGGCCAAGGGATACGAGGCAATCGTGGTAAGGTCGGCCACCAAAGTCCGCAAGGGGGCCATCGACGCGGCCAAGGGCCTCAAGCTCATCGTCCGGGCTGGGGTGGGATTGGACAACGTCGACGCCGACCACGCCCAGGCCAAGGGGATCAAGGTCCTCAACACCCCCAAGGCCAGCAGCGATTCCGTGGCGGAACTGGCCTTGGCCCACATGTTTGCCCTGGCCCGCTCCGTCCCCCAGGCCACCCAGTCCCTGCGGGAGGGCAAGTGGGACAAGAAGGCCTTCCACGGGATTGAGCTCCAAGGCAAAACCCTTGGGGTCGTGGGCATCGGCCGAATCGGTCAGGCCCTGGCCCGGAGGGCCCTCGCCCTGGGCATGAAGGTGCTGGCCTATGACAAGTTTGTGACGAAGTCCCCCATCCCCGAGGTGCCCCTGGTGTCCTGGGAGGAACTGCTGCAGAGGGCGGACTTCGTTTCCTTGCATGTGCCGCCGGACCCCGCCGGCCCGGTCATCGGCGCCCGGGAATTGGCCATGATGAAGGACGGGGCCTATCTCATCAACTGTGCCCGGGGAGAAGTGGTCGACGAGCAGGCCTTGCTTCACGCCCTCCAGTCCGGCAAGCTCGCTGGCGCCGGTCTCGATGTGTTTGCCGTCGAGCCGCCCACGAACATGGACCTCCTCCGCCACCCCAAGGTGACCCTGACCCCCCACATCGGCGCCCAAACCCACGAGGCCCAGGCCCGCATCGGCGACGAGGTCGTGGAGCTTTTGCTTCAGCACGCCAAGGGGGCGTAGGATGGCTGTGGTTCATCCCTTCCGGGCTGTGCGGTACAACCTGGCCAAGGTTGGCGATCTCTCTCGAGTGGTCACGCAGCCCTACGACCGCATCGGCCCCAAGGAAATGGAAGGTTATCTGGCCCGCTCGCCGTCCTCCTACGCCCGCCTCATCGGGGGCAAAAACCCGCCCGGGGACGACGGCGATTACCTCCGCCGGGCCGAGCTCCTGCGCTCTTGGCTGGAACAGGGCGTCCTCCTGCGCGAGGACAAGCCCGGGTTTTGCTTGTACCGAGTGACGTTCACCCACGAGGGCCGAAGGTCCATCCGGCAAGGGGTGATCGGCCTTCTGGACCTGGAAAAGAGTGGGGCCAAGGCCCACGAGCGCACCCTGCGCGGCCCCAAAGAGGACCGGATGAAGCTTTTCCGGGCCACCGAAGCCCACCTGGAGCAGATTTTTCTGCTGTACCGCGATCCCCAGCGGCGGGTGACCCGGGTGCTGGAAAGTGCCGTGGGTTCACGCAAGCCCGACCTTGAGGCCCACGACGACTTCGCCAACCTCCACCAAGTTTGGCTGGTGTCAGACTCCCAGGCGGTTCGGCAGGTTCAGGAGGCGTTCGAGGCCCAGGAACTCTACATCGCCGACGGCCACCACCGCTTCGAAACCGCCAAGGCGTTCATGCAGGAATGCCTGACCAAGGGCTGGAAAGCCCTGGGGCCCGAGAGCTTTACCTCGCTTCCCGTGACCCTGGTCAACGTGGCCGAGCCGGGGTGCGTGATCCGGCCCACCCCCCGGGTCCTCCACAGCCTGCCCGGCTTCGACCTGCAAAGCTTTTTGGGCCGCGTGAGCCAGCACTTTGGCGTGGA
>OGCI01001456.1_pt1 | contig 19638 bp, 15 predicted proteins | sample 1570021 | NCBI WGS metagenome assembly OGCI01 (sample SAMN06264664, study PRJEB24512) | hot springs metagenome | isolation source: Hot spring water | place: South Africa: Tshipise | collected 2015-06-21 | reverse complement strand
ACTTTTCTTTTTCGGTGTGGTGTTGGGGCGCTGTTGTTTTTTGGTCATAGCCCCATTTTGCCAGAGATTCCGCCGATGGCCAATTTGACAACCTCCCGTTTAGCTTAACTTGTGACCGATGGACTAAGAGGGCCGTCTGGTGCCGCTTGCGAGCGTCAGCACGGCCGCAGCAATCTGGTTCAGCGGCAAGATCTGCTCAGCGGCGCCGATCTCGGCAGCCGCCTTGGGCATGCCGTAGACTGCCGAAGTCGCCTCGTCCTGCGCGATAGTCGTTGCGCCGCGTTCGCGCATGGCCTTCAAGCCGAGCGCGCCGTCATCGCCCATACCGGTCAACAGCACGCCGATTGCCTCGGCGCCGTAAACGCGCGCCACCGACTCGAAAAGCACCGTGGCCGATGGCCGCACATGGCTCACGGTCGGCGCTTTGCTCAGCCCGATCACCCCGCGCTGCTGAAATTCGATGTGGGTGTCGTCCGGCGCCAGATAGATCGTGCCAGCCCGCAAAGATTCACCCGCCTCGGCGATCTTCACCGTCAGACGGCTCGCGAGCTGCAGCCATGCCGCCAGCCCGGCTGTGAAGCCGACGGTCATGTGCTGCACGACCACGATCGGCAGCGAAAAATCGGCCGGCAGCTCTTTGAACAGCGCGTTGAGCGCGGCCGGGCCGCCGGTGGACGCGCCGATGGCGACGAGGGCATAAGGGCGCACCGGACGGCCGACCTGGCTGAGCCGGCTCCGGTCGGCCATCGGCGAGCGGTAGCGACGAATGACCTTCACCTCGGACATCAGCTTGACACTGGTGAGCAGTCGCTCGCGCAGGGCAGCGTAGTCGGGGTGATTGGTGCTCGTCGGCTTCTCGAGCACCTCCAGCGCGCCGGCCTGCATGGCATTGAAGGTGATCAGCACCTCGTTGCGATCCACGCTGGAGCTGACGATCACGATGGGGGTGGGCCGCTGCTCCATGATGCGTCGCGTCGCTTCGAAGCCATCCATGCCGGGCAAATGGATGTCCATGGTGATGATGTCCGGCTTGAGCGCCAACGCCATGCGCACGCCTTCTTCGCCGCTCGCCGCAGTGCCGATTACCTGGATCTGAGGGTCGGATTCCAGGATGGTTTTGAGCAACAAACGCAATGTGGGCGAGTCCTCGACGATCAGGACACGGATCATGTGACTGCTCCGTCAAGCTAAATCAGCCGGCGAATTGTATCCAACAGGGCGTCCTGATCAAACGCCGCCTTGACGATGTACGCGTCGGCACCCGCCTGTACTCCGCGCTCGCGATCCTCCTGCGAGCCCAACGAGGTAACCAGCACGATGGGCAGGTCTTTCAGCCGGGCATCGGCCCGCACGCGCGCTGTAAGGTCGAAGCCGTTGAGCCGCGGCATGAGCACATCGCTCACCACGAGATCGAACGTGCCGCGGGGTGCGATCCCTTCGTTTTGCAGCGCTTCCCAGGCTTCTAGCCCATCGCCGAAAACCCGCACGGTGTAACCGGCCGCCTCCAGGATGTTCTTCTCCAGGGTGCGCGTGGTGATAGAATCATCCACTACCATGATCGTGCGCGGCCGGGATGGCTCGGTCGGCGTCGTCGGAGCCTCGACCGCAGGCACAGGGCCCGCCGAGGCCGCCGCACGCAGCAGGTCGGCAGGATTCAGCACCAGGATCACTTCGCCTGTGCCCAGAATGCTGGCGCCGGCCAGATAGCGCACGCGCAGGAACGGCTTGGGCAGCGCCTTGACGACCACTTCCTGGGCATTCGTGACCGCATCCACCCGAAACGCCAGCCGCTTTTCGGCCGAGCCCAGGATGACGGCTACAGCGCTGTCGGCCACAGCCGACGTGGCCTCGCGGCCGTCTCGCGACGCAGGACGGCCGACGTCGCTCAGGCCGAGCACCTGGGCCAGGTTCAACAGCAGGATCGGCCGGCCTTCCGACCGAATTACGACCTGGCCTTCCGCGTAGCCGATCGCAGCGGCCTGGAGCCTGACAATGCGGATGACGTTGGTGATGGGCACGGCGAAGGTCTGGCCGGCAGCCTGCACGAGCAGACAGAGCGTGGTGGCCACCGTCAGCGGCAACGTGAGGATGAAGGTCGTGCCAGCGCCGGGCGCGCTGCGCACATCAATCAGGCCATGTAGCCGCTCCACTTTGTCGCGCACCACATCCATGCCTACCCCACGGCCCGACACGCCGGTGACGGCCCGGCTGGTAGAGACGCCGGAGCGGAAGATGAGCCAGAGCGCGTCCTGGTCGCTCATGGCGCGCGCCTCTTCGGCCGAAATGATCCCCCTGCGCAATGCGCTCTCGCGCACGCGCGCCACGTCAATGCCCCGGCCGTCGTCGGCCACGGTGATGATGATGCTGTCGCCATGTTGCGCGGCCGCCAGGGTGATGGTGGCCGTTGCCGGTTTGCCGGCCTCGGCCCGCTCCTGGGGCAACTCGACGCCGTGATCCAGCGCGTTGCGCAGTAGATGGGTGATCGGGTCCTTGATCTGCTCCAGCACCGAGCGATCCACCTCGGTGTCGCCGCCCTGAATGATCAGCGCTACGTTCTTGCCCAGCTCATGCGCCATGTCGCGCACCATGCGCGGATAGATTGCGAACAGGGTGCTGATCGGCAACATGCGCAGGCGACGCACATCGTCCTGCAGGCCGGCCATCACCTGGCTGAACCGACGCTGGTCTGCCTCATAGCGACGTTGCAGGCCGCGCAGCCGGCTGCTCATCTCGCGCAGCCGGGTCCAGGCCAGCTCGGCCGCGGCCAGCGCATCCGACGCCGCAGCCGACGCCGCAACGGGAGTCGGCCGCGGCCGAAATTCGGCCTCCCAGGCGACCAGGTCATCCACCAGGCTGCGCAGCTCGACGGCACGCTGTTCGGCGCCCAGCCGCGCCACCTGCAGCTCGCCCATCTGTGCCATCAGCGCTTCGAGCTTGGCAGTGGCAACCCGCACCGACTCTTCAGCGGCAATTGCAGAAGCACCGCCAGGCGTCGGAGCTGCAGGTTCGGTCGGGGCTGCCTGCGGTGACATGTCGCCGGCCGCGACCGTTGGCACAGTCGCGGGCGCTGCCTGTAGAGTGGATGCAGGCGCAGGAGCGGCTACCGGCTCGGCGTCCGGGCCGGCCGCCGCCTCCGGCTGTGAAGGCTGCGGCCCAGCGGCCATGGGCTGTGCCTCCGGCGCGAAATTCGTCGCTTCCAGTTGCGCCAACAGGGCCGGCAGATCCACGGCGGCAGCCGGGCTCAGCCCGCCGGCCTCGCGCACCAGATCACAGAGCACATCGAGCGCGCGATAGACCAGCGTGTAGAATGCGGGCGTAGGCGTGACTTCGCCGTTGCGCGCCCGGCCGATCAGGGTCTCCAGCCGATGCGCCACGCTTTCGACGCGCTCCAGGTTCATGGCGCGCGCGGCGCCTTTCAGGCTGTGGATTTCGCGGAAGACATCGGCCCAATGCTGGAACGCGGTGACGCCGTCCAGCCCTTTTTCGAGCGCCAGCAGGCGGCTGGTTGCTGCGTCCACGTGCTCTTGCGCTTCGGCGACGAAAGTCGAAAGCAGCTCGCGCAGAAAATCCTCGTCGAAACCCATCTGATCAGCTCCCACCGTATCACACCTTGTAGCGTTCGGTGAGTTCCTGGAGCTGGCGGGCCAGCCCGTTCAGCCCCTCGGCCGCCGTCTGGCTCTGCCGCGCCCCCGCCACAAACTGCACCGTCGCCTGGTTCACATCCCGCATCGCCGCCGCAATCTGATCCATCGCCGTGCTCTGCTGCTTCGCCGACGCCGCTATCTGCTGCACCGCCTGCGCCGCTCCCCGAATCGTCTCCGCCAACTCCCCAATCACGCTCCCCGCTCGCTGCGCCAAACCCATCCCCTCCTCCACCTTCTGACTCCCCTGCTCCGTCGCCAACACCGCCGCATTCGTCGCCTTCTGGATCTCCCCCAAAATCCCCCGCACCTTCCCCGTCGCCCCCTTCGACTGCGTCGCCAGATTCCGCACCTCCGCCGCAACCACCGCAAAACCCTTCCCCTGCTCCCCTGCCTTCGCCGCCTCGATCGCCGCATTCAACGCCAACAAGTTCGACTGATCCGCTATGTCGTTCACCACCGCGATGATCTCCCCAATCTGCTGGCTCCGCTCCGACAACACCAACACGTCCGCCGCAATCGCCTCTACCTTCGCCCGAATCTCCCCCATCCCCGCCAACATCGCCTCCACGCTCTCCGCCCCCTCCTGCCCAACCCGCACCGACGCCTGCGCCAACTCCACCACCTCCCCAGCCTTCTGCGCCGTCTGCTCCGCCGCCGCCCGCACCTCGTTCACCGTCGCCGTCACCTGGTTCACCGCCGCCGATTGCTCGTTCGCACTCGCCGTGTGCTCGCTCACCGCCGCCAAAATCTCCGCCGACGCCGAGCTCATGCTGTGCACGCCGTCCCGCACCTGGCCGGTCAATTCGCGCAAGCTGGCGGCCATGGTGTTCAGATGGCCGGCCAGCTGGGCCAGCTCATCGTTGCCGTGCACGGTCAGGCTGCCGGTGAGGTCGCCGCCGGCGATCCGACCGGCAAACTGCGCGTAGGCAGCCAGTGAACGCCGGATGCGGCCGGCCATCCACTGCGCCACGACCACACCGATGACGATTGCCGCCGCGGAGATGATGACGATCAACTGCCAGGCCCTGGCGAAAATGGCCTCGTTCTCGGCTTTGATCTGTCGGGCCGAGTCCGCCTTCTCCTTGGCCATGCTCGTCAGCGTCTGCTGGACGCGAGTGAGCCGCTGATCCAGGTCTGCCGAGAAATAACGGATCGCCTCTTCCGATTTGCCGCCGCGGCTGGCAGGCAAGACCAGGGCATCGCGCACCTGTTTGTATGCGGTCCAGGCCGTAGCAAACTGCTCGACCGGCTCAAGCCGCTCGGCATGGAGCTCGCCTTTGCGAATGGCCTCCACGGTCGCATCTATGGTGCGATCCAGGGCGGTGATGGTCGCCTCGACTTCTACCTGGCGCGCCGCGCCCGTCGCCAGCACATGATCGGCGACAGCGTCCTCCATGAGCAAAATGCTCTCGGCCAGGTTGGCGACCTGGCCGATGCCGACCACCTCGTCCTCGTACATTTCGACCATGTGCGCGTTCAGGTGATTGGCCTGGATGAGGCCAGTCGCGCCGACCGCAATCGTACATAGCAGGATGATACCGAAAGCGAACAACAATTGAATGCGGATGCTGAAGTTCATAGATGCTCCTCGGCAAAAGCTATGCCCTCTGGTGGCGATTTTTATCAGATCAGGGTGATTTTCGGGTCAGCCGTCCTACGCCTCCTGGACGACCAGCCGCGAATCGGCCAGCAGCGCGGCGAGGTTGAGTACCGCCAACAGATCAGAGGTGACGCCCAGCGTGAACGAACGCGCGGCGCCGGCTGCCTCGGCCAATGACGGCCCGATGTCGCTGCGCAAAACCTGGCGTACCTCGGGCACGTCATCTACCAGCAGGCCGATCTCCAGGCCGTGCGCGGCGACCAGGACAACCTGGCCAGCCGACCGCGTCCTCTCATTGGTTCTGTCTGGCGGCCGCGACGGCAGGCCGAGATACCTGGCCAGGTCGAGCAGCGGATAGAGATGGCCGCGCAGGTTCACCAGGCCCACCCAAAACGGCGGGACGCCTGGCAGCGGCGTGACCTCATCGCACGGAAATACTTCCTGCACGTTGCGCACATCCATGCCATAGCGCTCAGCGCCCAGGACGACGACCACCAGATCTACCGTTTCGCCGGTGGTCGGAGTCTCCGGCGGCTGCGCCAGTCGGCGGGCGCGCTCCTCCAGGATGCGTCGCTCGGCCTCGGAAAACCCGCTGAGATCGAAAGGACTCATCGTCATCTGCGCTCCGTTCGCACGAACGTGTGCTGATCGCTATGCCGCGGTGCCGACCGCCCGCAACAGGTCGCCGACGGTCATGCCGTCTCCTTCCGGCACCAGCGCGCTGACCGGCGCGCCGGCCAGCAACCGGGCCACCTGCTCGCGGTGCCGACGGCCGCGCTCGGCCTGGCCGGCCCTGGCGTAAAGATTGGCCAGGGCAAAATGTCCCATGACGAACCCGGCATCCACGTAGACGCAGCGCCGCAACGCGACCAGAGCGCCCTCGAAGTCGCCCAATTCCTGCAGGATCAAGCCCTGCAGATAGTATGCGGGCGCGAACAGCGGTGCCTGCTTCACCAACGCCTCCACCGATCGCCGCGCGAGCTCCAGTTGCGCCTGGTCGGCCAGCTGCCGGACGGCCTGATAGCGCGCTGCCAGGTCGTCGCTGGGCGCTGCGGGCACCGGCGATGATGGGGTCGCCGACGCGCTGCTCCGGGTCGGCCCGCCGCTGATCGGTCGCGAGGGGGTGCCGCGGCTCGCCGCGGCCAGAGACACCGGTCGCGCCGAGACGCGCGGTTCCGGCCGTCGGCTCCTGGCGCGCGGCGCTTCCGGCTGACTCGCCAGCACCTCCGGCTGGAGCGCGACGGATTGCTCCTGCTCCGGCTTCTGATAGACAATGGCATTCGGAAAGGCACGCGTAATGAAGCGGCTGAAGAGCGCGATGGATGGCTCTGCGTGGCCGACCAGCAGCCAGCCTCCAGGTACCAGCGCCTCGTACAGGCGCTCGATCACGCGGCGGGCCATCTCCTCGCCGAAATAGATCAGCACGTTTCGAAACAGGATCAGGTCCATGTCCTGGGTGTTCGTAGAGGCGGATGGGTAGCAATCATCGGCCAGGTTCAGATAGGCGAAAGTCACCTGGCTGCGCACCTGCGGCGCCAGCTCGAACAAACCGTTGCGCGCGGTAAAATATTGCGCCTGCACCTCGGCCGGCGTTTCTCGAAACGACCAGGCCGTGTAGAACCCGCGCTGCCCCTTCTCCAGCAGGCTGCGGTTCAGATCAGTGGCGAGGATCGTCACATCCCAGGATGTCAGATCGGGCAGGAGGCGACGCAGGAGGATGGCCAGCGAATACGGCTCCTCGCCGGAGGCGCAACCGGCACTCCAGATGCGCAGGCGACGCTGATCACGCCGTCGAGCGATCAGATCGGGAAGGATATGCTGTTCCAGCGCCTCGAACTGGGGCTGATTGCGGAAAAAATAAGTCTCGGGGACGGTGAGGGAAGCGATGAACGCCTCGAGCGCGGCCGGCGCGGCCGCGCCCTCTGTCAGGTGAGTGTAGAGTGCATCGGGCATGGGCAATCGCCACTCGACGAGCGCACGGCCGATCGCCCGTTCCAGGTCGACGCGCCGTGGCCCGGAAAATTCCAGGCCGCTGCGGCTGCGCACCAGGTCGGCAAAACGCTGCAAATCGGCCTCGGAAACAACAGCCGTAACTGCCATCATCGGGCGAACGCCTCCGACGCTTCAATCCCTGCCGGCCAGGTCCAGCTCTGCGAACGACCGACCGCCAACGGCTCACCCGACTCGCAGATCCGCCGCAGGTCCAGCAGCATGATCAGGCGGCCAGCCGAGCGGGCCACCACCGCGACCGGATGATTTCCGCCGGCCAATGCATCCGGCGCGGCCAGGGCATCGGCCGACAGCGTCAGGACCTCGGTGACCTCGTCCACAATCAAGCCCACCGGCTGATCGGTTGCGGCCGGACGACGCACCACGATCACGGGCGTGTCCAGCCCGATCGGCCGCGGCGGCAGACCCAGGCGCAGGCGCAGGTCGAGCACGGGCGCCACCTGGCCGCGCAAGTTCAACATGCCGACCAGCCACGGCGGCGCTTCAGGCACACGCGCCAGCGCCACCATGCTCAGCACCTCGACCACATCGCGCACGGGCAACGCGTAGGCGCCGTCATACAACCGAAAAGTCAGCCATTGTACCTGCTGAGACGAATCCTCCTGCATCCCGCCTCCTGCTGCAAACAACACTATAGGATCTGAGCCAGCGGCAATTTGACGATAAACGTGCTGCCTTTGCCGGGAAGGCCCTCCGATTCGGCGGCCACCGTGCCGCCATGCGCCTCGACCGTCTGCTTGACGATGAAGAGGCCCAGGCCTGTGCCCTGGATGCGGCGGGCGGTCTCGCCGGGCAGGCGATGGTATTTGGTGAACAGGACCTCCATCTGCGCCTTCGAGATGCCCTGGCCGGTATCCGAAACGCGTAGCACGGCGAACTTGCCCTCGGGGCGCAACTGCACCGTGATCTGGCCGCCATCCGGCGTGTATTTCACGGCGTTCGACATCAAGTTATCTATCACCTGCTTGATGCGCTCCACATCCACGTAAACGTACACCGGCGAAGCCGGCAGATCCACGGTGACCGTCTGATTCTTCGACTGCGCCTGCATCCGGCCCAGTTTCAGCCCGGCCTCCACCATCGTGCGCAGATCGGCGTTCTGGCAATCCAGCTTGAGATAGCCCGCCTCGATCTTGGCGAAGTCCAGGTAGTCGTTGATCAGGCTCAGCAGTTTGCGCGAGGCATCGCTCGCCATGGTAATCAGCTCGAGCTGCGCGGGCGTCAATGAATCGGCGTAATCCTCCAGCAATAAATTGAGGATCATGACGGCTGCCGCAGCCGGGTTGCGCATGTCGTGCGTGACCATCGAGTAGAAATCGGCCCGCACTTGATGGAGCTGCTTTTGCGCGACCAGACCGGCCCGGCGCTGTAACGCCTGGCCCAGCGCGTAGAAGAACTCAGCGTGATCGCCGCCGACATTCAGATCATGCTTCTCGATGTAACCGTCCGCGCCGTGCTGTACCGCCGTGATGGCCGACTTCACCCCGCCCATGCCGGTGAGCATCACGATCGCGCTCTCGTCGTCCGTTGCGCGGATCTGGCGCAGGATCTCGATGCCATCGGTATCCGGCAACAACAGATCGAGGATGATCAGATCATACTTGCGGCCGAGCCGACAATAGGCCAGAGCCTCTTCGCCGGTCACCGCGGCGTCCACGACTGCACCGCGTTCGGTCAACAGGCGCTGCAGAAACGCCCGGATCGTGAGCGAATCATCTACCGTCAGGATGCGTTTGCCCTCAAACATTCCCTCCCTCCCATCAAGGACGCTCATGCCCAAAATGGATTGGGACGATGCGCCCGAGGCGCGATTGACTATGCTGTTCATATGCAGAACCCTTCTCTGCCTGATCAGACCCACGCAATCACAATGTATCCGACCACCGTAAAGAAATCGTAAAGAGAAAAGCGGCCTGCCCCGATTTCGGGCTCAGGCGTAGTGAAACTTCAGGCCGACGGCGTCCACGTCCACGGCCACCTGCGCGCCCGGCGAGGGCGCTGCGGTCAACAGCCAGTCGGCCAGCGGCTCGCGCAGGCTTTTTTGGATGATGCGGCGCAACGGCCGTGCGCCCCACTCGGGATGCTGGTTCTGCGCCAGCATCCACTCTTTGGCCGCCTCGCTGATCGTCAACGCCACCCCCTGCGCCGCCAACGCTTTGACTTCCTTCTTCAACAACAGATTCAGGATCTGGCGCAGCTGATCCTGGGTCAACGGCAGGAAGAGGATGATCTCGTCGAGGCGGTTGAGGAATTCCGGCCGGAAGAACGCGCGGACGGTCGCCATCACCAGCTCGCGCATCTCATCGGTCAGGATCGGCTTGTCCAGGAACTGCGAACCGAGATTGCTGGTGAGGATGATCACCGTTTCACTGAACGAGGTCAGGCGGCCCTGCGCGTCGGTGAGCCGGCCTTCCTCCATGATCTGCAGCAGGACGTCGAGCACGCGCGGATGGGCCTTCTCCACCTCGTCGAAGAGCACCACCGTACTGGGACGCTGGCGCACCTTCTCGGTGAGCTGGCCGCCGCCCTCGTAGCCCACGTAGCCCGGCGGCGCGCCGATCAACCGGTTCACGGTGTGATCCTGTTGATACTCGCTCATGTCCAGCGCGATCATTGCATCTTCGCGGCCGTAGAGAAACTCGGCCAGCGCGCGCGCCAGCTCGGTTTTGCCGACGCCGCTCGGCCCCAGGAAAAGGAATGAACCGATCGGCCGACGCGGGTCCTTCAGCCCCACGCGCGCAATCTTCACCGCCCGGCTGACCGCCAGCACCGCCTCATCCTGGCCGATGATGCGCTGATGCAACGCCTCAACCATGCCGGCGTAACGGGTGCGCTCGTCCGCGCCGAGCTTGCTCACGGGGATGCCGGTCATCGCGCTGACGGCGGCGGCCACATCGTCCTCGTCCAACGCTGCATCCGGCTTCAGGTCGGGCCGAAACGCGGCCTGCGACTGGCCGGCCAGCTTGAGCATGGCGCAGGCGCGATGGAGCACGGCTAGCGCCGAGGCCGGCAACGGCATACCGGCCACGTACCGTTTCGCCATGCTCGTCGCGGCCGACAGCGCGCTGTCGGCGATGGCGAGGCCATAGTCATGCGCCAGCACAGGCTGGTGCACCTTGAGGATGGCGACCGTTTCGTCCGCGCTCGGCTCGGTCACGCGCAGGGTGTGGCTGTAGTTGGAGATGATGGCATCGCTGGCCAGGCGTTCCTTCCAGGCCGCGTCGGTCGTGGTGGCGATAACGACAGGTCGCTGCTCCAGGAAGGCGCGCTGCACCGCCCGCGTGCCCTGCGGGAACTCGGCCGCGTTGAACGCGCCGGGGAAGAAACGCTCCACGTTCGGGATGAAGAGCACGCCGTCGGCGGCCTGGCGCCGGGCAGTCGTGATGGCCTGCTCCGCATTGGCCAGCAGCGCGTGCTCGGAGACCTGCACCAGGCTGACGAATCCGGCCGGACCCCGGCCCTCGGCCAGCAACAGCGCCAGCCCCTGGGCCAGCGACCGCTTGCCCACGCCCGTCTCACCGACCAGCACGACATGGCGATGATTGGCCAGGGTGAGCAGGCCAAGCAGATCGCGCATCAGGTCGCTGCGCACGTAGACGGGCTTCGCCTCGCCCGCCCTGGCCTGCGCCACAAGATCCTGGCTGGCGACGCGCTTCGCCTGCGCCTGCTGCACCAACCGGTTCGTCATCGTCTCCGGCGAGATGCCGTAGCGGCGCAACAGCGCGGCCGTGCCCACCCCGCGCTCGGCCAGGGCCGCCAACGCGTGCTCCGTGCCGATCAGGATCTCGTCTGCGGCCTGCGCGATGCTACGGCCCTCGTCCAGGACGATCACCATCTCGGTGGACAGGCGCACCGTGGCACCGGTCGCGTCCACGAAGGTTAGGTCGGCGTCGCGGCCGGGGCTGTTGCGCGCCATCACCTCGGCCGAGGCCGCCAGCTCGTCAAGCCGAAAGCTGCGCTCGGCTGCCATCTGCACCAGCAGGCGATGCGCCGCACCGATATCGTCGCGCGCGAACGTCAGAAGCAGCAATGGCGGCGTCAGAAACGGCAGGCCCATGGCGCGCATGCGCTGCCCTGCAACGTGGAGCGCTCGCGTCAGATCAGACGACAGAATGTTCGGGTTGAGAGCTGTCATAGAACAAAACCCACCGAAGATGTGCGGCGCAAGCGGCAGCAGTGCCGTCCGCTGCTTGCGCTTTGCCGGAGATGATTGTACCATGCTCACTACAGGACCGCAACGCCCGATGCACCTGTGATATAATTGTCCGAGACGGACAATCTCCGGTTGACGTGGAGCAGACATGACACAACGCACCGAGCATCCCCGACCGCGGCAGCACGCGCTGCTCTGGGGCTTCATCCTCGTGCTCTTCTTGATCGAACTGATCGTCGTCGCGGCCGCCGGCCTCTGGTACCTCGGAGAGACCATCCTGCCCGGCGTGGAGGCGATGGGGCTGGATCTGGGCGGGATGACACGAAGCGAGGCTGTCGTGGCGCTCGTCGCGGCTTGGGAGCAAAAGACGATCACAGTGGAGGCCGGCCATTGGCGTTGGACGCTGCCGGTCACGCAGCTGGGCTATCAGCTCAATGCCGACAGGATGGCACAGCTCGCCTATGAGCAAGGCCGCACGCCGGCCAGCCTGGCCGCATTGGCGCGGCGTCGCGGCTCGGCCGCCATCCCGCCGCTCTGGGGGCTGGACCCTGTCGTCGCGGTGAACACCCTACGGCCGCTGGTCGCCGGCCTGGAGATCCCGGCGCAGGATGCTGCCGTGCACATCGTCGGCGCACAGGTCGTGGAGACCCCTGCCGCGGTGGGACAAGCCGTAGACCTGGCCGGCGGTGTCGCCGACCTGACGCAGTACGCCGATCAGGTGCTGGCCGAAGGCCGGCTGCGCCTGACGGTCGCGACATTGGCGCCGCAGGTCGCCGATCTGAGCGCCGCGGCGCAGCAGGCGCGCCAGTTGCTGACCGGCGCAATCCCCATCCGCCTGTACGACCCGGTGAGCGATCAACGGCTGACCTGGCAGGTGACACCGGAGGAGATCGGCAACGTGCTCGTCCTGACGATGGCCTCGGCCAGCAGCCCGGTGGCCAGCTGGACCGTTGATGAAGCGAAACTGCGGGAGCTGTTGCACCAGAAGGTGGAGACGCTGGCAGCCGGCCAGACCATTCGGCCCCAGGAGGCGTTGCCGCTCCTGACGCGCGCGATCATGGGACCACGTACCGAGGTGAAGCTGCGCATCTATCACGACGCGCGCGAGCATGTCGTCAAGCCGGGAGAGACGCTCTCCAGCATCGCCGAAGAATACGGGCTGCCCTATCCATGGATCCAACAGGCCAACCCCGACCTGGGCGAGAACTTGCGCTCCGGGCAGAAGATCCTCATCCCCTCGCCCGACGAGATGATCCCGTTGCCGCCGGTGGAAAACAAACGGATCATCGTCAGCATCACAGAGCAGCGGCTGCAGGCTTTCGAAGACGGCAAACTGAAGTGGGACTGGATCATCAGCACCGGTATTCCTGCCAGCCCTACCTCGCCGGGCGTCTTTCAAGTCCAGTCGCGCGACCCGAATGCCTATGCCACCAACTGGGACCTATGGATGCCCTGGTTCGTCGGCTTCTACCGGCCGGTGCCCACATCAGACTTCATGAACGGCTTCCACGGTTTCCCGAAGCGAGGCGGCACCCAGTTGCTTTGGACCAACAGCCTGGGCAAGCCGGTCACCTATGGCTGCGTATTGACCACCACCGAGAACGCCAGGCTCCTGTATGACTGGGCGGAAGACGGTGTGATCGTGGAAGTGCGGCGCTAATCGGATCGGCAGGCGCTGCCATAAGATTTGCATTAATCCAGAAACGGGCGTATCCTGGATCTTGAACAGTCGTCTACATTAATAAAGCGGCCGGTGGCCCCATTCATTCCATTGCAGGAGGATGCAATGAGCGCGTTGCGTCGGGTTGTTCTTGTACTCTCGGTTCTCGCCCTGTTGCTTCTTGCCCTGCCGATGACAGCATCGGCAGAGCCGGAGACTGCCCCGAGCGCGGCGTGGTGTTCCGCGTGGTACGTCATCAAACCTGGTGACACGCTCAGCAAGATTGCCGCCCGCTACGGCACCTCGGTTTGGTACCTGGCATGGCTGAACGGCATCCCCAACCCCAACTTCATCCGTTCGGGCCGCACGATCTGCGTGAAGGGCACCCCACCACCCCCGCCACCGCCCTGTGGCTACTGGTACACCATCAAATGGGGCGACACCCTCTGGAAGATCGGCCAGATGACCGGTTGGAGCGTATGGCAGCTGGCGACGGTGAACAACATCAAGAACCCGGAGCGGATCTGGGCCGGGCAGAAGTTGTGGATCCCGTGCCACTAGAGCAGCCGGCCAGGTAGCACGCCATCCGGCAAAGCGAGAGCGTTGTCGCTTTGCCGGTTCAGCTCGTCAGGCGGCCAAAGCGCCCTGGCTGCGCAGGCGCATCGGCCGATGTTCAACACGTCGAGGCCTCGGAAATCCACTCACGCTTCCGAGGCCTCGCTGTTTTTAACGCACCCGGCGCAGTTGTCGCGCTACATCCAGCCGATCCTCTCGCGGCTGAGCCAGGCCTCATAGGCCGCGATGGCATCCGGCCCGGTCACCAACGCCTGTCGCTCGTGCGGCCAATCGGCAGGCTGCATCTCGGCGATCCAGCCTGCGCCATATGGGTCGGCCTCGGCCAGACCGGGATTTGCCACCACCTCCTCGTTCACACGCAACAGGATGCCGCTCACCGGCGCGGCCAGCGGCCCGATGTATTTCAGGCTCTCCACCATGGCGATGCTGCGCCCCTTCGGGACGAACTGGCCCAGGCTGGCCGTCCGCGCGCTGATGGCGACCAGCGAATGGCCCAGCAACTCGTAGCCCACCGGCGTCAGCCCGATGCGCACCAGGTCATCGCGCAATACTTGCACCCACACATGCTTCTCGACCTGGTAGTACAGATCGTCGGGGAATTCCCAGCCGCGTATGCTGGTCACACTGAAACCTCTGCCTCCTCATCCTACCAGCGCAACACGCTGGCGCCTGCGGCCGCCTGCGTGACGTAGAGCGCCGGAGTCAAGCCCGTGCGCGCCCGATACGCCTCTGCCACGGTCGGAATGGCCGCCGCCACCGCATCGGCCGCCATCAACGCCATCGCGCAGCCGCCGAATCCGGCGCCGGTCAGGCGCGCGCCGTAACATCCTGCCTGGTCGCGCAGCAACTCGACCATCGTATCCAGCTCCGCGCTGCTCACCTCGTAGAGATCGCGCAGGCTGGCATGGGACGCATTCATCAATGTCCCGACTTTATGTAAATCCCCCTGTTCCAATGCCGCCACCGCAGCCAGCACGCGGCCATTTTCGGCGATCACATGTTCCGCCCGGCGGGCGACCACAGCGGGCAGCTCAACGCGCGCGAGCATCTCCAGGGTGGCATCGCGCAGGGCAGGCACGCCGAGCGCGCGCGCGGCCGCCTCGCACTGGGCACGGCGCTCATTATAGGCTGATGATGCCAGTTGACGGCGCACGGCAGTGTCGGCGATCAGGATCGCGGCGGCAGCGGGCATGGGGACAGGCTGGAAGCTGAGATCGCGGCAATCAATGAGCAGGGCGTGCTGCGGTCGGCCGAGCGCGGAGGCCAGCTGATCCATCAGGCCGCAATTCGTGCCGACGTACACATGCTCGGCGCGCTGGCCGATGCGGGCCGCCTGATCGGGGGGCACGGTGAAGCCGCCGGCCGCGCTGAACGCTTGCAGCGCGGCCATTTCCAGCGCAGCCGAAGATGAAAGCCCGGCGCCGATGGGCACATCGCCCTGCACCAGGCCATCGAAACCGGCCACGGGATAACCGGCCGCCAGCAGCCCGGCCGCCACCCCGCGCACGTAATTGCTCCAACCTTCTGTGGGGCTACGCCGGACATCGTCGAGCGCGAAGCGCGTCTCACGGCGCAAATCGAGCGCGATCAGATGGACGACCCCGTCGCCGCGCGGCGCGGCCGCGATGCGCGTCTCGCGCTCGATGGCTGCCGGCAGGACAAAGCCGTCGTTGTAGTCGGTGTGCTCGCCGATCAGGTTCACCCGGCCGGGCGCGCGGGCGATGAAGGCGGCCGGCCGGCCAAACCGATGCTCGAAATGCGCGCGAAGCTCCTCGTTGGAGAGTAGCTGAGATGTCATGGCTCACATCATCCTTTTGCATTGATTCGGCATCGGCGGATGCCTGCTCACGCCTGCTGCCGATAGTGAACTTCGGAAAGGCTGCGCAGACGCTCTGCGGCAGCCTCGGCCGGGATGTCGCGCTGCGGCTCGCCCAACATCTCGAAGCCGACCATGAACTTGCGCACCGTAGCCGAGCGCAGCAGCGGCGGATAGAAATGCGCATGGAGCAACCAGCCGTCGTAGGCCCGACCGTCGCATGGCCGCTGGTGCCAGCCCATGCTGTACGGGAACGGCACCTCGAACAGGTTGTCGTAGCGCGTGGTCAGCCGTTTCAAGATATCCGCCAGGCCGACGCGAGCGGCATCGTCGAGCTCCGGCAGGGTAGCCACAGGCCGGCGGGGCAATACCATCGTCTCGAACGGCCAGATCGCCCAAAACGGCGTCAACGCCACCCATTCGTCGTTGGCACAGACGATCCGCTCGGCTGCTGCCAGCTCCAGCGCCAGATAGTCGGCGAGCAGCGGCCGACCATGTTGCTCGAAATAGGCCGCCTGACGCGCTGCTTCTTTGGCCGGTTCATTGGGAACGAGCTCCGTCGCCCACACCTGACCATGCGGGTGTGGGTTGCTGGCCCCCATCATCGCGCCGCGATTCTCGAAGATTTGTACGTAGCCGATGTAGGGCAACGCGGCCAGCTCGGCCGTCTGCTCGGCCCACAGGTCCACCACGCGACGGATGGCCGCGACAGGCATCTCAGCCAGCGTCAGATCGTGGCGCGGGGAAAAGCAGAGCACGCGACACACCCCACGCACCGGTTCGGCGCGAAGCAGGCCGGCTGCATTCACCAGACCCTCAACCGCCGTCGGCAGCAGCGCAGCAAAATCGTTTTCGAAAACGAAAGTGTGCTCGTAGGGCAGATTGACCGCGCCACCGGCGCGCGTGTTGCCGGGGCACAAGTAGCAATTCGGGTCATAGCTCAGGCGGGTCTCGGGCGGCAATTTTTCCGTCTGCCCCTGCCAGGGGCGCTTCGTGCGATGAGGCGACACCAGCACCCACTCGCCTGTCAATGGATTGAGTCGGCGATGCGGATGATCGGAGAGATTGAACGACTCCAAAGAACTCCCTCCTCGACGGAGATGTGAGAATCAAGTCCGACGGACGCGCCCCTAGTATATCACACTTGCGCCAGGACGAGCAATTGGCGCCGTGCTTCGGCCAACGTCACTTTCTGGTTGGCCGTTCGTCTGCTACATTAAACCATCGTATAATATGGCCGGATACCCCCACCACAGGAGCCGTAAAAATGCGTTCAGGTCTCTCCAGACTCGTGCTGGCAGCCGCCAGCCTGGCCCTGATCGGGCTGGCAGCGTTGGCGCTGACGGCCTCTGCCATCTCTCCGCAGCTTACCGACATGGAAGGCAGTCGGGCCGATTCCTGGGCTGCGCCGGCCGAATGCCTCCCCGACGAATACGAGCCGGACGACCAACGCAGCCAGGCCTCACTGCTGGGGGTCAGCGGCCCGGCGGCCGTTCACACGTTTCACGTGCCGGCCGACATGGATTGGGTCATGATGCAGGCTGCCGGCCCCGGCATCAGCTACAACATGCGCACCAGTCATCTGACCGACGGCGCCGATACCTTCATGTTCATCTACGATCGAAACGGTTTCGAGATCCGCCGAAACGACGACATTGACCCGGCGCGCTGTCTTGCAGGCGAGAGCGAGTATTGCGCCTCCACCGCGACCTGGATATCCAGCTATGCGGGACCCTACTATGCGTACATCCTGAACCTGGGCCGGGGCGACGCTTGCCCCTCTTATCGCATCAGCGTGCAACGGGTTGGCATCTGGCTGCCGCTCATCGGCCGGGACATGGCGCCACCGCCCACCCTCACGCCGACGCCCACGGCCACCACCACACGCACGCCAACGGCGACACCCACCCATACACTGACCCCGACCGCCACGCCCACGGCTACAGCGACCGCGTCGCCGACCGCGACGCCGACTGCGACGCCCACGGCCACGCGCACGCCGACACCAACGCACACTCCCACGGTGACGCCGACGCCGACGATCACGCCCACGCCGACCGTGACACCGACGCCAACGATCACGCCGACGCCGAGCCAGACGCCGACCGTGACCCCGACTGGTTCGCCGACGGTCACGCCCACGCCGACCGCTACGGTGACCTATCCGGTAGTCGTGACGCTGCCCGCCGGCGTCACTCCAAACGGGCTGGACGTGGATCCGCTCACCGGTCGGGTCTATGTGACCGGCCGCGACACGGCCCGCGTCTATGTGCTGGACGGCCACAGCTTCACGATCGTGAACAGCGCGGTGGTGGGCAGTCTGCCGTGGGGCGTGACGACTCTGGCCGGCAAGGTGTACGTCGCGAACTTCGGCGACCACACCATCACGGTGCTCGATGCCGAGACGCTGGACAAGCTCGGCGTCATTGCGGTGCGCGGCCATCCGACGTTCATCAAGCGCAACCCGCTCACCGGCCACGTGATCGCCGTCACCTATGGCGCCGGCTCTTACGACCACAATCGCGTGATCGTGATTGATGCGACCGACAACAGGATGATCGCAGACGTGCATGCGGGCGGCGGCGGCGCCTGGGGCCTGGCCGTCAACACCGATCTGAATCGGGTATACGTCACCACGCGCGACTCGGGGACGTTGACCAGTTTCGATGGCGACAACGGCTATGTCCAGCTCTGGACGCAGACCATCCAGCCATGTCCGGACCAGAAATCATCGCCGTATGGCATGGATTTCGATCCCGTTCTGGATCAACTCTATGTCGCGTGCGCGGTGGAGGGCAACGTCAATCGCGCCATGATCTACCGGGCCACGGCAAATGGCCTCGAACGCCAGATACAGTTGCGGATTGGAGATGGCGGGCCAGATGGCGGAGGCGGCGTGGCAGCGAACCACCGGACGGGCCGCGTTTTCGTCACGAACAGCGCAGCCGACACGGTCAGCGTGATTGATGGCGCTACTCAGTGGGTCGAGCGAACGATCACAGTCGGGGACAACCCGTTCGGGGCGGCGGTGAATCCATTCACGGGGCAGGTATTCATCGGCAACCGTGGCAGCAACACGATCCATGTCCTGCTCGATGCCGATGCGCAGTAGATTTGAATATATCCTTTTCTTTGCGTTCCGTAAATGTACGGATAGCAGATTCCTGAGACCTGTGCTACAAAAAGGCCAGTATTTTGTCAACGGCTGTTCAGGTCAAGGAGTCATTTCGGATATGAAACACTTCCCCTTTGCGCTGCGGCTTTACCTGATCGTTATGTGGATCGCCGGCCTCCTGGCCTGGACCTTCAGCTGGTTGTTCCAGTTCGACCTGCGGCCCGTTTCGTGGCCCTTGCTCATTGGGCTGCTGGCCCTGCTGATCGCAACAGAAAGCCTGTCCCAACATCGCTTTTCCGGTGTGAAAACCAGCCTGAACACCATTCCGCTGTTCATCGCGGTGATTTGCCTGCACGTGAGCGCAACCGTGAGCATGGCGCTGATCGGTATGGTGGTCTCCCAGGCGCTCAGGCGGCGGCCCTGGTGCGAGATCACCTTCAATGCGGCCAGCACGGCGGTGGGGGTTTTCGTCGGGGGAACCATTTGCGCAGCGTTGTCGCATGTGGAGGGAATATGGACGGCGCCGGTGGCCGCGCTGGCGAGCGCCGTGGCGCTTCATCTGGTCAACAGCTCGCTGATTGCGGGCGCGGTGGCCGCACACCATCGCCTGCCTTATTTTGACATCCTGCAGAAGATCGCCCACGCCGAACCGCTCGACCACGTGTTGATGTTCATAACGGGCGGGTTGCTGGCATTGCCGTGGCCGTGGAAGCCGGCTTTCCTCGGGCTGCTGCTGGCAGGGCTCGCGCTGCGCATCCTACAGGCGCAGTCCAGAAACTGGTCGCTGCGCCGGCAGCAGCTTTAGCGATCTCGGGAAGCGTCGTTAAAAAATCACTGCGGCGAGCGCATGATGCGCTCGCCGCAGTTTACATTCCCCACCTCCACCCACCCTGAATTCTCGCGGGCTTGTATTACGAATCACATTACAAATGGGCCGTTTTCACGTGCCAGGCACCCTCACAGGTGCCTGGCACGGCGGGCGATAGAGTGCCTGGCACGGCGGGCGGCGATTCGCAGACCGGTTACCTGGCGACCGGGATGGGGCCGATCTGCTCGCTGCGGCC
>OGCI01001455.1_pt1 | contig 19639 bp, 21 predicted proteins | sample 1570021 | NCBI WGS metagenome assembly OGCI01 (sample SAMN06264664, study PRJEB24512) | hot springs metagenome | isolation source: Hot spring water | place: South Africa: Tshipise | collected 2015-06-21 | reverse complement strand
AGAAAGCCGCCGTATGGTGACTGCGTGGTATTGCTCCAGAATAGCTCCGCGACCCCGGCGGTGTTCGCCTTCATCTCGATCTCCACTGCCTGATGCGCCACAGCCTGCAGGTCGAGCAGAGGCGTGTATTCAATGATCGGGTCGTTCCCGGTCGTACGAAAGTGCATGGCACGATCGGCGAAACGCACTTCCGCGACTTCGGCGTTTGGGCGCCACACCCACAGCACATCGGAGCTGTCGAAACGCCATTCCAGCTCTGTCTGCCATCCGTTCACGGTTGCACCTCTCCCTGAGCGACCTCGCGCCAGTAGCGCTCTGCCAGAATGATGGCGACGTAGTCATCATAGGGTTCCTCTGGTGTGCGCAGCCAGCGAGGGATCAACCGGCGCCAGCCCCGCGGCGGGTTTTCGCGCAGGTAGCGTCGCCGCGCCTCCTCCGAAGTGTATGCCTCATTTACCACCTGCACTGGCACATCCGGCAATGTATCGTGCAGAAGGGGTTCCAGCATTCGGAAGCCGGTTCCGCTGCCCACCACAAGGCGCAGAGGATGAAACCGCTGATACAGCGTCTCCAGCTCCCGGCTGAACTCGTCCAGTGCGACCACCGCTCGGTAAAGCACCCTGCCATCGCGCTGAACTACCGCCAGCCCCACTTTGCTGCGCCCGGGATCGATACCGAGCACGCTCGGGCTTGTCGAGACCATCCTCTCGCCCCCTATTGCACGATGCGAAACCGCAAGCGCAGGCTATCGGCGGAGTAGGTGTCTGCGTCCGCCACCGCCACCACGTTCACATAGCGCCCTCTGCCTTCCCGCACGATACGGTCCGCCAGATCAGTCAGCTCCGCGCTCGATACTTCGCCCACCGATGCATCGCCGTCAGGACCGATCCGTGGGATCACTCCTGCCTCGATAGCGCGCAGCCGTATCTCGTCGCGTAAGAACTCGATGAGCGTATTCACGATCTCACCGGTGCTGCGTCCAGACCAGATGCGCACGCGGGCAATCTCCTCGTCTTTACGGTATACGAGCCGGTTGCGGTAAGGACGCAGCTCCACCTGTATCGGCTCGCCAGTCACGCTGTTGCGCACCGCCACCGCCAGCACCACCACCGACGCCTCCGAGCCGGCTATCTGCTCTGCCAACACCTCGACGCTCATGGCTTCATCCGCCACAACCTCAGTGGTGCCACCCGCCGGTGTGGGCATACTGATGCGTTTCAGGGGTACATACGCCGTCCGGTGCGCTCCTCCTGCCGATGCCCCTCGTGCCTGAGCCTCTCGAGCGGCTGCGGTTAGCAGGCGGTATATCTCGTTGCGCGCGCTCCGAACCGACAGCCCACCGGGAATCACCCGACGCGCAATCTCCTCGTCTTTGCGCGCCACGATGGGCTTTTCCGTCATTTGTTCCAGTCGCTCGATCAGCCCGCGCAGTTCCGCTTCCCGCGCCTGCAGCTGCTCGATCGTGTCTCGCAGAGCGTCCGCCTGTTGCTGGAGCTGACGACTACGCAGGGAAAGCTGCTCCGTCTGCTGACGGAGCCGTGCCGCCTGCTGCTGAAGCTGGGCGTTCTCCGTGTTCAGTTGCACGTTGTCACTAGCGTAACGCAGGTTCTGGGATGCCAGTTCGGTATTGTTCTGCTGGTAGAGCGCGTTCTGCTCGCGCAGAAACTGTCCCTGTCGCTGAAGCTGTTCGTTCGTCTGCCGAAGCTTCTCACTGGCAGACCTCAACGCGTTGTTCTGCTTCTGCAGACTGCTCAGTTCCCGGCTCTGTTCGGCAATGCGCTGGTTCAGCTCGGCGACCTGCAGCTGCCGTTGTCGCAGCTGTGTACGCACCTCTTCCAGCAGTCTCTGCTGTGACTGCAGCTGGCGCGTGTTAGCCTCCATCGCTCTCTGCTGTTCGCGCACCCGCTGAGCGGATTCTTCGTACCTCTGCTGGAGTTGCTGATATTCCTCGCTGAGCTGGGCGTAGCGTTGCTGCATCTGACGGGATTGCTCCAGAATACGCTCGCCGCGCACGATAATCTCACGAAACGTCTGGGCGGTTGCCAGCACTGCCACGATGGTCAGAAAAGCGATGAGCGAGCCGGTGAAGCTGGTGATGAGCATGGCGGTGTGGCGCGGACGCAGTCCCCACACGGAGATCCGCCGTTTGCCGAGATAGCGTCCCAGCCAGTCGCCGAAGTAGGCGATGAAACCACTGACCACAATGAAAATCAGTCCGATGATGATGGTGCGTACGGGCATATAGACCCCTCCCTTTCGGTATCACCGCTCGCGTCGCCACAGAATAATGACTCCAGCAATGGCTCCCAGAATATCGGGCAGGAAGCTGGCAATCACCGGAGACACACTGCCTCCGCGTCCCAAAATGAACAGATACTGCGCCATTGCCCAGTAAAGGAAGATGATCACGATGCTCAGGGCGAAGCCCGCTGCCGCCGAACTGCGTTGCCGTCGAATGCCCAGCGGCGCGCCCACAAACCCGAACACGAGACTCGCCAGCGGTAGCGAGATTTTGTTGTACAGCTCCACTTCCATCTGCCGGGTGTCCTCGCCCGCCTGGCGATAGCGCCGGATGCGTTCCAGAGTCTGCCGGAAGCTGCGGGCATCGGGATCGGGCACCAGGTCGGTTTCAATCTCGCGCAGGCTCTTGCGGATACCTCCCCGGAGTACCCTGGTGGTAGTGCGTTCGAACTCCGCCCGCACGCGCCCGTCGCCCGTCATCCAGTAGCCATCATAGAGGTCCCACTCTCTACCGCCCAGCCACTTGGCACGGCGCGCGTATACAATCAGTGTCGGATGCCAGCTCTCGGAAGAGGGGGCGAACTGAACCGCGGTCACATCGTACAGGATACCTGCCTGAAGGTCCACCCCTCCCTGCGCGGTGATCAGCGTTTCCACTTTGCCTTCGCGCATCACCGTCTGCGTGATCGGCTGGGCACGCTCCCCAATCTGCCGCAATACCGCGGTGCGCAGGCGCCACATCTCCGCCGTAGCTGGAGGCACCACCAGCTCGTTGAACGCAATCGCCCCGATGCTGACGACCGTACCCATCGCTACGACGGGCGCCACGATGCGCCACAAGCTGTAGCCTGCTGCATGCAGTGCCACCGTCTCGCTCTCGCTGGAGAGCCGACCAAGCGACAGCAGGGAAGCCAGCAGCATCGCCATCGGGAACGTCTTGACCATCACCTGTGGCAGGCTCAACACCACCATGCGCCCTACCGTCCACAACGAAGCTCCTTTCACCACATACTCGGTGAGCTGAAAGAGGCTTCCTCCAGCAAAGAACAGTGTGGTGAACAGCAGCACACCGAACGCAAACGGTCCGATCAGCTCCTGCAATATCAGCCGGTCTATCACCTTCAGGCGCATGGCTTATACGTGCTCGAATTCCTCACCAAGATAGAACTGCCGGGCAATTGGGTCTTCAGGCAGTTTGCTGGAATCGCCCTCCGTCAGGATTTTGCCGTTATGAATGATGTAGGAACGGTCGGTGATGCGCAGGGTTGCCCGAACGTTGTGGTCTGTGATCAGCACCCCAATGCCCAGTCGTTCACGCAGGTGAGCGATGATGCGCTGCAGGTCAGCGATAGCGATGGGGTCGACGCCTGTGAAAGGTTCATCCAGAAGAATGAACTTTGGCGACGCCGCGATGGTTCGCGCTACCTCCACCCGACGGCGTTCACCGCCCGACAGCACATACCCCCGCATGTGGCGCAGGTGGGCGATATGAAACTCATCCAGCAGTTCGTCGATGCGCTGGCGTATCTGCTTCTCAGGGAAGCCCTGCAGCTGCATCACCAGACGCAGGTTATCCTCGACCGTCAGCTTTCGGAACACCGATGGCTCCTGCGCCAGATAACCGATGCCCATGCGTGCCCGTGCGTGCATCGGCAGGCGGGAGATTTCGCGGTCATCCAGCCACACATGCCCGTCGTTCGGGCGCACCAGTCCCACAATCATATAGAAGGTGGTGGTCTTCCCTGCACCGTTGGGTCCCAGCAGTCCCACAATCTCGCCAGCGTCCATCTCCAGCGAAACGCCGTCCACGACCCGCCTGCCTTTGTAGATTTTGACCAGGTTCTGGGCACGCAATCTCATTTCGTACCGTCCTCCCCTGCAGGGCGTTTAGGCTGGATGACCGTTTCCGTGCGCTCCGGGTTGCCTTCCAGCACCACACGCAGGTCTTCCTCACCCAGATAGATGGTACCTCTATCACCCTTCTGCGTCGCCAGAAACTGCGGGTCATCCACCTCCACGAAGATGTTGTTCTGCAGGGTCACCTGGCGGGTGGCATCATCGTACACCACCACGCCAGCACTGCCTTTCGCGGTGCGTCTCTCTTTGGGCTGGACCAGTCGAAAAGTCACACCGCCCTCTGCGCGAGCCTTCGTCAGGCGCGTTTCCTGCCCGGGCTGAAGGCGGGACTCGGCGGTGATGGTGCTGGCTTCCAGCCTGAGCTGACCGTCGGTGCTCTCCAGCACCACGCGACTACCGCTCACCCGTACTACCACGGTGCCGTCCCTCTTGTACTCGGTCACTATCTGCTGATAGCGCGTCAGGCGGTATTGACCGACCTGCACCTGCGCCAGCACCGGCACGCTCGCCAGAGCAAGCGCCACCGTCCAGAACAGTTTCTGCTTCAGGGTCATGCCGATACTCCTGTTACGGGTTTCAGGGCGACGAAACGCTCATCACCTGCATGGCGGTATCCAGTTCCGCCTCCCGCGCGCGGAGACTGAATTGTTTGCCTGTAATCTGCACCTCTCCCCGTGCTAACAGACGGTTTTGACGTGCGAGCCATATCACCTCGTTTGCCTGGAGGCGAACTCCATTTACCCGTGAAACTGCCTCCACACCTCCTCTGGCTTCCACGCGCCACTCCTGCTGAACCGCCCGCACACGCCGGGCACGCAGGTCGGTGGTGGGCTTGCCCTCCTGGTAGAGGACACACCGTACATTATCGAACACGCCGGTCGCGCCAGCCTGTGTCGCGCTCGCCTGAGCGTAGGGTACTTCCGCCTCCCAAACCGGCTGGCTGGGAGTGCCGGGGTCCATCCATCGCAGGCGAAGCTGTTCCGTTTCCACCTGGAGGGGAGGCACCTGCGCCTGCTGTGAAGTGGGCTGGCGTGAAGGGGGGCTGGGAGGTTGGCGTTGCGTTCCGCAGCCTGTTCCGGTGAGCCACACCCACCCGCACAACAGCACAGCAACCATCCTGACGAGATTCATAGCGGGTACATGTTACACGAACGCAAGCGGCATGTGCAAGCAAGGGGGACGAGGAGGCGCGCCGGCTTGTGCGCGCCGGCGCAGCAAGATGAGGAAGCGCTACTTGATTTCCACAGTGGCGCCTTCGGCTTCGAACTTCGCTTTGATCTGCTCCGCCTCTTCCTTGGTCACGCCCTGCTTGACCGGCTGTGGCGCCGTCTCTACCAGCTCCTTCGCCTCTTTCAGACCCAGATTGGTGATCTCGCGTACCACCTTGATAACCTGAATCTTCTTCTCGCCAGCCGCTTTGAGGATGACGTCGAAGGACGTTTTCTCCTCTTCTGCCGGAGCCGCCTCAGCCGCACCAGCAACTGCAACGCCCGGCATCGCCGCCACCGCCACCGGCGCCGCAGCGGTCACACCGAACTCCTCCTGAAGAGCCTTCACCAGCTCGTTCAGCTCCAGAACGCTCATGCTCTTGATGGCGTCGATAATCTCTTCCTTGGTCAGTGCCATGGTTGGACTCCCTCCTTACTTGCTTTAGGCAGATTTCTTGTCGGCAATTGCCTGAACAGTGTATACGAAGTCACGCAGGATACCATGCAGAGTGCCCACCAGTCCCGTGATTGGCGCCTGCACTCCACCCACCACCTGGGCAATCAACACCTCGCGTGGTGGCAGCTTCGCCAGCTGCTGAACCTGCTCTCCGCTGTACAGCTTGCCGCCGAGAACGGCTCCTTTCACGCTCAGGGTGCGCATCTCGCGGGTAGCGTCGGATATCGCCTTCGCCACCGCAGCCTCGTCACCGAGGATGAACGCAGCGGCGGTCGGTCCCTGCAGAATAGCCTCCAGATTGTCGCTGACGATACCCTGCGCTGCGAGCCGAAAGAGCGTGTTCTTCACCACGTGATACTCTGCCTGGTTCTGTCGCAGCTGTCGGCGCAGCTGCGTAATCTGCTTGACAGTCAAGCCCCGGTAGTCGGTGAAGATGACACCTTTGGACTCGCTCAGCCACTGCCGAATCTGGTCTACGCGCGCCACCTTCTGCGGATTGGGCTGTGCTCGCATGTGGTATCCACCTCCTTTCTCCTTCGCGCCCCTGATAAGCACAACGGGGAACCTGCCAGAGGCGAAGGTTCCCCGTACACAACCCCTGCACCCCGCAACCAGCGCGGAGCGGTGACCTGTTGACCGTGTCCCTTGTTCGCCTCGGCAGGTGGAAGCCCCATTAAGCTCTTCACGAGCGCCTGCGTCTTCGGAAATGCCTGCCCCGACGGGCAAGCGGTAAGATTATACTTGAAGATTCGGGCGAATGCAAGGGGCGCCTCACGGAACCCGTGGCGCACTATCGTGCCAGCGCGGCATCCCGTTTCCTTTTAAGATAAGCGACCTCCTCTGCCACCATCTTCACAAACGATGCGCCCGGCGGTGCGGTGAACTCCGCATGAACCGAACACGGTCCCCTGAAACCCTCTTTCGCCAAAAGACGGAACACCTCGCCCCAGGCAACCCCGCCCTGTCCGGCAGGCACACACTCCCATTCCAGCTTCTGCTCGTCGCCGGCAGGCTGAAGAGTGGGTTTGTAGTCTTTCAATCCAACCATCGCGAGATAGGGCTTCACCATCGCCAGCGCAAAGGCGAATGGCTCACCGTTCACCACCAGATGCCCCACATCCAGATACGCCCCGATGGCAGAGGGGTCAAAGTCGCGCAGGAGATGCATCAATGCGGCGGCGTTCAGACCCATGTAGCCCTGACCGCTGTGCGTGTGACAAACCACCCTCACGTTGTATCGCCGCGCCAGTCTCTGCCAGCCGTCCAGCGCTCGACGGATCTTGTCCACCTCCTGCCAATATTGCCCTCTGGCAGGGTCAAAGAGAAAGTAGCCCAGCTTCAGCACACGCACCCCTGCGGCGTCCATAGCACGCAGCAATGGCTCGGCATACGGTGTGGAGGGCAATAACAGGTCTGTCTCTCCGGTGATCGCCTGCACGGGGCAGCCCGCTTCCTCCAGCCGTCGCGCAGCAGCAGGCAATGTCTTCTCCACGTTGTCCGGGTTGACGGGATGCCCGTTGCGCACCGCCAGGTCCCAGCCCTCCGTGCCCAGGTTTGCCCCCAGAGCGATCAGCCCGTCCACATCGTATTGACGGAACATCTTGCTGAACACGACGATGTGCATCTGACGTCCTCTCCTCTCAGTCCAGCGGTAGCACCGCTCTACGCCCCAGCAGTCGTGTTATCTGACCTGCCCGTCGAACGTCCGGCGGCGAGCCGAGGTTGTAGTTCTGGCGATCCATGTTGCGCGCTCGTTCGATGGCACGCATGGCTTCGTCCAGCAACCCTGCCCGCCACTGCACACTGCTCAGCACCACCAGCACCCACGGGTCGGCTGGCGACTGCCGTACCGCTTTCTGTGCAAGATCCACTGCCCTGCGGCGGTCGGTAGCGCACAACGCCTGCCCGCACAACACCCAGGCGTCGTCAGGGCGGACCAGTGCTGCAAGGTCAAAGTAGCGCGCCGCACTCGCCATCGAGCCGACCGCCAGCAACTCGTACCCTTTCTGAGCCAGCGCCTGCCAGTTCAACGGGTGGCGCAACAGGGCACTCCGGAAATGCTCCTCGGAGCGCGGGAAATCGCGCGTCTCCGCGAATGCCACCATCAGCAGAGTATCCAGTGCATCGGAGAAGTCGCTCTGGGAACGCAGAGGAACCAGCAAGCGCAGTGCCTCGGGGGCTTTCATTTCACGCAGGGCGAGGTCGGCACGCACCATGGCGATAAGCGACTCCGCCTGTTCGTTTTGCTCCAGCCCGTTCAGGATGGTACGAGCATTGCCCACCTGACCACGCAGTGCCTGTATCAGCGCGCGATATGCTCCAAGAATCACCTTGCTGGCTGCGCGCCGTTCCGCCAGGTTACAGGCTCGCTCGGCATCCTGCCACTGCCCCGCCAGCAGGTAACAGCGTGCGGCGGCAAGCGCGTTCTCTGGTGTGTTCTCCGCCTGAAGATAGGCGTTCGCGGCCGATTCGAGCCTTCCCAGCTGAGCCAGAACCAGTGCCCGCTCCGACATGCCCTTCACTCCCGCAAGGCGCAGCTCCCCGCCACGCAGGGCGGACTCAATCGCCGCACGCAGCGCGGAGAACCGTTTCTCGTCATCGGTTGTCTGTGAGAAAGCGACCTGCAGGTGTGCCCGAGCGAGTGTGGCAAAGGTCTCCGCGGAAGGGGCGAGGCTCGCTGCTCGCTCGGCGCTTTCCAGTGCCCTCGCCCACTGAGACACACCCAACCACGCCTGTGCCAGCAGGTGGTGCGCCTCTCCGTCATTTGGCATCAGACGCACTGCTCGCCGAGCCGCTTTCACTGCCTCATCCCACCGCTTCGCCGTGAGGTGCTCGCGAGCACTGTCCACGTAGAACGCGCCCCCACGCGATAGCCCGTTGTCTACCACGTAGCGCACATCGGTGGACGCCACGCGGTCGTCCATGTCCACCGCCCGCAGGGTCAGTACGTGCTCGCCCTCCTTTGCGTCGAGGGTATCCCATACCCAGGTGTAGGGAGTGCTGGTATCGGTAGCGACCACAAACCCGTCCAGCACGAACTCCACACGCTTCAGCGGCTCACTGGAGGTGACGCGCACCTCCACCACGTCCGACACCGTGCTGTTCGGCTGAGGTGTTATCGAGAGGCGGGGGGGAAACCACATCGCGCTCGCAACGGCTAACCACAACAGCAGTTTCATCGTCACTCCTCCTTCTCCTCAGCAGGTTCGACAGGCACCTTGACGCGGGCATACCCGCCGTTAAGAAGCAAACTCACGACCACCGCCGGCGCAGGCTCATTTTCCGCCAGACGGAACACCACTTCCGTCCGCTCCATTGGCTTCACATTCGCCAGCACCACTGCTTCCTCGTCCTTCACCATGTCCGGCACGAGGCGTAACGCTTTCCACGTCTGTGTACCAGCGTTCACCACCCGCACATCCAGTCCCTGCTCCGTACGCCTGACCATTACCGCCACGTTCAGCAGCGCCGAGGACATGTCCGACAGCACGTCGATCAACCGCTCGGCGTAACGGGATACATCAGCAAGACCACCATAAGTGGACGATACCGCCCGTATCCCGCTGACCAGAAAGAGCATTCGGTGCACGCCGCGCGCTGCCATCTGCACATCGTTCCGGCGGATGCTGGCACGCACCTGATACCAGTGGCTATCCATCTCCCGGGTGAGCGCTGCAAGCCGGGACAGCACGCCCGGCGATGTCCGGCTCTGCCATATCGACCGCCTCAGCGCACCACGTGTTTCGTCTACTGTTTGGGTGGTCTCGCTGAATCGCAACAGCATACCGGTATGTGCTTCCAGCCATTCCGTGCGCTGCACTCTGCCGTTGGTGCGTTGCACCAGCCCGTTGCGTCGTTCCGCCGTGCTGATCCCTGCGCTTTCTGTCAGAAGCAGTCGCTCCACCGTGTAAATCCCCGAGGGAAGTTCGCCCTCCAGCGTCACCTTTGTTTTCGCCTCACTGTCGTTCCAAAGCGCAATCATCCACGTGCGACCATTGCGCATGGCTGTAGCCCTTATCGACGGGCTGGTGCTCGAGCAGAGCAGCGGCTCTGCATCATCCCAGCCCACCCAGGCTCCCAGCGCGCGGGCGGTATCAGAGGGTTCTGACGCCCCCACGAACTGATGTAAAGGCGTTGCAGGTGCGTCCGCCACCTGAGCCGACCACGACACCCGCTCCTCGGACTGCCCGTGCATCGGCTGTACACACAGCAGACACAGCAGCAGATCAAGCGCGACCCGCCTCATCATCTCGTCCCTCCTCCGGCAGAAGCTGGCGCAGACGCCGCTCGAACTCGTCGCGAGCCAGCAGCACCCGCCGTCCGCAGTGCAAACACACCAACCCCACATCTGCTCCCAGCCGAACCACGCGCCAGCGGTTGGCGCCACAGGCGTGCGGCTTCCGAAGCACCACAACGTCTCCGATTTTCACAGGCAGGATTCCCACTTTTGCCGTCCAAATCTCCCCTTGTGTTCGAAGCGCTCTGCAAGCGAGGACCTGTCGTATGGAGATACGCGCTCCCCACCCGACTGAACTGGACGAGATGCTGGAGCTGATGTGTCGCGCTTTTGAGCTGGATGTTGACCTAACACGAGATATATTTTACTCCGATCCGTTTTTTGACCTGCTACATCGCCGCGTAGTGGTGGAACGAGGCAAGGTGATTTCCTGTCTCACGGTGGTACCCGGTACGTTCGCGCTGGGCAACGCTCGAATACCGATTGCAGGCATCGCCGGAGTGGCTACCGACGAGGCATTCAGACGTCGCGGTTACGCCGGTGCTCTGCTGCGCGACACCATCCGGTGGCTCTACGAGAACCAGTCGCCCCTGTCCATGCTCTATCCGTTCTCTCCGCACTACTACCGCAAGTTCGGCTGGGAGATCGCCTCGGTGGAGTGGTCGTGCGAAGTGCCTTCGCGCCTTCTGCCTCCTTTTTCCGAGAGTCGGTTCGTGCGTCCCCACCGCTCGGGAGACCTCGAACACCTGCGACGCCTGCACGACGTTCACCTGCACAATACCGCAGGCAGTTTCGAGCGGGAACCTGCACGCTGGCAATGGATTCTGCGCCAGAAGTATCACGTGGTGGTCGCCGATTTTCATGGCAACGTGGAGGGATACATGATCTACCACGTGCAGTCCGGGCGCGACCATGTAGAGGTTCGGGAGTTTATCTTTATCACATCGCGCGCACAGCGTGCCTTGATCGGTTATCTCTCCAGCGGCAACCTCGCAGAGACGATAGGAGTATACACACCGGTCTATCGCGTCCAGCAATGGAGCACCTGGCTGACCGACAACGACGACCACCTGCTACAGCAGGTTCAGGGTGCACTGCGCCCCACCTACATGCTGCGCATCGTTCACCTGCCCACTCTGATTGACCACCTGCGGCCGCACTGGCGCAGCTGGAAGGGCGCCATCCGCCTGATTATCGATGATAGCTTCGTGCCGAGCGGGAAACAGCAGGTGATTCTGACGCACCAGGAGCAATCCAAACCGGCGCAGGTGTCGGATTGGGCTAGCGGGAATGTGCAGGTCTGGAGCCAGATTGTGGGGGGCTACCTGGCTCCATCTGAGGCGTACTCGGCAGGACTGCTCACCGTCTCACAACCGGGCGTAGCGGACGAGCTGGACGACCTCTTCCCCAAACACTATCCGTTTACCACTCTGGCGGAGCGGTTCTGAAACCGCTATTCGTCCAGCACGCTGCGCTCGCTTCGAGGCAGAGCCTGGTGCCCACCCCGGATTTGCACATACAAGCCGTAGATCAGAAACGGCAAGCTTACGATGCCTGCGATGTGCGTCAACCAGTTGGCGATGTGTGCCAGCAGAAGCACTATTTTTCCTACAGCGAAGGCTGTCAACAGTACAAGTCCGATCGCCAGGTAGCTGTTCAAGCCTTTCATCGTTGCTCCTCCTTACCCCTGTGCTGTATCCTCTGACACGCCACGCTGTGCAAAGTTTCGCCAGAATCACTCGGCGAAAGCCATCTGGGTTGTCGTCTTTGTTTCACACAGAGAACGCGCTGCCTGCACGATGTGTTCGGTGGACAGCCCAGTCAGCCTGCGCAGAATGTCCATGGTGCCGTGCTCAATGAAATGGTCGGGCACACCGAGGTGCTTTACCTGAACATGCGAAACACCCTCGTGCGCCAGCAGCTCCAGCACCGCCGAGCCGAATCCACCGCACACCGTGTTCTCTTCCACCAGCACAAATCGCGGCACGCGATGGGCGTAGTACAGGATGGTGTCTCGGTCCAGCGGTTTCACGAAACGGGCATTCACCAGCGCGGCACGGATGCCTTCCTGCTCGAGCTGCTGAACCGCCGCGAACGCCGTCGCCACCATCGACCCCACCGCGAAAATGGCGACATCCTCACCGTCACGTATCACTTCCGACTTGCCCACCTCAATGGGGCTTTCCGCTGTGCCCCAGTCGATGGCAGGCACGGTGCCCCTGGGATACCGCAAGGCAATCGGTCCGTGATAGCCGACCGCGAAACGCAGCATTGCGCGCAGCTCGTCGCCGTCTTTTGGCGCCATAAGAACGACGTTCGGAATAAGGCGAAGATAGGACAGATCGAAAACGCCGTGATGCGTGGCGCCATCGTCGCCGACCAGCCCGCCGCGGTCCAGTGCCAGCACCACGTGCAGATTCTGTATAGCGAGGTCGTGCAAAACCTGGTCAAAAGCGCGTTGCAGGAAGGTGGAGTAGATGGCAGCGACGGGCACCATGCCTTCGGCTGCCAGCCCCGCAGCGAAGGTCACAGCGTGCTGCTCTGCGATGCCGACGTCAAAGTAACGATCGGGGAACCTCTCCTGCAGTTTCGCCAGTCCGGTTCCGTCGGGCATGGCGGCAGTGATGCCCACCACCTTGGGATTCTCTTCAGCGATGCGCACCAGTTCGTCCACGAAGACCTGTGTATAGCTCTCGCCGCCCGCCTTCTTCTCCATCTTGCCGTCGTGGATGCAGAACGGCGTTACGCCGTGATAGCGGCGCGAGTCCGCCTCGGAGTACTCATAGCCCTTTCCCTTGACGGTGATAACATGGATAAGCACCGGTCCCTGCAGGTCGCGGGCATGAGAAAACACCTCGATGAGCAGGTCGATGTCATGTCCGTCCAGCGGACCGATATACTCGAAACCCATCTCCTCGAAAATGGCGCCGGTGTTCTCCGGGGCGACGATGTGGGTGATGCCATGCTTGAGTCCCCGCGCGTGTTTGGCAAGCAGGCGCGCCTTACCGGGCAGTCCTTCGAGCACCTCTTTCGCGCGATGTTCCACTCGCTGATACCAGGGTTGCGCGCGCAGACGCGACAGGAACGTTGCCAGCGCGCCGACGTTCTCGGCAATGGACATCTCGTTATCGTTGAGGATGACAGTGATATCGGTTTTGGCTTCAGTAGCGTTGTTCAGCGCCTCCAGCGCCATTCCCGCGGTGAGCGCCGCATCACCTACCACTGCCGCCACACGCTCGTCACTGCTGCGCAGGTCGCGTGCCTTGGCAAAACCAAGTGCAGCAGAGATGGCAGTGCCTGCATGTCCCGCGCCCCACACATCGTACTCACTCTCGTCGCGGCGCAGGAAACCGCTGATTCCTCCGTACTGCCTCAGCGTGCCGAACTGCTCCACCCTGCCGGTCAGCAATTTGTGCGCGTATGCCTGATGCCCCGTATCCCACACAATCTTGTCCACAGGCGCATTCCAGACGCTGTGCAGAGCGATGGTCAATTCTACAGTGCCGAGGTTCGAGGCAAGATGTCCACCGGTGCGCGAGAGGGTCTCGATGATGGTCTCACGAATTTCTGCCGCCAGTTGCCGAAGCTGCTCTCGACTGAGCGACTTCAGGTCGGCGGGCGAACGAACGGTGTCGAGCAGTCGCACACCCTGTCTCCTTTTCTGAGGGATTCATTACCTGCATAAGAGTGTACCTCACAGGACGGTTGGAGTCAACAAATCCTGAGGGCGTTGGAAAAGACCAGACCTAACCCCCCACCCCCTTCCCGACGCGGGATGGGGGAGTCCCGAACCTCTCCCCGTTTCGGTGAGAGGCAGGGAGAGGGGTGCGAAAGGGCTTGCGACAGCCTATCTGCGTACAAGTTTATGACTTGTAGGAAATATTCGAAACACCCTCACAAATTCTGCGGCAGGTCGGGTGGCTACACGGGGAGCGCCGTTGCGAGGTGCTTCTTCTCATACATATCCTGATCGGCGAGAAGAAGGAGGCTTGGGTCGCCATCTGTTACCGTCGCCACACCGATGGTGATGCTCACAGGAAAGGGCAGTCCAAGCTGTTCGACTGCCTGTTTGAGACTGTTTTGCAGGCGTTTCGCCAGAATGCGTGCCCCATGCTTATCGGTATCCGGCAGAAGCACGACGAACTCATCTCCGCCGAAACGAGCGGGTACGTCTCCCGCGCGCACCTGCTGCAGCACCTGTCCGGTGACCTGTAGAATCAGGTCGCCGGTCTCATGTCCGAAGGTGTCGTTAATCCGCTTGAACTGGTCGATATCGAGCATCAAGAGCGAGACAGGACGCGGATGCCTCTGCGCGTTATTCAGAATCTGGCGATAGGCTATCTCGAAGTAGAGCCGATTGAACACGCCCGTTAGCGGGTCCTGGTATACCCTCTGCAGCAACTCCGTCTGGGTCTCCAGCACGTCCAGCGAAGAGGCAATCATGTGTACGGTAATGCGCAGCCACTCGGCTTCCTCGTCGCCGAACCCCTCCTTCGATTTGTCTCGCCACAGAAAGACACATCCCTTCAGCATATCCCGCACGGTCATTCCTTCGGCGATACAGTGATGACCGTGCCGACGAATGAGTGCCTGGGAGGCTTGTATCCAGTGCTCCAATCCATCGCCGGGCGACGGCGCATCCCACAGCTGCTGATGCAGCCAGGTGGGCACATTCCCCACAGCGAAGCGGTGCCACGAGTTGTTCCATGACGAAAACCAGAGAAGCATACAGCCGGTAGCCTGCATTAGCTTCCCCAGCCGCCGCAGCGAGCTCTCCACAATCACGCGGTACGCCTGCTGACTGGCATCTTCCGACGGCAGTCCAACGGGACTGTTGCTCGCCTGCAGAAGGCTCTGTGCCAGCCGGGCAAAGCGGGGAAGCAGTCGCTGGTGGATGGTACGCGCTTCATCCGTCCGCACGGCAACGAACACCCGCAACAACGGATATCCAGTGCAGGCAACGGCGAACCTCTGCCCCTGAACCTGCATGGCAATTGGAGAGGGCTGCGGGCAGTCACCGACCGCCTGCTGAAGCGCCTGCATCAGATGGATGCTAACATGACGCACAACGAGGGTATACACTCTGTGCTCATGCTCCACCCAGATCGCTCCAGCACCCGCTCGCACCGCTGTCAGCATGGTGTCGGCGAGTTGCTCCAGCGCTGCAGCCGTTGCCCTTGGCAGAGACGCCAGACGAGGTGGCGATGCGCCCCTCAGCGCTTCTGATGCCATATGATACATGCCGCTCTCATCAATCATGAACGGCTACCTCCTGCAACACCGTGTGGCGCATCGTCCTCATGTCGTGCTGCCAGCCAGGCGACGATGACATCGCGGTGGAAGCGCCAGTGCTTGCCCACTTTGCGTCCCGGCAGCCTCCCCTGCTCTGCCAGCCGATACACAGTGTGCACCGAAATCCGCAAGTAGTCCGCCAGCTCTCTCACACTCATCACTTCAGAGCTCATCTCTTGCTCAACTCGTTTTCGCACTCGTTCACCTGTTCTTCGGTCTTTTTTGCAGATATTTACCGATATTATCATCGGCATAACTGGTAAAGTTCTCTAGGTTCGCTTCTGAAGTAGTGATTCCGCAGCCACACAGCGAAAAGATTCCCTGTTATGCATGTGGTTCTTGTTCAGGCACAACCGCACGTTGCACCCAGTATGCGGCGGATGGCGCAGGCGCTGCTGAGATACCTGCCGGTGTCGTGCGAGCTGCGCTATGTGAGCGAAACCCCGCCTGGCGCCCTGCACTATCGGCTGCCCGGAGCCGCACTTCATGCGTGGTATGTGCTGATGTACAGCAGATACCTGCAAAGACTGGCATCACGCCATCCGCCGGGGGATGTGATACACCTGATCGACCACAGCGAGGCGTTCCTCCTGCCGGCGCTGCGGGCAAGATTGAAGGTAACGTATTGCCACGACCTGATCCCTCTGGTGGAAGAGGGTGTCTACAGCCACCTGCTGAGCCGCTGGATCGGACGCTGGCTGTACAGGAACAGCGTGCGAGACCTTGTGTCTGCTGACGGCGTGGTAGCGTGCAGTCATGCCACCGCTCAGGATGCGAAGCGCCTGCTGGGCGTGAAACCCGAAAGGTTGCGGGTGGTGTACCCGGGAGTGGATTCGGACTTCTTCGTACCTCTGCCGGAGGCGATTCGGCGACAGCGACGGGACCGGTTTCGCCTGCGCTCGCACGAGGTGGCTGTACTGCACGTCGGCTCCAACGCTCCTTATAAGAACGTTCCCACCATCCTGCGCGCTCTCGCGCACATGCGTGAGAAGGGAATGGCATTGCGCTGGTTCAAAGTGGGAGAACCCCTCTCCGCTCCTCTTCAACGGCTGGCGCGGCGGCTGGGTATCGATGAGTGTGTTCACTACGAGTCCGATGTGGACGACGAGCGTCTGCGCGAGCTCTATCAGATATCCGATGTGCTGCTCTTCCCTTCCCTGCGCGAGGGGTTTGGGTTGCCAGTGCTGGAGGCGCTTGCCTGCGGAACACCTGCCGTCATCGCGGATGTTCCTGCGCTGAACGAATGGGCGGGCAAGGTGTGTCCCTCTGCCCCACCATACGATGCACCGGCGCTGTGTGAAAAGGTGAGAGAATGTATAGAGGAGAGCCGTTCGCCTGCCGCTCGCCATCGCCTGCGCGAGTTCGCTGTGCAGTATGACTGGCGCAGGGTCGCCTCTCAGATTGTGGAAGCCTACCGGGAGTGGGAGCAGTAATGCGCGTGCTTTATGTGAATCAGTGGCAGGGGCTGGGCGGGGCAGAGGTCAGCCTGCTGCGCCTGCTGGAGGCACTGCCGCGCACCGTGGTGCAGCCCCTGCTTGCCTGCCCGCCCGGCGAGCTGGCAGATGAAGCCCGCGCGCTGAACGTGCAGGTATTCCCAGTGGCGTTTCCCTCTCTGCGACATGGTGGCAAGCCCGCCGCGAGCGACATCGAGCGCCTGTCTGAAGCCATCGCGCAGAGCGGCCTCGTCCACGCCTACTCCGTACGCACAGGCTGGTTTGCAGGCGCGCTGTGTCGGCGTCTGAAGGTGCCGATGGTGTGGTCTATCCACGACCTGTTTGCATCTCTGTGGCAGAAAGTGTGGCTGCGGATGATCGCCCGGCGCTACGCCAGCGCGGTGGTGGCTTACTCGAATGTTCTGCGCGAGCAATTCGGTAGAGGATTGGCGCCTAAAGTTTATCTCATCCCGCACGGAGTGGATGTTCAGCGCTTCGCGCCCGTCGACGCGTCTCAGCGTGCCGAGGTACGCCGCGAAGTGGACACTCCGCCCGACGCGCCGGTGATTGTGCATGTGGGAAGGTTTATGCCGTTCAAAGGTCAGCACCTCTTCCTGCAGATGGCGCAGATGCTGGCGCAGGAGTACTCGTGCCGCCCGGTCCTCTGGCTTTGCGGTGACGACAGCATGGGTGACCATGATTACGCCCGTCGCGTGCAGAAGATGTCAGAAGATGTGCGTGCTTCGGTGCGGTGGTTGGGCTTTCGGCGCGATATTGCCCGCGTGATTGCCTCGGCAGATGTGCTGGTACACTGCAGTACCCATCCAGAGCCGTTCGGGCTGGTGGTTCTGGAGGCGATGGCTTGCGGTACAGCGGTGGTGTCAGCGAACGCAGGAGCGCCCACCGAGATCATTCAGCATGGACGCACCGGACTGCTATCGCCGCCCAACGATGTGCCAGCGCTCGCTCGGGCAGTGCACGACCTGCTGACCGACGGCAGCTTGCGCTACAGGATAGCCATCGCCGCACGCGACCAGGTGTGTGAGCACTACACCCTGTCAAAACATGTGGAACGGCTGCTGACACTGTATCGTGGTCTATTGTAGCCTGCGCTGCCAGCGCTCGAAGTGTTCGCGGGCGATGCGTTCCCAACCCTGACGCACTAGGTTCAGCCCGAACATATACAGCTCGAACCGTTCGGAAAGACGGCGAAACATCGGCGCTTCCTGCCCCCATTCGCCCTCATCAAACGTGGAGACGATGTAGTACGACCTTTTACCCTGCTGGACGTAGTCGATGAGCGCATCCTTGCTGAGAGCATGGCGCAGGCGGGGCATCGCCTCCGGGTACACGCCCGACCAGAAGAGCGTGACGTCGCCGATATGCCGGTGTACCTCACGCTCGCGAAAGAAGGAGGTAGCGTTCAGAAGCATATCCCCCTCTGCCAGCATCTCCGCAACCTCGCGCAGGGGCTTACCGCGAACGTCCCGAACGCGGTATACGTTGTCCATGTGCGTAAAATCGGTCAGCAAGTTCACCATGTAGCGCAAAACGTCGGGCTGGTACTCCTGCAGGACGCGGGTGAACGCCTGCTCCACGAGTGTGTCGAAGAGCTGTCGCAACGGATGAGCCTCTGAAATCGCCTGTGGCATTGTCTCTCCCTCCTGCCTGAATCCCCGGAGAAATCTTGCCACACTTGCTCTGTTCTATTATACTAAGACCGGTTAGGGGATGGTTTCGTTCCCCGCGACGCCTTGGGGGCATGGGCCGATGTCTCGCAATGGAAAACCTGACGACCAGCGCGCCGTGGAGATGCCGACGTGGATGATTGTGCTGGTCATCGCGGTGATGCTTCTGATTGCTGTGTTCGCGTTCTGGCACAGCGCGAAGGTCTCGTACGACTCCCTTCCGCGCAACCAGTCTGCAGTAGCGCAGTGAAAGCGGGTGCTCCTGCCTGAGCAGGAGCACCCTCGCGCATCCTCAGCGCGGAAAAAGATTCTCCGCTGTCCCCTGCACAGAGGAACCTTCCGTGTGTGGCGAACTCGTTAATAAGCACGCACCGACGGAGGCGGACGATGAAAGCCTGTTTCAACACCATCACCTGCGGAGCGGACAAACCGCTGGAGGTCACGCTCGACCTGCTGGGCAAATATGGCTATGCCGGCGTAGAGATAGAGGCAGGACGAATCGACGACTACCTCAAGCGCCACTCCCTGAGCGACCTGAAGCGACAGCTGGCGCGAAACCGTCTGCAGGTCGCCGCGATCATGGCGTTTCCCTTCTTCGCCTTTGACCTGAACCAGCAGGAAGAGCAACTGCGTCGCGTCGACCAATACGCACGCATCGCCCGTCAGCTGGGCAGTCAAACGCTGTTGTGCTTCACCGCCGATATACCCCCGCCGGGTATGGGCATCGCCGAAGCCATCGAGCGAGCAGGCAAATCCGCACAGCGTTACGGCGAGGTCAGCGCACAGCACAACGTGAAATGCGCTCTGGAACCCATTGGCGGTACGCCCTTCATGCCCGGTCCGCGGCAGGCGTTGGCAGTCGCAGCAGCCTCCACCAGCCGCCACGTGGGCATCATGATGGATACCTTCCACTACTACAAGTCCGGCGTTCCACTGGAGGAGATACGCAGGCTCCCGCGTGAACAGCTGCTCATTGTACACGTCAACGACTGCATCGACCTGCCGCGCGAGCAGCTCAACGACAGCCATCGCGTGTACCCGGGTCACGGAGTCATCCCTCTGGTGGAAGAGTTCCGTATTCTGAAAAACGAGGTGGGCTACAAAGGCTTCCTGAGCATCGAAATCTTCAACCGCGACTACTGGGCAGACTCGCATGAGAACGTCATCCGCAATGCGAAGGTAGCGCTCGACGCCGTGCTGGCGAAGGTGTAACGAAAGGAGAGACA
>OGCI01001453.1_pt1 | contig 19666 bp, 14 predicted proteins | sample 1570021 | NCBI WGS metagenome assembly OGCI01 (sample SAMN06264664, study PRJEB24512) | hot springs metagenome | isolation source: Hot spring water | place: South Africa: Tshipise | collected 2015-06-21 | reverse complement strand
ACGCTTTCACCAACGCCTTTGCCCGCTGGACGCTGGAAAAAGCCGTGTGGCTGTTCGATTACCTTAAACAAAACCATCCCGGGGTTGCGGAAGGCTACATCCAGAATCTGCAAATGACTCCGGAAGAACTACAGCGGTGGCAGGAAGTTGCCCGGCGCATTGATTACGCAGTTGACCCGGAGACCGGACTGGTGGAGCAATTCAAGGGCTACTTCCAGCGTCGCGATGTGGACCTGCAAGCCATGGAGCCGCGCACCGAATCGGTGCAGGTGATATTTGGCATCGAAGGCACCAATGAAACCCAGGTGCTCAAACAGCCCGATGTCTTGATGCTGGCTTATCTCTTGCCCGAACTGTTCGATAAGAAATCGCTACAGGTAAACTACGACTACTACACCCCCCGCACCGATCATACCTATGGATCTTCGCTGGGTCCCTCAATCCAGGCCATCATGGCATGCCGGGTGGGCAAACAGGAAGACGCTTACGAACATTTCATGCGTGCCGCCCGCGCCGATTTACGGGACGTGCGCGGTAATGCTGGCGATGGCATTCACGGGGCATCTGCTGGCGGGGTGTGGCAGGCGGTGGTCTTTGGCTTTGGCGGTTTGCAATTCCACAACGGTACATGGACGGTAACCCCGCACCTGCCGCATCACTGGAAACGGCTGGTCTTCCGCTTTACCTGGCGTGGAAAATCTTATGTCATTGATCTGCCCAACAAAGGTCCATTTTCGTCGGAGGAAGCATGATTCGCGCGGTGTTGTTTGATCTGGACGGGGTGCTGACCGACACTTCAGAATACCATTACCTTGCCTGGAAGCGTCTGGCAGATGAACTGGGCATCCCTTTCGACCGTGAGGATAACGAAGCCCTGCGCGGGGTTTCCCGACGGGAGTCGCTGGTACTGTTGCTGAAAGGACGCCCTGCCACAGAAGAAGAGATGCAGGAATGGATGGATCGGAAAAACCGATATTATGTGGAATCCATCTCTCAAATGACTCCGGACAACCTCTTGCCGGGCGCGCTGGATCTGCTCCATGAACTGCGGGAGAACGGCTATAAAACTGCCATTGTCTCATCGAGCAAGAACACCCCCATGGTGCTGGAACGGTTAAACATCGCCAATTTGATGGACACTGTGGTAGACGGCAACGCACCAGCCCGCAGTAAACCCGCACCCGATTTATTCCTGCTGGCGGCAGAACGGTTGGGAGTCAGCCCTCAGGAATGTCTGGTGGTCGAGGATGCCGCAGCCGGTATTGATGCCGCCCGCGCCGCCGGGATGCGCACTCTGGGACTGGGACCGCGGGAGCGGGTAGGGCATGCCGACCTGGTATTGCCCGACCTGAAGGGGGTACACCTCTCCGATTTAAAGCCCGTACTGGAATAGCAATTAAAAATAAAGAGCCTCGCCAGTTTAAGCGGAAACCGGGAGGCTCTTTTGATTCTATTTACGAGAGGATTATGCGTTGCCGTGCACTCTGGCAAGCAAATCGGCAACCACTGCCTCGGCAGGGGCGGGCAGACTGGCTTCCTGGAAGCCCAACACGCTGACCAGGGGCATATCCATCAGGAATCCCATCATGTCCATGCCGATCAGTTCATTGGATTCTTCCCCGCCCCCCATCGTGCGCGCCATTTCGCGGCGCATTTGATCAAACATCGGTCCAAAGACTGCCTTACCGCGAGGATCCGCCAGCCATTCTCGCACAGTGGACTCCATATTTAGAATGCAGGGCAGTTCCAGTGTCGATTCAAGAGTTACCGTCAGGGTGTGGCGAATGTCCACAGAAGAAGCGCCGATGAGAATATCAAACTCGCCGCTCTCGGTAATCCACTGGTGATATTCAGGATGGTAAAAGGCAAAGGCGCGGAAATCCAGCGGGATGGCAACTGTTTTGGTCTCGCCGGGCTGGAGTTCCACTTTGGCAAAGCCCTTCAATTCCTTGACCGGACGGGACAGAGATGCCTGACGATCATGCACATACACCTGGACGGTCTCCTTGCCCGCCATCTTGCCAGTATTGGTCACATCCACGTACACAGTCACGCCATCCACGTCGCGGAAGGTCGTTGCAGACACGCGCGGGTTGCTGTATGCAAAGGTCGTGTAGGAAAGCCCGTACCCAAAGGGGAAGAGCACGGGAACATCTCTGGCATCGTAGTATCGGTAACCAATGTACAGTCCCTCTCCATAGCGCACCTTGCCGGCTTCGCCGGGCCAGTTGAGGTAAGCGGGGGTATCTGCCAGACGCACCGGGAAGGTTTCCGCCAGTTTTCCGGATGGATTCACCTTACCGAAGAGGATATCCGCAATGGCACCGGCGCCCGCCTGTCCCATCATCCACGCCTCAAGCACTGCGGCAACGCCGTCAATCCACTCACTCATCACCACCGGTGCACCATTGTTCAGAATCACCACCGTGCCGGGTTGCTCCTTCGCCACCGCCTGGATAAGGGCAATCTGCTGTCGGGAGAGATCCAGGTCCTGGCGGTCATAACCCTCCGATTCTTTGGAGGGCGGCAGAGCCACAAAAATGAGCGCCACATCGGCTTCACGGGCTACCCGAACGGCTTCGTCAATCATCTCGGGATGCAAACTTTCATCCGCTGCGTACCCTTCCACAAAAGTCCACTGAATCCCCTCGCCTTGCTTCCGCAGTTCATCCAGCGGCACATCCACCCGCGTGGGGTTGATGTTTGAACTGCCGCCGCCCTGGAAATAGGGCTCCCGGGCAGAGCGACCAATGACCGCAACTTTGCTGACCTCTCTCAAGGGCAATATGCCGTTGTTTTTCAACAGCACCATGCCTTCGGCGGCAATCTCACGCGCCAGCCTATGATGGGCATCTGCATCAAAAGCGCCGCCTTTCGGCGTACGGAGGGCTTTATCCACCAGACGCAACACGCGGCGGACGGACTCGTTGAGCGCTTCTTCGGAAAGTTGCCCGGATTTGACTGCCTCAACCAGAGCGCGCACATGCGCGGGCTTGGGACCCGGCATTTGAAGATCCAGTCCACCCGCAAGAGATTTCACCCGATCGCGCACCGCTCCCCAGTCCGAGACCACCACGCCCTCGAAACCCCATTCCTCTTTGAGGATTTCCGTCAACAGGTGGCGGTGTTCGGATGCAAATGTGCCGTTGACCTTGTTGTAAGCGCACATCACCGTCCAGGGTCTGGCACGCTTGACCGCCGCTTCAAAAGCAGGAAGGTAAATCTCCCTCAGGGTGCGCTCATCTACTTCAGCGCTGATGGTGAAGCGTTCAAACTCCTGATTGTTGGCGGCATAATGCTTGATGGACGTACCAACACCCTTGCTCTGAATGCCGTTGATCAGAGCAACCGCCATCTCCCCCGCCAGATAGGGATCCTCCGAAAAATACTCAAAATTACGCCCGCCCAGAGGAGATCGTTTCATGTTCACACCGGGACCCAGCAAGATATCCACGTTCAGGGCAATGGCTTCTTCCGCCATGGCTTCTCCCATGCGCTGAAGAAGCGCAGGATTCCAGGTGGAAGCCGTACAGGATGCCGTGGGGAAGCAGGTGGCAGGCAGGCTCTTCGCAGAGAGGGTGTTCGGGTCCGAGGCACGCCGCACGCCGTGGGGACCATCGGTCATCACAATAGAGGGAACGCCCAGGCGCTCGATTGCCAGGGTACTCCAGGGGGTTGCGCCAGTGCAAAAGGCGGCTTTTTCCTCCAGCGTCATTTGAGAGAGGATGGCTTCAATATCTAACATGGGTTACTCCTTCTTAAGAACGGGAACAGATTTGAACGCTAACACAGCGAGAAACTGACTTGATGATACAATAATTACTTACAAAACACAAGGTAAGTAAGTTAAAAACTTTTCTCAGCCCTGCACATTAAATTTTCCCACACCGGGTGTGGAAATGCAAACTTTTTTTCATTGAATGAAGCGCTGGATGTGGAGTTTCCCCCTTGACATTCCCCCGCTTTCGCAGATAATAAACCTCAACAACCTGACACCTTAAGTGAAAAGGCTGAGACGGAGGAAAGTAGGCGGGTGGGCACCGTCAGAGAGGCAGGGGCACAGGCTGGAACCCCGCCCGGAAGAAGCCCGCGCGAAGTTCCCTCCCGAGCCGTCCGGGGGAAAGCCCTGAGATCCCTCAGCGCGAGTAGTTCGGACCGCACACCCGGCGTTAACGGGTTACCAATCGCCCGGGTGGGCTGTTGGGAAAGTGGGTCAGAGAGATTCTGACCAAGATGGGTGGTACCGCGGGAAACCATTCCCGTCCCATGCAGGGGCGGGAATTTTTTCATCAACAACCCTTCACCGGAATGGGAGGAAGAATGGACGAACTGCAAGAACTGGAACGCATCCGTCAGGAGGGGCTGGAACGACTGGCAGAGGCAAACGATGCCGCCAGCCTGGAAGCCTGGCGGGTTGCTTACCTGGGACGGAATGCCCCGGTCATGCAGGTTTTCAGCCGCCTGGGGCAGGCGCCCAGAGAACTGCGCCCGCAAATTGGTCAAAGCGCCAATGCCGTCAAACAGGCGCTGGAAGCGGCGTATCAGGAAAAACTGGAAGCCGTGCGCCGCGCTGCACTGGAAGAGGAATTGACCCGCCAGAAACTGGATGTGACCCTGCCCGGTCGGCGTCCGTTTCTGGGTCGCTACCACATTGAAACCCAGACGATGCGGGAAATTTTACGCATTTTCACTTCAATGGGCTTTCAGGTGTACAGTTCCCCGGATATCGAAACGGATGAGTACAACTTCACCTACCTGAACATCCCCCCGCATCACCCCGCGCGGGACATGTGGGACACCTTCTATCTGACCACACCGGGCTTACTGCTGCGTACCCACACTTCACCGGGACAGATTCACGCCATGCGTCAGTTTGCTCCGGAGCCGGTACGGGTGGTGCTGCCAGGTATGTGCTACCGGTATGAACAGGCTGGTGCCCGCAAAGATATCCAGTTCACCCAGGTGGAATTACTCGCCGTAGGGTACGATATCACCTTTGCGGACCTGAAAGGCACTTTACAGGATTTTGCCGATCGCATTTTCGGCGAACGCCTGCGCACCCGTCTGCGCCCATCCTACTTCCCCTTCACCGAGCCCAGCGCAGAAATGGACGTGGAATGCGTCATCTGTCACGGGAAGGGATGCAGTGTGTGCAAAGGCTCCGGATGGCTGGAGATCATGGGATGCGGCATGGTGCATCCGGTTGTCCTGCAACATGGCGGCTACGACCCGGCAAAGTTCACCGGCTTTGCCGCCGGCATGGGTCCCGGGCGCATTGCCATGTTGCGCCACGCCATTCAGGATATTCGTTCCCTTTATGAAAATGATGTCAGATTTCTGGAGCAGTTCTAACTATGAAAGTCGTCCTTTCCTGGCTGAAAGAATTTGTGGATATTGACCTCAACCTTGAGGAACTGGCGCGCACGCTGACCATGGCAGGGCTGGAGGTGGAGGAAATCCAACTGGTTGGACTGCCCATGCCCCCGGCTGAGCGCCACGAATTTCACTACAGCGGGTTGACATGGGAGCCCGATAAAATCGTCGTTGCCCGGATTGACGAGGTGATGCCCCACCCCAACGCCGATCGTCTGGTCCTGTGCCGCCTGCACGACGGTCAGCAGGAACATATTGTGTTGACCGGCGCCCCCAACCTGTTCGAGTATAAAGGCAAAGGGCCATTGCCCCAGCCGCTCAAAGTCGCCTATGCGAAAGAAGGCGCCCGGATTTACGATGGACACCAACCCGGGCAGGTGCTGACCACCTTAAAGCGCGCCAAGATTCGCGGCGTGGAATCCTATTCCATGGTGTGCTCTGAAAAAGAACTGGGCATTTCTGAGGAACACGAGGGCATCATCATCCTCGACCCGGATGCCCCAACCGGTATGCCACTGGTGGAATACATGGGCGATGCTGTTCTGGATGTATCCATCCTGCCCAGCATGGCGCGGTGCGCCTCGATCCTCGGCGTTGCCCGTGAGGTGGCAGCCCTGACCGGCAAGCCCCTGCGCCTGCCCCGTGCCACCCTGCCTGCAACAGGCGAAAGCATCCTGGGCAAAGCCTCCATTCAGATTACCGAACCCGAATACAACCCGCGCTTTGTGCTGGGGTTGATTCGCAATGTGCGCATCCAGCCCAGCCCGTACAGGGTACAATTACGCCTGCGTCTGGCGGGCATGCGCCCCATCAACAACATCGTGGACGCCACCAACTACGTCATGCTGGAAATTGGCGAACCCCTGCACGCTTTTGACTATCAGGCGCTGGTGCGGCGCGCTCAAGGCAACCCGCCTACCATCATCACCCGCCGCGCCAGACCCGGCGAAACCCTGACCACACTGGATGGCGTGGAACGCAAACTGGACGACTTCACCGTGCTGGTGTGCGATACGGCAGGTGCGCTTTCCATTGCCGGCGTGATGGGCGGTGCCGAAACCGAGGTGACCGAACAGACCACCGATGTACTGCTCGAAGGCGCCTCCTGGAATTTCATCAACATTCGCAAGACGGTTGCCGCGCAAAAACTCAATTCTGAAGCCGCCTACCGCTTCTCGCGCGGCGTCCATCCGGCGCTGGCACCTGAAGGGGTGAAACTGGGACTGGAACGCATGGCGTTGTGGAGCGGTGGAGAGATTGCCGCTGACCTCATTGACGCCTACCCTGTGCCCCACAAAGACCCGCAGGTTGACCTCACCGCTGCGGAGATCCGCCGCGCTCTGGGCATCCCGCTGAGCCTTGATGAGGCAGAAAACCTGCTCAGTCGGCTGGGATTCACCTGCCAGATCGAAGGCGATGTGCTTCATGTGCAGACTCCGCCTCATCGGCTGGACATTGGTGAGGGTCTGGTGGGCAAAGCCGACCTGATCGAGGAAATTGCCCGCCTGTACGGCTTTGACCGCATTCCGGCGCGCCGCCTGGCAGATCCTCTGCCCTCCCTGCAGGAAGACCCGAATCTAGCCCCCACCGATAAAGTGCGGGATGCGCTCGTCCGCCTTGGCTTACAGGAAGTCATCACCTACCGCATGACCACCCCTGAACGCGAGCATCGTCTGTATCTGGACGACGCCCCCGAGCGCAACGCTCCTTATCTGACGCTGGCAAACCCCATCTCGCTGGATCGCAGTGTGATGCGGCGCAGTTTGCTGGCTTCGGTCATGGAGATTGCCGAGCGCAATACCCGCCTGCGCGAACGTCTGGCTTTATTCGAAATCGGTCCGGTTTTCCTTCCTGTGGAAGGGCAACCCCGCCCCGACGAGGATTGGAGGGTTGCTCTGGTACTGACCGGAACCCGACAGCCGCCGGCATGGGACCGCAAAGAAGCCACCCCCATGGATTTCTACGACTTCAAAGGCATCCTCGAAGGGCTTCTGGAAGCCCTGCACATCCCGGATGTGACCTTCCGCGCGGCGCAAACCAGTACCTTCCACCCCGGCAAGTGCGCCGAGGCGCTTTCCGGCGATCGGGTGCTGGGCGTGTTTGGCGAACTGCATCCCAAAGTAAAAGAGCATTTTGACTTCGGACCTGCGCCGGTGCTGGCAGGCGATTTCTCGCTGAAAGCCCTGCTGGAGAGCATGCCGGTGGCTTACGAAGTTGGCGCCGTGCCCGCCTTCCCGCCGGTTCTGGAAGACCTGGCTGTTGTTGTGGATGAATCCATCCCTGCAGCGCGGGTCGAAGAAGTCCTGCGGCAGGGCGGCGGTAAACTGCTCACCGCCGTACGGCTGTTCGATATCTACCGCGGCGAGCAAATCGGCGCCGGGAAGAAGAGCCTGGCATACCGTCTGACCTATCAAGCCCTCGACCGCACCCTGACCGACAAGGATGCCACTTCGATTCGCCAGCGCATCATCCGCCGATTGGAGCAGGAACTGGGCGCAAAGATTCGGGGTTAGCGTGAACGACAATGAGGTGCTGGCATACAACCGCCGGGCGTGGAATCGTCAGGTGGAGCAGGGAAACTGCTGGACGATTCCCGTGACCCATGAACAGGTAGAAGCCGCCCGTCGTGGGGAGTGGAGTATTTTTCTTACCCCGCTTATTCCCGTCCCCCGCGGGTGGTTTCCGCCTGCTGGTGCAGAGATTCTCTGCCTTGCCTCGGGCGGCGGACAGCAGGGTCCTTTGCTTGCCGCGGCAGGTTACCGTGTGACCGTGTTCGACCTTTCAGACGCGCAGTTGAACCGCGATCGCGAAGTGGCTGAGCGCGAAGGCTTGAACATCCGGCTGGTGCAGGGCGATATGCGGGATTTATCGGCATTTGCCGATGAATCTTTCGATACCATCGTCCATCCGGTCTCCAACTGCTTTTGTCCCGAGGTGCGTCCGGTGTGGCGCGAAGCATACCGGGTCCTGCGGCGTGGAGGCAGTTTGCTGGCGGGGTTTAACAACCCGGCGGTTTATCTGTTTGATACAACCGCCCTTTGGGAACAGCGCCGTCTGGAAGTGCGCTGGAAAATCCCTTATGACGATCTCCATGGGCTGAGCGAAGAAGAAAAACAGAAATACCGCGAAAAGGGGATTCCCCTGGAATTCAGTCATACATACAATGACCTGATTGGCGGTCAACTGGAAGCGGGCTTTGCCCTCACAGGCTTCTACGAAGACCGCAACCCTCCCGGAGAGGACGTTCTGAGCGAATACCTGCCGTGGTACTTTGCAACCCGAGCGGTCAAACTCAACTGACCTCATCCTCCCCCGACGGATTTCGGGGGAGGATGCTTTTTACGCCGGCAGACGCCTTCTGATTCATTCTCCCAGTTCGTTCCACACCGCCTGGAGAAATGCGCCCTTCTCCGGCAGTACTCCTTTGCGAATCTCGATGCGATGCAGGCGTTTCGTCCATTCCACCAGCAGGGTATCCTCCCCGCCCTTCTCCGAAGGAATGCGTTCGAGCGAGTACACCCCCGAGACATCCGAGGAAAGAATCAGCACACGGTAGGGGCGATACACCAGGGCAACAAAATAGGCTTCTCCAAACGATTTTGGCTCTGGCAGGGTGATGAGATAAATGGTGGTGCGGCGGTTGGGCTGATAGGTCAAATAATTCAAGCCAAAAGAATCGCGCAATCCCGTTGAACCGACCCGCTTTCCAGCCTCATCCCAGTAAAACCGCAACAGGCGTGTGCCGTCGCGTTCCAGCAAACGCACAAAAGTATCCGGGTTGCGATGAAACAACTCAGGCAATGCCTCATTTACAAATGCCTGTGACTGGGTTTTCTCATTCATAGAGCGGTTCCTCAATTTTGATTATAACGGCTAGCGGGACGATTTTTAAGAATGTGTACAAAAACAGTATCCTTGTTACCCTCCCAATAATTTGACCTGAAGGATGAGATTTTGTACAATGAAAACGTGAGAGCGTGGTACCTGACCGCTTTACCGTTAGGATTCTTCCGTCCCGATCACGATCCGCCACCGGGGAGGCGCCTTTCGTGAAGCGGATTCATGTTCCGGATCATTCTTTTTTATTTCTATGCCAAAGGAGTGTACACATGTCCCCGGTAGCATTTCCTGCCAATAAACGTGCCCCGATTTACCGAGATATCCCCGATGAAAAATGGAATGACTGGCGCTGGCAATTGAGCCACCGCCTGAACAGCGCGGAGGATTTTGAACAGGTACTGCGCCTGACCGACAGCGAGCGCAAAGCCCTGAATACACAGGGATTATTCCGCGTGGATATTACCCCCTATTTTGTCTCGCTCATCAACCCGGATGACCCCGAGGATCCCATCCGCAAGCAGGTCATCCCCCGCGCGGAAGAGATTGTGCCGTTCACCGGCATGATGGAAGATTCTCTGGCGGAAGACCGCCATTCACCGGTGCCGGGACTGGTGCACCGCTACCCCGATCGCGTGCTGATGCTGGTGACCACCCAGTGCGCCTCATACTGCCGGTACTGCACCCGCTCGCGCATTGTGGGGGACCCCAGCGCTACCTTCTCCCGCGCCGAATTTGAGATGCAGATTGAATACCTCAAACGCACCCCTCAGGTGCGCGATGTCCTCCTCTCCGGCGGTGACCCGTTAACGCTGGCACCCAAACTGCTGGAAGAACTGCTCCAGCGTCTGCGAGAAATTGAGCACATCGAGATCATCCGCATTGGCAGCCGGGTGCCGGTATTCCTGCCTCAGCGCATCACCCAGGAATTTTGCGATATGCTGGCAAAGTATCATCCGGTGTGGATGAACATTCACGTCAATCATCCTAACGAAATTACCCAGGAACTGGCAGATGCCTGCGATCGCCTGACACGGGCAGGTGTGCCGCTGGGCAATCAGAGCGTCCTGCTGGCAGGCGTCAACGATTGCGTGCACATCCAGCGCAAACTGGTGCAGGACCTGGTGCGCATCCGCGTGCGCCCGTATTATCTGTATCAATGCGACCTGGTGGAAGGCGCAGGGCACTTCCGTACCCCGGTAGCCAAAGGCATTGAAATCATCGAAGGACTGCGCGGACACACTTCCGGGTATGCCGTGCCTACGTACGTCGTGGATGCCCCTGGCGGCGGTGGCAAGATTCCCGTGATGCCCAATTACCTCATCAGCATGTCCGACCATAAAATCATCCTGCGCAACTACGAGGGGTACATCACGACCTACGAAGAGCCCATCACCTATCAACCTCACGACCCGAAAACCTGCCCGTACTGCCAGAACAAGCGCCCCGAACCCGGGCAGACGGGCATTACCGGCTTACTGGACGGCGATGCCATGTTCATCAAACCCGAGCACTTTGACGAACTGCACAACCGCGGCGGCGGTCTGCACCGTCTGCGTGCGGATTCGGAAAAATGGAAACCTTTGGGAATTGGCAGCGGCGAAGAAATGTAACCTGCCTTTTTCCACCTGCACGAGGAGGATAACATGCACTACCGCAGAATGGGACGTTCCGGTCTCAAACTCAGTGAAATCAGTCTGGGCGCCTGGGTGACCTTTGGCAATCAGGTTGACGAAAAAACTGCCACCGATCTCATCCATGCTGCCTACGATCAGGGCATCAATTTCTTTGACAACGCCGACGTGTATGCCGGTGGAGAAGCCGAAGTGCTCATGGGGCGTGCCATTCGTGGCTTGCCCAGAGAAGCGCTGGTGCTTTCCAGCAAGGTCTTCTGGCCCACCATGCCGGGACCCAACGGGCGCGGACTTTCCCGCAAGCATGTAATGGAATCCGTACATGCCTCGCTGAAACGCATGCAGGTGGAGTACTTTGACCTGTACTTCTGCCACCGCTACGACCCGGATACGCCGGTAGAGGAAGTGGTATGGGTGATGAACGACCTGATTCGTCAGGGCAAAATCCTCTACTGGGGCACATCGGAATGGGAACCGCACCAGATCATGGAAGCCATCGGGGTTGCACGCGCCCTGAACCTGATCGGTCCCAGCGTGGAACAGCCTCAATACAACATGTTCCACCGCAAGCGGGTGGAGAACTTCCTCGCGCCGGTTTGCCGGGATTACGGCATTGGTTTGACCACCTTCAGCCCGTTGTACTTTGGCATCCTCAGCGGCAAATACAACGAGGGCATCCCGGCAGGCAGTCGCGCATCCATGGAAAACATGGCATGGCTGAGGGATTTAATCACCCCGGAGCGCATCGCCATTGTGCGGCAACTCACCGAACTTGCCAGCGAACTGGACGCCACCACCGCTCAACTTGCCATTGCCTGGATCCTGCGCCGAAAAGAGGTCAGCGCGGTCATCACCGGTGCATCCAGCCTGGAGCAAATGGACGAAAACCTGGGCGCCGCCGAAATTGCTGAAAAACTCGATGACGATTTGCTGGAGCGCATCGAAAACATTTTAGGGAATTTCCCCGAGTAAGGATTGTGGGTTAAACACAGATCCCTCTCTCCAGCCTGCTCGAGAGAGGGATTTTTTCATCTCTGCATTGATGGCTTAAGCCGGTTTGATCAGACGCAGCGCCACCCAATCGTTAATTTGACGCTGTTCGACAAACTTCAAGTTTTTCTGAGCGGCGGCAAGCAAGACATCCGGCGCCTGCGTATCCAGAATGCCGCTAAGCACCAGCGTCCCGCCGGGGCTGACCAGATCCGCCAGACCGGTATCAAACAGACGAATGATGACCGGCGCCAGAATATTTGCCAGTACCAGCGGGGCTTGCTTAAGACTGAAGTTTCCCGCCAGAATCTCGCTTACCGACCCCTGCCCGATCTCCATCCGATCCAGCACCCCATTGGCTTCGGCATTTTCGCGGGTAGAAATCACCGCCGCCTGATCAATATCCACTGCCAGGGCATGGCTGGCGCCCAGTTTCAGCGCACCAATGGATAAAATTCCCGAACCACAGCCCACATCAATCACCGGCTGACCGGGGATGACCGTCTCCTCCAGAAAAGCCATGCACAACTGTGTGGTGGGATGCGTGCCAGTGCCAAACGCCATGCTCGGGTCAATCTTGACCGGGATACGGGTCTCGCCGCGGTCGGGCGCTATCCATGCGGGCAAAATGAGCAAACGCTCTCCCACCGGAATGGGGCGGTAGTGCTGTTTCCATGCCGCCATCCAGTCTTCGTCCTGAATGGTACGGAAGGATGGTTCCGGAAGAGGTTGAATCTGTCCAAGATGCCACAGGGCTTCGGTTACCTTCTGGCGGGTTTCTTCGATATGTTCATCAATGGGAAGGTAACCGTACACCTTCACCGGACCGTACGGGGTACCTTCATCTTCCGCATCGTTGTACCGTACGGCACTTTCCACCACCACGCCACCGGAGACGAAACGGCTCAGCACTTCCGAAACGGCTTCACCCAGTTCCGGATCAACAGTGATGGACACTTCCAGCCAGTGGGGAGCATTGGACATACACACCTCTCAAGAGAAAAGTTAAAGGGCGCTTCGCCAGCGCCCTGTGATAGTTTGTTTTAGAAGAAGTCTCGCAAGCGCTCAAAGAAACTCTTTTCCTGCGGCTTGACCTCACTGCCCAGGGTCTGGGCTAATTGCTCAAACAGACGCCGCTGTTCCGGCGTAAGACGACTGGGAACTTCCACATTTACGATGACCAGTTGATCGCCGCGTCCGTTGGAGCGCAGGTGAGGAACGCCTTTGCCTTTCAGGGTGAAAACTTTGCCGGGTTGTGTTCCCGGCGGGATGTTCAGGGTGGTTTTCCCGTCAATGGTCGGAATCTCCACCTCAGCGCCCAGCGTAGCCTGAGCCACATTGATATTCAGGTTCAGCAGAATATCATCCTGTTTGCGGCGGAAGAAGGGATGCGGTTTGACCTGAATTTCGATATAGAGGTTGCCGTTAGGACCACCATTAATGCCGGGTTGTCCTTCGCCCGCCAGGCGAATTTGCTGTCCGTTGTCAATCCCTGCCGGTACTGCCACCACTTTTCGCACCGTCTTGCGTTCCAGACCGCGCCCCCGACAGGTTCGGCAGGGGGTATCAATGACCTCTCCGGCGCCATTGCAGGTCGGACAGGTAATTACCTGAACCATCGAGCCCAGGATGGTCTGCCGCACCTGCCGCACTTCGCCGCGCCCACCACAGGTAACACAGCGCTGTGGGCGAGTTCCGGGTTCAGCGCCGCTTCCCCGGCAGGCAGAGCAAATTTCATCGCGGGTAAACTCCACCTCTTTTTCACAGCCGAAAATGGCTTCTTCAAAGGTGAGGGTGAGCGTGGCATTCAAATCGGCGCCGCGGCGGGGGGCATTGCGGCTGGACCGCCGGCTTCCCATCCCCATGCCGAAACCAAACAGTTCTTCAAAGATGTCGCTCAGATCGATGGTTGAAAAGTCGGGCATTCCGCCCATGCCGTTCAAACCGGCATGTCCGTAGCGGTCATAGGCGGCGCGTTTTTCAGCATCCGAGAGTACCGCATAGGCTTCATTGATTTCCTTAAACTTCTCTTCCGCATCCGGACTTTTGTTCACGTCCGGATGATACTGACGCGCCAGGTTCCGGAAGGCAGATTTAATCTCCTCCGGGGTGGCGGTTCGCGGAACACCCAAAACTTCGTAGTAATCTCTCTGTGTCATAGTCATCACTAAGCGAGTGGTCCTGAAAGAGAAGACCACTCGCTGAATTGTATCATGATTGCAGGGATTCCCCTCAGGGCAGATTTACCCCGAGAGGAATCCCGTCTTATGGATTACAGATTTTTAAACTCGCCGTCCACAACATTGTCGCCGGGTTGGGTTTCGCCGGTGCCACCACCGGAGCCATCTCCACCCGCAGGCGTACCGCCCTGATACATGCTGGCGCCCACTTTTTGCACCAGTTGCATCAATGCATCCGATTTGGAGCGGATATCGGCAATGTTGTCGCTGTTCATGGCATTGCGCACCTGAACGATTTGCTCATTTAACTGCTTCTTCAAGTCTTCAGGGATCTTCTCTCCCTGTTCGCGGAGCAGTTTTTCAGCGGTGTAGATGACATTATCTGCCTGATTACGGGTTTCGATCAACTCTTTACGGCGGCGGTCTTCCTCTGCATGGGCTTCGGCTTCCTTGCGCATGCGCTCGATCTCGGCTTCGGAGAGGCCCGAAGACGCCGTGATGAAGATGTGCTGACTGCGACCGGTGGCCTTATCCATAGCGGTCACCTTGAGGATGCCGTTGGCATCAATGTCGAATGTGACCTCGATTTGCGGGACGCCGCGCGGGGCAGGCGGAATGCCATCCAGAATAAAGCGCCCCAGCGACTTGTTGTCGGCTGCCATGGGACGCTCGCCCTGTACCACGTGGATTTCCACCTGAGTTTGTCCATCCGAAGCGGTGGAGAAAATCTGGCTCTTGCGGGTGGGAATGGTGGTGTTGCGTTCAATCAACGGGGTAGCCACACCACCCAGCGTCTCTACGGAGAGGGTCAGCGGGGTAACGTCCAGCAAGAGGATGTCTTTCACCTCGCCGCCCAGCACGCCCGCCTGAATTGCCGCACCCACAGCCACGACCTCATCGGGGTTAACGCCCTTGTGAGGCTCCTTGCCAAACATACGGCGCACGGCTTCCTGGACTGCCGGCATGCGGGTCATTCCGCCCACCAGCACCACCTCGTGCACGTCGCCGGGCTGTAAACCGGCATCCGCCAGAGCGCGGCGAACCGGTTCGAGCGTGCGCTCGACCAGATCGCCGGTAAGTTGCTCCAGTTTGGCGCGGGTGAGACTCATGACGAGATGTTTCGGACCGGTGGCATCGGCAGTAATGTAAGGCAGGTTGATCTCGGTCTGCAACATGCTGGAGAGTTCAATCTTTGCCTTCTCAGAGGCTTCCCTAAGACGCTGGAGCGCCTGCCGGTCATTGCGCAGATCAATGCCCGTCTCGTTCTTGAATTCATTAATGAGGTAGTCCATGATGCGCTGGTCAAAGTCATCGCCGCCCAGGAAGGTGTCCCCACTGGTGGAACGCACCTGGAAGACACCATCGCCCACATCGAGGACGGAAATATCGAAGGTTCCGCCGCCCAGGTCGTACACCGCAATGACCTCGTTCTTCTTTTTATCCAACCCGTAAGCCAGAGAAGAGGCGGTCGGCTCGTTGATGATGCGCAAGACTTCCAGACCGGCAATCTTTCCGGCATCTTTGGTGGCATTGCGCTGGGCATCGTTGAAGTACGCCGGGACGGTAATCACCGCCTGAGTTACCGGCTCGCCCAGGTAGGCTTCGGCATCGGCTTTGATTTTCGCCAGAATCATGGCGGAGATTTCCGGAGGCGAGTACTCGCGCCCGTCCAAAATAACGCGCACATCCCCATTGGGAGCCTTGGTCACTTTGTAGGGAACACGGCTGATGGTGCGCTGGACCTCGGGATCATCATACTTGCGCCCCATAAAGCGCTTGATAGAGAAAATGGTATTCTCCGGATTGATGATGGCCTGATTACGCGCGGGACGTCCAACCAGACGTTCGTGGTTCTTGTTGTACGCCACCACCGAAGGCACCAGACGCTCCCCTTCAGCCGAAGGAATGACGACCGGCTCACCGCCCATCATGACGGCAGCCACAGAGTTGGTAGTTCCCAGATCAATTCCAATGATTTTTCCCATGGTAAATTATGCCTCCTATCGCGCAACTCGCACCCTTGCGGGTCGTAAAACACGGTCTCCGAGTGTATACCCATCCTGCAACACTTCGATAATCTGCCCGCTTTCGTGATCCGGGCTGTCTTCATAGGTAATGGCTTCGTGCCGCATGGGGTCAAACATCTCCTGCTCAGCGGGGATGCGATGAATCCCTTCGGCATCGAGAATGCTCTGCAGTTTGCGATAGATCAGTTCAATCCCATCTGCCCAGGAAGCAGCTTCGCCATCCCTGGGACGCATCTTCATCGCACGGCTGAGATCATCCAGAATAAGCAGGTACTTCTTGAGGATTTCGCCAGTAATATTCTGGGTCAAACTTGCCTGTTCCCGCTCAATGCGCCGTTTGTAATTGGAAAAATCTGCCCGTTCACGCGCCCAGCCTTCGAAATACTCCTTTTGTTTCCCTTCCAGTTCGCGGATGTATTCCTCCAGCGCCCTGACGCGTTCGCGCAGGGCTTCAACCTCTTCTTTTAAGGCGTCTTTTTCCGCTGTCTCGGCGGGTTGAGATCCCTGCTCCCTGTTCGGCGAAGCGGCAGGTTGGGCTTCCGGCACAACGCCTTCCGCTTCTTGTTTCATTTCTTCCTGTTTCACTGTTTTACTCCGTTTGCTCATGGTATCACCCACGCATTGTGTCAGTTGGTATGATGTTCATCTTCCACCAGCGTTTCAGCGACCAGATCGCTGAGCAATCCAGCCAGAAAACGCAGCGTGGAAATGGTACGTCCATACGCCATCCGCATCGGTCCCAGCACCCCCAGCGTACCCGTCGCCTGCCCCGGCACCCCGTAACGGGTCAATAAGAGCGAACTCTGCCGGAGATCTTCCCAGGTGCCCTCACCGCCGATCAGCACCTGAACGCCACCTACAGCGTTGGTTGCAAATACCGTGCGAGCCAGCAGTTCCTGCAACAGGGTGCGTTCTTCCAGCAGACGCAACGCTCGACGGGCTTCTTCGGAATTGGAAAATTCCGGCTCTGCCAGCACATTGGTCAAGCCATCGGTAAAGATTTCTCCCGAAATAGTGCGTTCGGTTTTGTAAAGGTCGTCAATGACGTAGCCCAGGATGTCGTATGCCAGCCCGTCAAAGTGACTACGCAGGGCGCGAATGCTGTCGGCGTCGCGGTCTTGCAGTTGACGGGAAATCCGATCTGCCACCTCAGAAAGTTTCTCCTGTGGCACCGGCTCCGAGAGGGTGAGGATGCGCTGACGGATTTCGCCACCGACGATGACCAGCACCATCAGCACCTGACGCCCGCGGGTGGAGATTAATTCCAGATGCTTCAGGCGGGCTCGCTCCGGATGAGGAGCGGTCACCAGAGACGCGGCACGGGACTGATGCGCCAGCACGCTGGCGGCAAGGCGCATCCACTGCTCCACATCCGTGCCCATCTGATAGAACTGATGGGTAATGGTGTGTCGCATGGAATCGGGAAGGGCTGTTTCCTGCATCAACCGACCCACAAAAAAGCGATAGCCCTCTTCGGTAGGCACCCGCCCCGCCGAAGTATGCGGCTGACGCAGGTAGCCCATTTCGGTCAGCGCCGCCAGTTCGTTGCGCACCGTGGCAGAGGACATATCCAGTTTGTACTGCTCCACCAGGGTAAGCGAACTCACCGGCATGGCTGTACGCACATATTCATGCACCACCAGCGCCAGCAAAAATTTTTGTCGTTCGGTTGGTTCCCGGTTCATGGTTCTCACTCTAAATTTAGCACTCTAGCGGGTAGAGTGCTAAATTATCGAAAACAATCATACCATGCTCAAAGGTCATCGTCAAGCAGAGTGTCTTTTCTTTAATAAATTTCTGATATATCGCTTACATACCCTTTCCGCGGGCTTCTTCCGTACGATCTGTGGCTGGCGGCGGCTCCGGAGAAAGCGCAGAAATTTCAGCCCGCAGTTCGGGAGTCATCTGGATGTTCAAAGATTGAAGCGAATCTTCCAGTTGAGATAGATTGCGGGCACCGATGATGGGAGCGGTTACCGCGGGATGACTGCCCACCCACGCCACCGCCAGCGCCGCCGGAGAAAAACCTCGTTCCCGCGCAAAGCGCACAAAACGCTCGGCGACCTCATACATCCATGCATCACTGTACCGTACCTGATAAATGGGATGGTCCACCAGTCTACCCTGTTCAGGGCGAGTGGTGGCGCCGTATTTCCCCGTCAGCAAACCGGCTCCCAGCGGGCTGTAAGGAATCACCCCTAACCCTTCCGAAAGCGCCATGGGGAGAATTTCCACCTCTGCCTGACGCTTGACCAGATTGTACATAGGCTGGATGACCGCAAACGGCGCCCACCCATAGCGCGCCGAGATGCCCAGCGCCTTGGCAATTTGCCAGGCGGCGAAGTTGCTGGCGCCCAGATAAAGCACCTTGCCCGCCTGCACCAGATCATCCAGCGCCCGCAGCGTTTCTTCGAGCGGGGTCAGTTCGTCAAAGCGGTGAATGAAATACACATCCAGATAATCGGTGCCCAGCCGACGCAGGCTTTGCTCAATGTTCAACAAAATGTTCCGGCGGGTTGCCCCACGGGCATTGACATCCTGACTGGGCGGGAAATACACCTTGCTGGTCAGAATGACCTCATGGCGATGCCCCCGGGTGAAACGCCCCAGCAGTTCCTCGGATTTGCCGCCGTTATACACATTGGCGCAGTCGAAAAAATTAATGCCCACATCCCGGCAACGACGATACAACGCCGCGGAAGTCTCTTCATCGGCATCCCCGCCAAAGGTCATCGTGCCAAAACACAACTGGCTGACCCGCACACCTGTCTTTCCAAGCAAACGATATTCCATGAACCAGACCTCCTGTACGCACTCAACAATAAGAAGATTGTAGCACAGGCAAAATATTCCATACCCTGAACACGCACTGCAACGAATAAGGTATAATTTTCCCTGACCGATTTGCAAATCTACTCGTGTACCCCTGACAGGAAAACACCCCCATGGATCTTGAACAATTACAGAAACGAATCGAATGGTTGGAAGGCGAGCGCCGCAAAGACAAAGCCATCATTGACACGCTGGAACAGCGGCTGGCAAACCTGGAAGCCGGTTTGCCCGACGTCCAGGGCAGGGTTAAAGAACTGGAAGCAGAAGTTGCCCGGCTGAGCACCCTTGGAAGCCGTTTTGATCAACTGGATGCCGCCATTCTTCAGGTGCGCAGTGAATTTACCCGTACCATTGAGAACATTGAACGCTTGCGCGCCGAGTACAACCGTGACATGGAAAAAGTGCGCCAGGATGATCTGGATACCTTCAACCGCGCCATCGGCGAACTGCGCAAGAACATCGAAATTCTGCCCGAACTGCGCAAAAACCTTCAGGCGCGGGTGGAAGAAGATTTCCGCCTCTCCCGCCTGATCGAAGGACTGGAAGTCAAACTGGTCGAGTCCCGACGCTCCGAAGAAGAGTACCGCCGGGCGCAAAAACTCATTGAAGAAGCCCAGCGGCAGGAAACCAAACGTATGACCGCCACTCAGAGTCGGCAGGAAACCAGCAATATCATCTCCCTGGCCGAAGAACATCGACAGGCTGATAACCTGTGGCTGGACGCGATGAAGCGTCTGGCTCGCAACCGCATGGCAGTGCTGGGTCTGGTGATCATCTTTCTGCTCATCCTGAC
>OGCI01001452.1_pt1 | contig 19675 bp, 18 predicted proteins | sample 1570021 | NCBI WGS metagenome assembly OGCI01 (sample SAMN06264664, study PRJEB24512) | hot springs metagenome | isolation source: Hot spring water | place: South Africa: Tshipise | collected 2015-06-21 | reverse complement strand
GGTTCGAGCGGCCGCCCTCCACACCCTCGGATCGGCGGGCACCGCGGATAGCGTGAACGTCCTCGTCGCGGCCTCGTCGGAGGGACCGGATGAAACGCGGGCCGCGGCCCGACGCGCGCTGCGCTCGTTGCCCGGCCCCGGTGTGGACGAGGCCCTGCGGATGGTGCTGCAGCAGACCTCGGGGCCATCGCAGGTCGAGCTGCTCCGGGCGGTCGGCGATCGTGCGATGACGGCGGCGTTTCCCACCGTGCTGCGCCTCGCCGGCTCGACGAACGCGACGGTCCGCATGGAGGCGATCCGGCAGCTCGGGGCCCTGGCGGGGCAGAGCGACGCGGACGCGTTGCTCGACGGCTTGATGTCCTCCAACACGGACGAGGAGAGGCAGGCGTAGATGACCGCGATCGAGGCGGCGATGCCCCGTCTGCCGCCGCTGGCCGGCCGGCTGGGCACCCGCTGGAGCGCCGCCGCAACGCCCGCCGCCCGCGTGGGGGTGTTGGCGCTCTGCGGACGGCTGAAACAGCCGGAGCTGGTTCCGCTGCTGCGAGACGCGGCGGCGGACGATGACCCCACGCTGTGCAACGCGGCGCTGCGGGCGCTGGGCCAGTGGTCCGACCCCGCCGCGATGACGCCGCTGGCCGCCGCCGCGCATCACGCAGACCCCACGTCGCGCCGGCTGGCCCAGCGCGGCCTCGCCCAAGTCCTGCGGCAGGCCCGCGCGGCGATGCCGGCGGAGGAGCGCGCCCGCCGATGCGCCGAGGTCGCGCCGCTGATCGAGCATCCGGACGACGCCCGCCTTCTGCTGGCAACGCTCGGCGAGATCCCTCACCCGGTCGCCGTCGCGGTCGCCGACGGTCTCGTCGCCCGCGAGGACGTCCGCGCCGAGGCCGAACAGGCGGTGCTTCGCATCGCCGGGGCCCTGCCGTCGGTGGACGAAACCACACGGGCGGCGCTGCGCAGGATCGTGGAGTCCAGCGCCTCGGAAGACCGCCGCAACGACGCCCGCGCGTTGCTCGGCGTTGGTCAGTAGTCGTACTGGCTTCCGCCGATGAACTCGCGCACCACCGACGTGCGCGGCACCTCGGAGTCGTCGTCGAGCGCCATCAGCGGTTTCAGCCATTCGTGGAGCCGGCGGGCCCGCATGTAGGCGTCCTGCCGCCGGGGGTCGTCCCGGCACAGGTTCATCGCCTCGGGCAGAAACCGCTCGACGCGCGGCTTCAGCAGCGGCAGCTCGTAGGGCATAGCGCTGTTGATGATGTAGTCGGCCGTGCCGATGAACGGAATGATGTGTTTCAGCTCGCTGGACCGCACGTAGTGCCAGTGCGTGATCGTGTGCAGCGGCGGGTGATTGCGATGCCTCGCGTCGCGCACCATGCGCCGCATCATCCGGAGGTCGGCCCACCTCAAAAACTCGCCGTCCATCCCACGGACCTGCTCCAACGTCTCGATGTACACCCGGAACTTCCGGTCCGCGGAGACCGAGGCCGTCATCGGGCCGTACAGCCCGTGGAGGCTGTCGAGCAGCAGCAGTTCGTCAGGGCCGAGGCGCAGGGAGTCTGCCTCGGGCGTCCGTCGCCCCGTCTTGAAGTCATAGCGGGGCGTTCGCACTTCGCGTCCGTCCAGCAGCTCGCCCACGTGCCGGTTGATCAGCTCCACGTCGAGGGCAGTGGGGGTCTCGTAGTCGTAGTCGCCGTACTCGTCCCGTGGATGCTGTTCGAGGTCGAAGAAATAGTTGTCGAGGTTCAGCGCCACCAGCCGCAAGCCGGCCGCCCGCAGGTGGTGGGAGAGCTTAATGGTGGTTGTGGTCTTGCCGGAGGAGGAGGGGCCGGCCACGATGACGAGGCGGACCCCGGACCGTTCCTGGACGCGCTCCGCGGCGGTGCGGACTTCGGCCTCGTAGCGGGCCTCGGCGTCGCGCACCAGGTCCGCCCATCGGCCCTCGGCCAGCCGGCGGTTCAACTGGTCGACGCTGGCGCACTCGTGGTCGAGGTTCCACCGAAGGACCTCATAAATGATCCGGTACGGGATGTTGTCCGTGGCCTCGATGCGGCGGGCCCGCGCGTCGCGCAGCCGCGCGCGTTCGTGGCGGTAGATGATGTAGGCCCGCGCAACGTCCACGTGGCCGTCCTGCATCAGCACGCGCTCGACCACGTCCTGAATGTCCTCCACCGTCGGCACGCCGTCCGGCCCGTAGCCGGCGATCAGGAGGTCCTCCACCCGGCCTGCGATCGCGTCGGCCAGTCCCCGATCCCCACGGCCGACGGAGACCAGCGCCTTCAGCACCGCCGTCGCAATGCGCTCGCGATCGTAGGGGACGACGTTCCCGTCCCGTTTGATGACGCGCCGGAGGCGGCCGACCGCACCGCTGGAGTCACCGTTCACGCACTGCTTTCGAGGAAACCCTCGAGCTTTCGGATGCGGGTGGGATGCCGCAACTTGCGCAGCGCCTTGGCCTCGATCTGACGGATGCGTTCCCGGGTGACGCGAAACCGCCGTCCGACCTCCTCCAGCGTGCGCGAGTAACCATCGAGGAGCCCGAACCGCAGCTTAAGGACCTCCTGCTCTCGCTCGGTCAGCGTCTGCAGGACCTCCCGTAGCCGCTCCTTGAGCATGGCGTGAGAGGTGACATCCGACGGGTCCTCGGCCGAGGTGTCGGCGAGGAAGTCGCCGAAGCTGGTGTCGTCGCTGTCCCCGACGGGGCAGTGCAGGGAGATCGGCTGCTGGGCGATCTTGAGGATGCCCCGGACGCGTTCGACGGGCATGTGGGTTTCCTCGGCCAACTCCTCGGGTGTGGGCTCGCGGCCGAACTCCTGCAACAGCTGCTTCTGGACCCGCATCAGCTTGTTGATGGTTTCGATCATGTGGACCGGGATGCGGATTGTGCGGGCCTGGTCGGCGATCGAGCGGGTTATCGCCTGGCGGATCCACCACGTGGCGTAGGTGCTGAACTTGTAGCCGCGGCGGTACTCGAACTTCTCGACCGCCTTCATCAACCCCATGTTGCCCTCTTGGATGAGGTCGAGGAAAGACAGGCCACGGTTGGTGTATTTCTTCGCGATGCTGATCACGAGGCGAAGGTTGGCTTCGACCATGTCCGACTTGGCGCGCAGCGCCTTGCGGGCCCACGTCTTCAACTCCTGATATCGGGCCTCGAATTCGTCGGGCGGCGTCAGCGCATCCCGGCCGATTTCGTGCAGCCGGCGATCGGCATCGGCCAGCGCCAGCGAGCGCGCGCGGCCGGGCCGCTGTTCCCGAACCCTCTCAAGGGTGCGGCGTACGGTGCGAAACTGCTGATAGGCCTCGTCGGCAACCGCCATGCTGTCCTCGACGGCCTTCTGCTTGAAGCCGAGCTTCTCCAACGAGGCGGCCAGCGCCTCACGCGCCTGCTCGAACGCCGTCTTCAGCCGTGCCGCGGACGGTCCGTCGGCACGGCGGGCCATGTACCGGTCGTAGAGCTCCAGCGCCCGTCGGTGGGCGCGTTCAACGTCGCCCCGCAGACGAGGCAAATGATGAAAGTACTTTTCGCGGCTGGGGGCGACCTTGTCGTTCACGACGCGGTCAAACCGCTCCCGGCCAGCCTGCAGCCGGTCCACGATGTCAAGGTAGGCGCGCGCAGCAAACCCGAAGGAGGCGAACAAACGGCGGGTGGTCAGCTCCGCCTCCTCGATGCGCTTGGAAATCTCCACCTCCTGCTCGCGCGTCAACAAGGGCACCTGCCCCATCTGCTTGAGGTACATCCGGACGGGGTCGTCCAGGACGTCAACGCGCTGGGCGCTCCGCGCGCGGTTCTCCTCCTCCTCCATTTGGCTCTTGTACTTCTCGACGTCCCCGGAATCGATCACGTCGATCTCCATCCCGCGGAGCATCATCAGGATGTTGTCCAGCTCGGCGGCGCTGATGCTGTTCTGGGGAAGGGCGTCGTTGATATCGTCGTAGGTCAGGTATCCCTGCTCGCTGGCCAGCGCAATCAGTTCTTTGAGCTTCTGGTTTCGCGTCTCGCGGTCCATTTGCACGTTCGGCGCGGTCGCCGAAGCTTCGCCCTCCGCCGCCGCGCGGATCTGCTCGGCCATCACGGGTGCCGGCCGCCGGCGCTCGACGGCCTCGGTCCGGGACTGCGCGGACGGTGCGCCGGCGGCGTGAGCCGGCGGTGGAGCCGTCCGGTTCTTCGGCGTCGGTTTCATCTGGCGGGTTGTCCGGTTCTTCGTCCGACGTTTGTCCTTGGCCATGGCTCCTCGTTGCTTGGGGCACACCTCTCCCATTGTACCTCGAAATGTCTCATTCTACCGGTGCCGCACCGCCGCGTCAACCTACGGCCCGAACTTGGGCGTCCGAGACGCGATCCGGGCGTCCGGTTGGCACGCCAGAGGCCGGATTCATCCGCGGCCGATCGGACGCTCATGGCATCATAGAGTTCAATTGCCTGCCCCCACGGGCGCCGGTGGCGCCGCACGGGAAACGTGGTCTCAGGCGCTTGCGCCCCGAGGCCGATATGCGTCGGCCCCCGCCGGAGCGCACGTTCCGAGCGATGGCCCCGCCCTTCCCCGACACAAACGATCCGGGTCGATCACGAGGCCATTTTCACGGTGGCCGCAACGACCATCCGGTGCCGATACGGCTCCCTCGCGGCATCTCCGTAGCCGCTGGGGCGTCCGCCCCCGCAGCCGACACCGGAGGAGTTGCGACGGTCCATGAATGAACCGCGTCGTTGCCACCCCGCGCCCGTCTGACCTTCGCCAGTTTCCGGCCAGTTTTTTGCCGCCCAGTTGCGGTTTCGATCGCTACTTCGACAGGCCCACCAACTCCTGAACAACCGCCTTGAAACGGACCGATCCGTGCTGCATGGCCACGGGGCAAGTGGCGTGCGACACCGGGAGGTATGAAGTACGATAATCGGAGATGGCCATCCAGGAGCAGACCATGAATGCGCAACGCGCCGAAGGATTCACCTTGGTCGAGCTGCTCGTCGTGATCGGCATCATCGTGGTGCTGGTCTCCCTGACAGTACCGATGATCGGTCGCGGGCTTCAGAACGCGCACCGGACTCGCTGTGCGTCTAACCTCGGGCAGCTGGCCGGTGCCATCACCATGTACATGGACCACAACCCGCGCAATCCGCGCAACTATTTCCCCCCCTACCCCACCCTGGCCACCGACGCCGACTGGGTTCGCGCAGCGACCAATTTCGTCGGCGACGCGAGCATGCGCCAGGTCCTGTTCTGTCCCGCGCGCAAGTTCAACCGGGAGGGGTTGTGTTACAGCGGGCATCCCCGACTCCTTGGGACAAGCCAGGGGTACCGGGCGTCCGACGTCCAGCGACCCTCCGGCGTCATACTGCTGGGCGAAGGCCCGCAGGGCTCCGGCGGTGCGGACTGTCCCGTGTTGATGAGCGCATTCACGGCGGCGGCGGATTCGACGAATCCCGACCAGGGCAACGCCCCGCTGCCAGCACCCGGTCACGACGGCGGCGGCGGCACCGTGGCCTGGCGTCACCGTTACAAAGGGGCCGCGGCCGCGAACTTCGCCTTCGTGGATGGGCATGTGGAGCCGATCGTAACGAACGCCCTACGCTACCGCCATGCGGCGTTGGCTTACTGAGGCGGAGGGCGCCGTCGCCTCCACCGGCGCACGACCTGCTCCAGCAGCGATGCCATCCGCTGCCGCGACCACCGTCGGCGGCGCCGATAGGCGGCGAGGAACGCCTTCCATTCCCGCAGCGTGCCCGATCTGTCGAATGAACGCAGGATCTGGAAAAGGTTGCGCGCCGCCTCCCGTGCCAACGGTGGCCGGCCAACGACGCAGTTGTCGAGGTCCAGCAGCACCAGACGGCCGTCGGACGTCACGAGGATGTTGCTCACCTTCAGGTCGTGCGGTGCCACCCACGCCTCGTGCAGGGACGCCAACCATTCGCCGGCTCGGCGAGCCACGCGCCGGCGCTCACCCCCTCCTGGCGGCCGCGTGCATGTCCACTCATCGATCGTCGTCGCACCCGGCACCGACTGTGTGAAAAGGACCGATTCCACCGTCCATCGCCGACGGCGCCATGCGGCAGCCAGATGCGGCACGACCTCCACGCCCATCGCCGCCAGGGCGTGGGCGGTCCGATAGTTGGCCAGCGCGCGCGGGCGCCGCAGCCCGCTGCCGAGCCGGTCGCGTGGCGTGCGGGAAATGAAGTGCTTGACGTACAGACTGACCGGTGCCTCCTGTCGGCAGGCCACCCGCACGCGGTGGGTGCACTTGACCGTCGTCCACCCCACCGCGTCGCCCTCGAGCCACCGCCTGGCGGCTGCGGACAGGTCTTCGCTGCCGGCAACCCGCCATGCCCCCTCCTGCACGACGACCGGCGCCGCCGCCTCTCTTCGGTTCGCCGCCGCCTTGGCCAGCTCGCAGCGGATGACGGACACCATGGCGTCCACGGTGAACTCGCGCCGGACCCGCTCCAACGCCGCCGCTCCCATCCGGCGCCGCAACATCGGATCGGCCAACAGCACATGTAAGGCATCCGCCAGCGCGGGCACGTCGCCCACAGCGGCCAGCAGTCCGGTGACGTTCTGCACCACGGCCTCCGGCGTGCCGCCGGCGTTTGTCGCCACTACGGGAAGTCCCGCGGCCATGGCCTCGAGAACAGCGTTCGGAAGCCCCTCGACGCGGCTGGCGTGCAACAGAAGGTCCGCGCCGGCGAGCAGGTGCCGCGCGTCGTTCCGCCACCCCAGCCAATGGACACGACCGCGGAGATCCGGCTGTGCCGCCCGAGCCTCCAACGCAGGCCGCTGGGGTCCGTCCCCGATCACCGCCAGCACCGCCTCCCTGCCGGCGGCCCCCCTCGCAAAGGCCTCCAACGCATCGGCCACCCCTTTGTCCGCCGTCAACCGCCCAACGACCGCCACCACGGCCAGATCCGCGGATGCCGCTCCGCCCAGCAGCTCGGCACGGACCGCGGCGCGCCGTGCGGAACACGGTGGCATCTCTTCGAAAACCACACCGTTGTGGGCGACGATCACTTCGTCGGGGAGCAACCATGGACGCCGAAGGAACATGGCGCGCGTCGCGTGGGAGTCGACCAGAATCCGGTCCACGCAGCAGCGAACGGTCCAGCGATGAAACCAGTCGTCCGCCAACTCGTGACCGCCGGGCATTTTGACCGCCACGGTCGCCGGCCGGGCGAAGGCCCGCAGCCATCGCGCCTGGCGAAACCCCTTGGCGATGGCAATGTCCGGGCGCCATGAACGGGCGATCGCGGCCAAGGCCCACCACGTTCTGGGCGAGAGGTCACCCCCGAACGGCACGGAGCGAAAGCAGAGCCCCCGCTCCGCACACGCCCGCGGCCAGGCGGTGCCGGTACGGCCAACAATGAGACAATCGTCCCCCATGGCCTTCAACGCGCCGGCCAGCCGCAGCATCCAGCCCTCCATTCCGCCCCAGCCGCCTTCGCGGACCGGATTGAGGAACAGCCACCGGAGCGGCCTATCCATCCATTCCCCCCCCCGCTTGGCGGTCGGGTCGGCGGAGCTTCAGCAAACGTCGGCAAGCCTCGAACACTTCGTCCGCCGTGACGGCCGTCAGCCGCTGGATCGCGTCGGCGTCCCGGCGGCCGACGTTCCGGCATCCAGCGCCGGGGGAGCGCACAACGATCCAGTCGGGCCGCAAGGGACCGGTTTTGTGCGGATCGGTTGCCCCGAACACGGCCACCCCCGGACGTCCAACCGCAGTGGCCAGGTGCATTCCTCCGCTATCGTTGGCCAAGGCGAACTCAGAGGTCGCCAGAAGCGCGGCCCAAACGGGGAGCCGGGTGCGTCCCGACAGGTCGCGGCCAGCCGCGCCGGCGGCGGACGCCAGTCGGGCACAGGCGGGCGCCTCATCCGGCGAACCCAGTGCGAGGATCACACAACCACACTCGGCCGCCAGCCGCCGGGCCACTTCCGCAAACCGCTCGGCAGGCCATCGTTTGGCCGGCCCGCGGGCGGCGCCGGGCATGACCGCCACGCGCGGCCCCGCCGGCAGGCCGGCCAAAAGCGTTCTGGCCTCACGCGCCACCTCCTCCGGGATCGTGATCGTCGGCGCTTCCAGCTCCGAATCCGAGCCGGGACCGAGAAGCACATCGGCGGACTCGAACTGCTGATGCCCGCCGCAGGGGGAACAAACCCGGAACCCGAGCATCCGACGGAACAGGCCGGGCATCGCGCTACATGGCGCCCCGGCCGACAGGGCAAGCAATGTGGATCGGATGGAGTGCAGCAGGACGTAGACCCGGTCGGGACGCCACCGCCGGATGGCCCACGCGGCCACCAGCGTGCCGGCGGTACCGGACGGCATCGCCAAAACCTCATCGGCCGCGCCGTGCATTGTCCACAGTTCGTCCTGCGGCCGGCGGGCGGCGACCAACAACCGCGCATCCGGATGACGCCGGCGCCAGGCGCGGACCGCGGGCATCGCCATCACGGTGTCGCCGATCCAGTTGGGGCCGATGATCAGCGCGCGCCGGACCGGCCGGTTGGCCTCAGCGGAAACAGATGCGATTAATCCATTCACGAAACGCATCGGAGCCGGACAGCATCTCGATCTCGACCCGGAGATAGTAGATCGGCAGGTCTCGGCGGGCGACGTGGGGAAACCGGACGGCGTCCTTTTCCGTGGTGACCAGGGCTTTGGCCCCGCGGGCCATCGCCTTGTTGATCGCCTCGATCAGCTCCTGCTGGGTGTAGCGGTGGTGGTCCGCGTAGCGCTTGTGGTAGAGCAGGCGCGCGCCCAGCCGGATCAGCTCGTCCTCGAATCCCTTCGGCGCCGCGATGCCCGAGATCGCGCCGATCTCCAGCCCTTGCAGAAACTCCAGCAGCCGTTGCTCCCCAGAGTAGACTTCGCGCAGGTACCGCGGGCAGTGCCGGCACTCCGAGATCTCGGCGTCTGGGTTGTGCCGTCGGAGCAGCGCCTTCAAGTCGTCCGCGCCGCCGTCACGCGATTTCGTGATGAAAATGAACCCGGCCCGCCGGATGTTGCTCACCGGTTCCCGAAGGATGCCTCCGGGCAGCAGCCGTCGGTTGCCGAACGGGTTGGTGCGGTCCACCAGCACAATGTCGAGCCGGTGTTTCAGCCTCAGGTACTGAAACCCGTCGTCGAGGATCAAGGTGTCGCAGCCGAACTCCTGAATGGCCCGCCGGCCGCTGCGGACACGATCGCGGCCGACGAGGACAACGACGTCCGGCAGATTGCTGGCCAGCATGAACGGCTCGTCGCCGCCGACGGCCGAATCGAGCAGGAGGCGGCGGCCGTCCGAGACCACCAGCGGCTCCTGCCGCCGACGCCGGCCGCGCAGCCGGTCGAGAAGCTTTTGCAGAAGCGGCCGAGACTGTTTCTTGTATCCGCGGCTGAGGATCGCCACTCGACGGCCGCTCCGCTGGAGTTCCCGCGCCAGCGTTTCCACAATTGGCGTCTTGCCCGTTCCTCCAACTGTGAGGTTGCCGACGCTGATGACCTGGCAGCCCAGTTCGTGGGGGCGCAACACGCCCCGGCGATACAGCCATAGGCGCAGTTGCACGGCCACGCCGAACAACAGCGACAATGCCCCCAGCGTCGCGCGCAGCGTGGCCGGCCCAAAGCCCTTTCGCCGCCCCTCGATCACCGAGAGGACGTAGCTTTCGATTTTTTCAAGCCGACTTCCGGCCATGTCGAGGGCATCCGCGGCGTCCGGGGGCGTCCGCCGCCGCGGCGCATCCTGCCAAGCGCTGGCCGGTCCGGCAAGCGGCACCTTCTTCACTTTTTTTCCAGTCCCGCCTACGATGCACAGCCATGCCGCTCGAGGACAGGTTTGGGCGCCTGGCCGCCGACAACATCTTGGGCCCGGTGAACGTATCTCAGTGGTTTTCCAACCCATGCCGGCCACTTGAGGTGGACCTCGGATGTGGCGCAGGCCGGCATCTGATCGCGCGTGCCGCCAAGCATCCAGACGTCAACCTTCTTGGCATTGACCGGCTGCTGGGACGTCTGCGGAAGGCGGCCCGGGCCGCGGAGGCAGCAGGAGCGGACAACGTCCGTCTGCTCCGGTTGGACATCGTGTATGCGGCGACCCACCTCCTTCCGCCGGATTCCGTGCGGGCCTACCACGTGTTGTTTCCCGACCCATGGCCGAAGGCACGTCATCAACGCCATCGGTTGTTTTCGACGGAGTTTCTGAACGCCCTCGTCCGAACACTCGAGCCCGGCGGCACCGTGCGCGTCGCGACGGATCATCTTCCGTATTTCGCGTGCATCGCACGGCTGTTCGCGGACGATCCACGGTTCGCCCCCGCCCCCGTAGAGCTGCCCGGCGAGGCGGAGCGCAGCGACTTTGAACTCGAGTTTCTCGGCGCGCGCCCGGTAGCCCGTCTGGCCTTTCGAAAGGTCGCCGGTGCGGTTGACCCGGCCCGCCTTTGGAGGTAAGCTGTAGATCGGAGCAAGCTCGAGGAGACGCCATCATGGCCGACGAGAGCAGGAATAGGCAGAGCGGTGCCCCCGAAGCGGCGGGTGTGCCGCCGAAAATCCGCCTCAACCTCGGACAGCCCGCCAACGGCCGGAAGCCCGACACCTCCCGCATCGATCTGTCTGCGGCGGAACCACCCGAGCCTTCGGCCTCCGGCGGCGAGCCGTTGAGTGTGCGTCAAGTGCTCGGTGAGGGCCCGCAGACGGCCGTACGTTTACCGGCCGCTGGCCCTGGCAAATCCGAGACGTCCCGGATCAGCATCCACGATTCGCGGCCGGTGAAACCGGGAGAGCAGGTTCCGGTCGCGAAGGCGGCGACCTCGCGCATTCCGCTGAGCGAGTCGCAGGCGCTTGGCGCGGGGGGCGCTGACGTGCCCAAGGCGATGCCTAAACCGGCCACGTCCAAAATCGCCGAAGGCATCGTTGAGCCCGGTGCCGCCGAGGCCGCCGCCCAAGGCTCGCCTGGCCGGACGGCACGGATCATTATCGACGAAAGCGAGACCGAACTACCCACCGGCGGATCGCTGGGCGATACGGGAAAAATGGTGGTTCCGCCGGAGGTCGTCGGCCCCAAGCCGCCGCCCAAGACGGTTCGGCTTGCCCGGCCGACGGCGGCGCCAAAAACGGTTGTCCTGAAACGCCCCGATGCTGTTGCCGAGCCGGCCCCGAAGACAGTTGTGCTCAAGCGGCCAGAGGCCTTAGCCCCCGCTGCCGCCCAGCCGGTCGTCTCCCCCCCCACGCGGGGGCCCCACACGGTGGAGGTGTCCAAGGCCGGAGGGAGCGGATCGGTACTGGAGGCAAAGGGCACGACCGCGCGCATTTCCATCCCCGAAAGCGCCGTGGACACCTCCACCCCGCCCACGCAGCGCAAGACAATCCGTATCAAGCGTCCCGATGCGGGCGGTGCCCCGGTTAGCTCTGCGCGGACCGTCGTGCTGCAGCGGCCGGCCATCAAGCTCGCTCCAACGCCTGAGGGGGCCCCGGAAGGCCTCGCCCCCAGCCAAGAGCTTGCAGAAGCACTAGGCGCCGCCGAGGAGCGGGGACCGGGTGTCGGCTTCGCCATTGTCGCAGCCCTGACGTTTTTGGTCCTGGGCGGTCTTCTGTACGCCCTGCTCGCCCAGACTTATTTTCCCGACTGGCCAATGCCTGGCCGTGTCATCTAGGGCCGCCTTATCTTGTTCTCCGCCTGCGGCGTGCTCACCCGAAGAGGGGGGCGCACTGTACATCGGCGGACGGTGTGTTCGTGAGAGTCAACGCCCCTCTTCCGCCGTGCGCCGACCGGCGGATGTGGACGACAGTACCCGCCATAAAGCCCCACGACTGGCGACGGACCGCGAACGTCCGATGATTGTTACGGCTCCGGGCTCTTCATCGTGGCGTCGAGCGGCTCTGCTTGGCCGAATCCCGCCGTTCCCCCTCCTTCTTCCGCTCGCCATCGCCGCCACCATCGCGCCTTGGAGAGGGGGCGCGGAGGTGGTCGTAACTGCGGACACGACATCGCGCACCGCCACCGTGGTCACGCCTCGGCTCTCCGCGAAGATCGACCCCTCGGGTGCCATCTAAGGTGTTGATCCACCGCGGGCGCGATCTGATCAACGGCCGTACCGGCTGCCATTACAGCCGGGCCGGTCGGCGTTGGGCACCCACCGAGCTCCTCGTTGCCCGCAAGCCGTCGCGGGCGAACCTGGCCTGGAGGGGCAAGGCCGGCGAACTTCATTACGTGTTCATGGACGATCTGGACGGCTTTTACTCCTACTTCGTGGTGGGGGATATGGCGGAGGAGCAGGTCGTCGAGATGCGCACGCTGTATCGCGTGACCCCCAACCTCTTTCCACAAACCTTTACGATGGCGATGGGACCCGCCCGGACGCCGCCGCCCGCCCACATCGACGTACGACGCGCCATTCAGGACAACACCTTCCCCACCCGCGACGGTACCTGCTACACAAAATACGACTCGTGCGACTTCCTGGGCCGCGATCTGGTACACGGAGTATTCGGCCCGCAGCACGGCCTATGGGTCATTCCCGTGAGCCGCGAAGCCTACAACGGAGGCCCGACGAAGCAGGAGCTTCTCGTCCACGTCGAGCCGTTCAAGGATGAGATGGCCGTTCTAAACATGTTGCACGGAAGCCATTTCGGCAATCCGCCGGGGCGCCTTCCCAAGGGCAAGTTCTATGGACCGTGGCTTGTGTATCTTAATGACGGCAGTTGGGCGGATGCCCTCGACCGAGCGAGGGCCGAAGAGGCGTCCTGCCCGTACGGATGGGTGATCCACGAGCACTACCCGAGACAGCGGGCCACAGTCACCGGTCGGCTCCGGTTGGCGAACGATCGCTCGACCGCGGGGACCGTGGTCGTGCTCGCCGAACCGTTGCCCGACGGAGATTTGAGCGCCATCGTCTCCTCGTACTGGTATTCGGGACGGTGCAACGAGGATGGCTTTTTTCGCATTCCTCAAGTTTGATTCGGTGACTACTCCCTGTATGCCTATGCCACGCAGGGGGACTTCACCGATCAGTTTCGCCGGGACAACATCCGGGTGGAGAGCGGTGAGGCCAATCTAGGGACGCTGGTCTGGTCACCTCCAGGCCCCCGGCGTACGTCATGGTCCATCGGTGTGGCCGACCGAAGCTGCGCGGAGTTCAAACTGGGAGACCGCCCCCGTGCCTACGCCTTGTTCCGCCATGTTCCGCCGAACCTCACCTACCGTGTCGGGGTCAGCCGCCCATCTGAGGATTGGTACTATGCCCAAATCGGCGTCGGCCGATGGACAATTCTTTTCGATCTGGCCCGGCCGTGTTCAGGGACGGCATGGCTGACCGTCGCCATCGCCGGCGCCACTCACCGTCCGGTTGTTCAGGTGCGGGTGAACGATCGACCCATCGGCGAGTTTCCGCGACTGCACGACGGTTCCCTCTACCGCAGCTCCAACGTGGGCGGCCGCTACTACCGGGCGGAATTCGCGTTCCCCGCCAGTTTGCTGAGGACCGGAACCAATTCGCTAGTGTTCGACATGGTCCGTTGCGCCGGTCCCCCAAGTCCGGGAGGAGTTGCGTACGACATCGTCAAACTCGAGGTCGAGGACGCCACCATGGCACCGCCGACCGAACCGGCCGCACAGCGGGCGGCTCAAGGGGAGGCTAGCGGAGCGGCTGGCTCGGGGTAGCCCAGCGATTCGAGGAAGGCCTCCGTCCTTCGCATCGTATCCTCGAAGAAGCGGTTCTCCGAGCGGCCGTAGTTGAAGAAGCCGGGGGGCTGGTCATCGTCGCCGACCAGCTCGCAACGGTTGCCGGCTTTGCGCATCGCCTCCGGGAACTACTCGGCGCTCCGGTACGGCACCGTCGCGTCGTCGCGACCGTGAAAGATGATGTGCGACGGACGGTTGGAGGCCACGTGGTGCAGCGGCGACAGGGCCCGCGGGTCGACGGCCAGACGATCGGCGATTCCCTCCAGTCTTGCCCGGCCCTCCGGAAGCAACCCCTCCACCGGCGCCAACACGAGGACGGGGTTGACCAGAATCATTGCGTCGGGCCGCGAGGAGATGGACGTGTCCTCGCCATCCGCCTCGAATCCCGGCACCAGCCCAGTGCAAGCGGCCAAATGCCCGCCGGCCGAACCGCCCGCCGCGGCGAGCCGTCCGGGATCCACTCCCAGGCGCGCCGCGTTCCGGGGGACCCATCAGATCGCGGATTTGGCATCCTCAACACACGCGGCGGCCTTCACACCGTGCCGCGAGGCGACGCGATAGTCGGCGCAAAACGTGGCGACGCCCCGCGCGGCGAGCCGCTCCGCCTACGGACGGAACTGCGCAACCGAACCGCCGACCCATCCGCCGCCGAAGAAAAAGACGACCGCAGCCCCGGGGGTCGACGCCGGTAACCCGGGCAAGAGCTTGTAGATCTGCAGCCGGACGTCGCCGACCTGTTTGTAGACTTCGGAGGGAACACCGTCCATCGAGCACGACGGCACAGGGGATGCAGGGTGCACCCGGTCGGACGGGGGATCGGCGGCAAGCGCAGTCGCCGCCGCCACCGCGCCCACCACGATCGCCCTCATGCCCGCTACCCCCCTCCCGCCGAGGATGGCGTCATTCGCCGATGATCTTGATCAGCACTCGCTTGGGGCGCCGACCGTCGAATTCCCCGTAGAAGATCTGCTCCCACGGGCCGAAGTCAAGCCGCCCGTCGGTGATCGCAACGACGACCTCCCGGCCCATGATCTGCCGTTTGAGGTGTGCGTCGGCATTGTCCTCGGCACCGTTGTGCGCGTACTGCGAGTAGGGTTTCTCCGGGGCCAACCGTTCGAGCCATCGCTCGAAGTCCTCGTGGAGACCGCGCTCGTCGTCGTTGATGAAGACGCTGGCGGTGATGTGCATCGCGTTTACCAGGCAGAGGCCCTCGCGGACCCCGCTGGCGCGGACCGCCTCCTCGACCTCCGGCGTGATGTTCAAAAACGCCCGGCGGGCGGGGGTGCGAAAGGTCAACTCCCGGCGATAGCTTTTCATGGGTCAGCTCCAACGTTCAGGGATACAACCGTTCGAGGGTCCATCCACCGTCGGCAAGGCGCGAATAGCGGAAGCGGTCGTGGAGCCGGCCGGGGCGTCCCTGCCAGAACTCCAGGACGTCGGGCGCGACCCGGTATCCGCCCCAGTGCGGCGGCAGCGGGACGTCCCGGCCGCGGAATCGCTCCTCGACCTCGCGGCACCGGCGAAGGAACTCGGCCCGGCCGCTAAGCGGTTGGCTCTGTCGGGAGGCCCACGCGCCGACACGGGCCAAACGGGCACGGGTGGCGAAGTAGGCCTCGGCCTCCTCCCGTGAGACCTGCGCTACCCGCCCTTCGATCCGCACCTGTCGCAGCAACTCGACCCAGTGAAATGTCATTGCGGCATATGGCGTGCGGGCGAGCTCGTCGGCCTTCCGGCCGACGGTGTGGGTGTAAAAGACAAATCCCCGGTCGTCGACCCCCTTGAGCAGCATCATGCGCCCTGCCGGACGGCCATCGACTCCGACGGTGGACAAGCAGAAGGAGGTCGGCCAGAAACACCGGGTCCAGCGGGCCGCCCTCATCCACCGTTGAAACTGGCGGATCGGGTCGGGGTCCAGGTCGTCGGTGTCGAGACCGAAGAATAGCCCGGGCAGGGACGCCAGCCGTGTGATCCACGACATGCCGCCAGTATAGCACGGCGGGCGCGACGGGGCGCCTAGCCGAAGCGGCCGGTGACGTAGTCGAGCGTCTCCGGCAGATGGGGGCGCTGGAAGATCGTGGCCGTCGGGCCGTACTCGATCAGGCGGCCGAGGTACATGAAAGCGGTGAAGTCGCTGGTGCGGGCGGCCTGCTGCATGTTGTGGGTCACGATCACGATCGTGAATTCGCCGCGAAGCCGCTCCATGAGTTCCTCAATCTTGTTCGTCGCGATCGGGTCGAGGGCCGAGCAGGGCTCGTCCATCAGCAGCACCGCCGGCTCCGCGGCGATCGCCCGGGCAATGCAAAGGCGCTGCTGCTGACCACCGGAGAGGCTCATCGCGCTGTCGTCGAGGCGGTCGCGCACCTCCTCCCACAGCGCCGCGGCGCGGAGGCTGCGTTCGCACACCTCCTCCAGCACGGTCCGGTCGCGGACCCCATCGATTCGGAGAGGATAGACGACGTTCTCGAAGATGGTCATCGGGAAAGGGTTGGGCTTCTGGAACACCATGCCCATTCGCTTGCGCAGCTCGATCACGTCCACGTGCCGCCCTTGGATGGATTCCCCGTTGAGGAGGATGTCGCCGGAAGTGCGGACATTGCCGACCAGGTCGTTGATCCGGTTGATCGATCGCAACAGCGTGGATTTTCCACAGCCCGAGGGCCCGACGAGGGCAGTCACCTGGCCGCGGGGAATGCGCATCGAGATGTCGAACAGCGCCTGCTTAGTTCCGTACCAGAGGTTGAATCCGCGGATCTCCACGACCGCGTCAACGCCGGCGAGTTCGGCGTGAGTTTCCGTCGCAACCGTCTCGCCCGCCGTGATGGCGGCGAGCCGGCCCGCGGCAACGCCCGGTTGCCGTTGGCCCGTCAAACTCTCCATTGCGACGGTCTCGCGCGGTTCGCTCATCCTCGGCTCCTCAGAATACATCCGACATGTACTTGCGGCGGAGGCGATTGCGGACCATAACCGCCAGCAGGTTCAATACCGCGATGATCGTGACCAGAAGCAGCGCGGTCGTGAAGACCATCGGTTTGGCGGCCTCGCTGTTCTGGCTCTGAAACCCCAGGTCGAAAATATGGAACCCGAGGTGCATGAAGCTGCGCTCGGGATGAACAAACGGCGGGCTGCGGTCGACCGGCAGCGCCGGTGCCAGCTTGACCGCACCGACCAGCATCAGCGGCGCAACCTCGCCCGCGCCGCGAGCCATGGCGAGGATCATGCCCGTGAGGATGCCGGGCAGGGCGCGCGGCAGCACGATGCGCCGAATCGTTTGCCACTTGCTCGCCCCGCAGGCGAACGAGCCCTCGCGCATCGAGTTCGGCACGGCGGCCAGGGCCTCCTCTGTGGCGACGATGACCACCGGCAGGGTCAGCAGGGCCAGCGTCAGAGAAGCCCACAACACACCCCCCTTGCCCAAGGTCGGGTTGGGCAGCCTTGCCGCGAAGAACAGCTCGTCGATCCTCGCGCCGATCAGATAGCAAAAGAAGCCGAGGCCGAATACGCCGAACACGATGCTGGGTACGCCGGCGAGGTTGTTGATCGAAATCCGGATCACGCTCACCCAGGGGCCGGGGCGGGCGTACTCGCGGAGGTAGAGCGCCGCCATGACGCCGACGGGCACGACGGCCAGCGACATCAGCAGGGTCATCACCACCGTTCCGAAGATCGCGGGAAAGACGCCACCTTCGCTGTTGGCCTCGCGCGGCGGCGCGGCCAGGAATTCCCTCCAACGGGCCGCGTACAGACGCCACCGCTCGGCGTGGCTGAGCCGGTTGGCCGGGTACGCACGAACCACGTCGGCCAGCTTCAGGGTAACTTCGTGGTCGTCGGCGGTGCGCAGGCGCAGGATGTATTGCGCATTACGGGCGTCGAGCGAGTCGATCGCCGCCCGCAGCTGCGCAAACTCCCGCGCGCCCTCGCGCTCGACCTGCTCCAGCCGCGCCACCGCCTCCCGATAGCGCTCGCTCCCTGCGCCGGACTTCAGTTCGGCCGAGCGCACGGCCAGCCTCGCCCGTTCGATCCGCCGGCTCAGCTCGCCGGCCTCCACCGTCTCGATCCGGCGGCGGCGGTCCCGCCGGGCCGCCACCGCGGGCAGGTGGCGGCAGATCGCTGCCCAGATCGCACCGGGCTCGCTGACCTCCCCGTCCTCGGGAGCGGAGAACGACACCGGAAAGCCGTAGAACCGGCCCCACGCAACCCGCTCGAAAACCATCGCCCACTCGGGACGGTCAGTAGACTCGACGTCCTCGTCCGCCACCCACGTAAAATGCTCCTGAGTCAGTTCGAAGTTGCCGGTTCGCAGCAGGGTTTGACGCCGTAGGCGGCCGTCCGGCCCGCGGGTGGTCTCGCGCCGCGTGACTTCCCCCATGAAGGTCCGTCCGCCGGCGACGCGGAGGCGGATGACGTCCCGCGGCCACAGCGCCGACAGCCCCTCGACCACCAGCAGCGCCAAGAGGGCGACGATCATCCCCATCGCCGCCAGAATGCTCCCCCCGGTAAGCCAGATCATCGGCTCGCCCCGCGCCAGCAACGAACTGCGGGCGCGGAGGCGCCGGCGCGTCGGAACAACGGATTCGGCGCTCACAGTTCGCGCAGCCTCCGCCGCACGCGCAGACGGACCGTCTCCGCCGCGGTGTTGATCACGAAGGTGAGCAGGAAGAGAACTAGCGAGGAGAGAAACAAAGTCCGGTAATGGGTGCTGTTTCGGACGGCCTCCGGCAGCTCCACAGCGATGTTGGCGGCCAAGGTCCGAAAGCCGTTGAAGATGTTCCACTCCATGATGGGGGTGTTACCGGCGGCCATGAGGACGATCATCGTCTCGCCGACCGCGCGGCCGAGACCGACCATGATGGCCGAAAACATTCCCCCGCCCGCCGCCGGCATGACGATTCGCACCGCCGTCTGCCAGGGCGTTGCGCCCGACGCCAGCGAGGCGGAGCGGAGGTGCTCCGGTACGGCGGAAAATGCGTCCTCCGCGATCGTGAAGATCAGAGGAACAATGGCGAAGCCCATCACGAAGCCGACGACCAGCGCGTTGCGCTGGACATACGTTCCGATCACGCCACCGCGGGGATCCCAGCCGAGGCGGGTGGCGGCGAACGAAAGGGCGGCAGTGACGGCCAGCGCCCCCACCAACAGGGCGGCGAACCGAACCAGGTCAGCCAGGGCGCAGAGCAGGTCGGAGCGGCTGCGGGACCAGCCGCGGATCCACGGGGTCATGAACAGAGCCGAGACGGCCGCCGAGGCAAAGACGCCGAACGGTAAAAGGACGAGCATCCACCCGCCGAACGGGCCGCCGATCTGGCCGTCCAGCCAGCGCATGATGTCGCCGGCGAACCAGGCCCGCTCGACGGCGGAGCCAACGGGCCCCGACCACCGGATGCCGGCAAGGCCGGCCAAGAGAATGGCCAGAGGCCGCAAGGGCGTCAGCCGCAGGAGCCAGCCGGTGGGCAACAACTGCCACAGGTGCGAGGCCGCCAGCACGGCGGCCGGAACGACCGCCAAAGCGGCGAGAACCGACGGCAGCGAACGGGCCACCACCGGCGCGAGGACGAGGGCGGCGAGGAACCCCAACGTCACGCTCGGCAGTGCGGCCATCATTTCGACGGCCGGCTTCACAAGGGCTTTCCATCGCGGCCGCATGAACTCGCTGACGTACAGGGCCGCCAGCAATGCCAGCGGCCCGGCCAGGACCATCGCCACGACGGTCGCCTTGATCGTTCCGAACACCAACGGCATCAACCCGAACTTCGGCTCGAAATCGTCGGTGCCGGACGATGATTGCCACACGTGAGCCGGGCCGGGCGCACTTTCATACCAGACGCGGCCGAACAGCGAGCGCAGCGACACCTCCGGGTGCCGCGGATCGAACGCCCGGACGAGACCTCCGTCCTCCGTGAGCGCCAGTACGGCATCCTCCTTCGGCCCGACGGCAAGGGCGACCACGGCGGTCGAGGCGGCCATCCACCGCCCCAACCCCTTGCCGCTGGTGACGTGCCATGTCCGTACCTCGCCGTTGCCGAACCCTGCCACGAAAAGCCG